>Ga0307963_1001990_pt1 | contig 16016 bp, 18 predicted proteins | sample OrgLakmetagen594_FD_201829 | JGI IMG/M metagenome (GOLD analysis project Ga0307963, IMG submission 201829) | Saline water microbial communities from Organic Lake, Antarctica - #594 | ecosystem: Environmental > Aquatic > Non-marine Saline and Alkaline > Saline | place: Antarctica: Organic Lake...
CCCCCCTCTTTTCTGCTCCCTTCTCCTCTGCTGCTCTCTTATCCTCTAGTTGCTATCGCTATCGCTGTTGCTAATGCTGTCCTCACTGCACTCGCTCTCCTCGCTGCTGCTGCTGCTGCTGCTGCTGCTGTTGCGTGCAGTGCTTGTGCTTGCACCAGCTGATGGTGCTGCTTGGGTACGTGACCTTGTTTTGCGCACCAGCTGCCCCAGCTGCTCATCTGTTAGCTGCTGGGATGCTCTGACCTGCTCGGCTGCCTCAAGCACTGCACGGGGGGAGGGGGAGGGGCGGGGGGAGGTCCGGGGGGCGTCTTGCTCATCACTGGCAGCGACCAAAAACGTTATTTAAACCAATCCCGCGTCAACCCCGCAGGATTAAAAAATAGATGTATTAAACGATACCGCACTCACCCCGAAGGGCAAAATACGATATTTATGCGGGGTGATATCGGAAAGGTACGGTAAATGACTTTTCACAGCAGAAACCTTGCCACAAGGTCACAACGCTTGCTCCCAATTAAAGCTGCCAATGATGAAAAATCACATGCAGTGTAAAATAAGATACCGCCCGTGCCGTCTCACTGTCCGTCCAAACCCCACATTCATAATGGACACTCATAATGGTTTCATGCCTTACAACCGAGACAAGCTGAACTTTAGAGTCTGTTGCGCAGAGCTGACAGAGTTCATAGCACACAAAGCCGTCGCATGATGCCAAGCCAAAACCATCATGACGCAGCCCGCAGAAAATCAGACACCCCTCAGCCCTCAAGATCCTAGTTTCCGTGCCATTACACCTCACAACTGAAAGCCAGTGAAGCCAACCCCCACGTATCTGCAACATTGTGTACAACAGTCCTTCAAGCCTCTTAGTAAAACAGTGACACAGGCCCCTCATGTACCCTGGAGTTGTGTATCAAGTATTCATATATCTTTTGGCCACCACCGTGGTACTGTGGCACCGCAGCCGCCACCGCCGCCGCCACCGCCGCCGCCGCCGCCGCAGCAGCCGCAGCAGCAGCAGCAGCAGCACCACCACCATCAAGACCACCATAGCTACACTTACCCTGGAACAATGTATGAAGTGTGGTGCCCGGAATGCAGCCTGCATCTAGGCCGATGCCTGGTGCTGCCAGCCTGGCCCCTACAGCTTCAATGAGGGCAGCAGTGCCAGCTACATAGCCACCTCCAGGGGCAATGGTACCTCCTACACCTCGCAAAAAAGTCAAACGTGGATCTGTATGGATACCAAGCGTTTCTATTGATGAGAACAGCAATGCCAAATGTTCCAACTCATCAAGGGCAGCAGTGCCGTGCAGCCAAGAAGCGGGTATCTTTGAACTTTCAAACAGGAAAGCCGGATACTTCTCCTAGATCTTATGTACAGGGTCACAACCTTCCATCTGCTTTATAAGAATACGCATTAAAAATGACAAGCCCCCTTCCCCTATGTTAAAGTCAGCAATAGTATCAGCAAGTTCGGTTTTCAGTTAAGTCAGCCAAATTGGCTACAACCTACAACCATACCCACACAGTACTTTTGGCAGAGGAGTTCTAAAGCATGCATCTAGGTATATACTTTGTGTGTACATACAGTTCTGGCCAAACCTACCTGTGTGTAGGCCTAACAAAGCTTTCCTGGTGTGTGCAAGACTCACCTACATGTTTGGAAATTCACCTGGGTTTTTGATCAGCGACCCCATGCATAGATCGGCTCCCACAGCGCACGGCTCCTTATCCTCCGTGAACTCGCCATAGCAATTGTCAACCGTCACAACCACTGTGGGGTCCTGCCAGGGGCACGTAAGAAGGACAGCCATTTCAGTGCTTGGAAGAAAGAGGGAGAATAGTGTGTTTGACAGATGAAGGCCAACGCCATTTGAGCTGCTCTGATACATACAGCTTTCCCAGCAGCAGGTCATTCTTATTGGTATGACACGTTCAATGCTGGCAGACATTTAATCAGAGCTCAAAATAGACAGAACGGATTTAGTGATGTATTATTTCAACTGGCGACTTGGTATTGTTTCAACTGATTCCAGCGCAAGCTCGACCTGCACAATTGATGAAACAAACACGATCTCTGCTCTTACCACCAAATAAGGAGTTTATAAACAACTTTTACGCAATGCTGTAAGGCACGCATTTGAACGGCACTTTATGTATGCAAAGGCTTACACTGTAAGCACTTGAAACGACAACCTCCTCTGTGTTTGATTAAGCAAGTGCCATAACACACCTCATGACAGCGTACCTGGTCTTTAATGATCTGTATTGCGCGTTCAATTTCAGCAATACTTAATGTAGGTCGCAGAGCATATCCGCAGGAGCGCTGAATGTGTGCTACTCTTGTTTTGCCTGCATTAAAGCACCATGCGCACCATGAGTATACATTTGTGAGCATGGCTCACACAAATTTCAACGAGTGCATGTGTTATATATTATATATATACAAATATTATATATAAATGCCGGCGTTGGATTTGTGCATGCGTGTTGAATGCAGGACAAAAAGCTGCGCTATCTAGACGGCTCTACCTTCTCCACACCTCCTCTGAAACAGCCAATCCACCTGTCCTTACTGTGTCTGCTCTGACCGCATGCTGCTGATGTGCCCTATACAAGTGGATGGTTCTACCTAGTGCAAGTGGATGGTTCTACCTAGTACAAGTGGATTGTTCTACCTAGTACAAGTGGATTGTTCTACCTAGTACAAGTGGATGGTTCTACCTAGTACAAGTTCAGTGTCTCCTGATTGAGGAATGGCACCCCTTCTTGCATCAGTATTTACTCTTTCTCCTCAGTCAGTGATGTGAGTGGTTTCCCCTGCCTGCGTATTTCCCCCTCTTTTCTTTGCCTGTACTATTGTCCTACTGACCAGGAACAATAGCGGTTCCCCCTCTTTTCTTTGCCTGTACTATGTCCTACTGACCAGGAACAATAGCGGTTCCCCCTCTTTTCTTTGCCTGTACTCTTGTCCTACTGACCAGGAACAATAGCGGTTCCCCCTCTTTTCTTTGCCTGTACTCTTGTCCTACTGACCAGGAACAATAGCGGTGCTCATCCTCAGTCAGTGATGTGAGTGGTTTCCCCTGCCTGCGTATTTCCCCCTCGTTTTTTTGCCTGTACTATGTCCTACTGACCAGGAACAATAGCGGTTCCCCCTCTTTTCTTTGCCTGTACTATTGTCCTACTGACCAGGAACAATAGCGGTTCCCCCTCTTTTCTTTGCCTGTACTCTTGTCCTACTGACCAGGAACAATAGCGGTGCTCAGGCCCTCCCAGTCGATCTGCCCCTCTACAAGGTCCAGCTCTCTGTAGCTCACTCCAATTTCCTTCAAGCTACCACGGCCGGGGGCTCCTCTTGTGCCAATGACCTCTTCCATGGTGTCGTACGGCCTGCAGGAAATGTGTGAGAGATGTGGTCAGACATGAGTGGTTAATAGGAGCACCAGAGTACAAGCACAGACCAAACGACAGTCAGACATGGTTAAGCGTGGTTAATTTAAAGCGCCAAAGCACAAGTACAGGCCAGGACATGGTCAGACATGGTCAAACATGGTTGAATTATAATCAACATGGAGCACCAGAGCAAAAGCACAGACCAGAACACCCTGATTCTAACCACCCCAACCATCCTTGTTTTTTTGCAATCACCAACCCACCCACACACACACCCACACACATACCCACACCCATACCCACACCCACACCCACACCCACACCCACACCCACCCACCCAGCAATTTGCTGTCCAATACAACCCCGAGATTCCCAGGCCACACAACTCACAAACTAGTTGACCACACTCCCCCACACACTCTAGATAAATCACCCCCTCGCCCAATTGCCTCCCTTACTAGCCACAACACCTCCCTCTCATAAGAGGCACTCAATCCCTTCCATCTTACAAATCGTGTCTTCAACTCACTCAAAAATCCTAACTATCTTACAAAATGTTTCCCCAACTCACTGGCCAGCCACAGCCAGCATCTCATCACCCGGTCTGAGTGCCGCGTACAGCGCAGCAGCGATGGCGTGTGTACCACTCATGAACTGAATGCGAACCAAGGCAGCCTCTGATCCCATGATCTGGGCCATGACCTGAAGTAAATGATGGTGATGTGGGTGGGTGGGTGGGGTGAGGGTCTTGTGCAAGGCTTTGTTTTCATTTGAGAGTGTTTGAGATGGCCATTCTATTTAAGGCAGCCTCTGCCCCCATGATCTGGGCCATGACCTGAATTAAATGATGGAGGTGGTGGTGGGGTGAGGGTCGTGTGCAAGGCTTTGTTTTCATTTAAGAGTGTTTGAGGTGCCATGTAACTAAGGCAGCCTCCGCCCTCATAGTCTGGGCCATGACCTGAGTTGCAGCGGTGGTGATGAGGGTGGGGCGAGGGTCGTGTGCATGGCTTCTTGTTCATTCAAGAGTGTTTTAAGTGCCATTCAAATTAAGGCAGCCTCTGCCTCCATAATCTGGGCCATGAGCTGAGTTAAAGAAGATGGTTGTGGTGGTGGTGGTAGGGTGAGGATATTGCCCTACACTTTGATTTCACAAGAATTTCACGTTGACCATGATGAGGGCCGTGGTCAAAACAGTGGGAAGAAGGACAGGCGATGCTGAGGGGGTGCCCCTTACACGTAACGATCCAAACAAGTGAACACTCCAAAAAGAGGTGCGTACTAAGGCGACATGTGGGCGAGGACCTGAAGGTTGAACCGAACAGAAAAGCTGTGCTCCTGTGGGGGAGGAAGGTCAAGCAAATAAAGGGTTTGGCAAATTTATCACATAAAGTATTGACCCCACATACATAGCACCTACCTCCTACTCGTCACTTACCGGCACCTACACAGCAGACTGCACAATGCCTCCCTTCAATTTGACTCAGTTCAAGACTGCATCATGCCTCCCTTTCCTTTTGTACAGCCCTTTCCACGCCTTTTTACAGCACAAGTCACACAACACGTTGTGTACACAACTGTGACGACACAACTTCTGCAATGACCACTTATACGTCCACTGCACTGCATTCCACTCAAATGAACACACAACCTACATTATCCAAGGTTTCTCGGCCCCAGTCCCCATGCCCGTACCCTGTAGAGCCCTGGAAGTGCTGTGGCCCCACTCTATGCGCCCTGAAGGCAGCCTGCATTTAATACACACTTTGTGTACTTTATAGGTCTATGTGTGTATGTGTATGTGTGTTTGTGCGGGTGAACTTGTTTCTGCCAGCTGGGGATTCATAAATCGGGAGTAGCTTGCACGCGGCCTTGCTAAATTGGCAGGTGGAGTCAACGATAATCCTACCTGCACTCGACGCAAGTTGCCGGCAATCAGACGGTCAATGTCAGTGAAAACACCGGTCACTTGCAGGTCCTCTGCGGCCTCCCACACCTGTGTGTGTGTAATTGTGGTGTGTGTGTGTGTTTGTGTGTGTGGGTGTGTGTGTGTGTGTGTGTGTGTGTGTGTGTGTGTGTGTGTGTGTGTGTGTGTGTGTGCGCGCGCGCGCACGTATGCCGACAGAAATGGGAAACTAGAAGGTGTTCAGGATCTAAGCAGGATATTCCTTGAGCATCTCTCAAGTGTAGGCCCAATACTCTTCAACCTGAAGCTTTAGTAGTAACATATTACATATTACGGTACTAAGCAGCAAAAATGAGGGCTAAGTTTATGTGTGGACTCTTGCGAGTTAGTGGCATAGGAAGGAGCGTCAACTCTATGCTTGCGTTTTTGAGCTGCTTTTGTTGTTGTCAGATCTGACAGCCTTGCCCAAACTTGAAGTGTCTAGCTAAGGAAGAAAGGAAGGGAGGGAGGGGGGGGGGGCCAAACAAGAAGAATAGCTTGTTTGATTTCGATGATGGTGCAGAGTTCCAGTCTTTAAGGGAGAACCACATTCGCGTGACAAATCTTGGCTTTTGTGAACATGTTTTTGTGGCGCTGCACGCACTTGCTGGGAGGCAGACGTGATGGTTGGTGGGGCAGGCTCAGCTGTCATCATGGGTGTCATCCTGCCTTGGTCTAGAGCAGCACCGAAGCTGGGCCCATCCTGCTCCTGATTGACAGGCCAGTTCACAGTACGATTGGCTGACCGGCGCTCGCCTGTGTTCCAGGTTGTTAAGAAAGCCTGTTCAATGTTGAAACGTAGATGCTGCATGTGCACAAGAGCGTTGCCGTGTGTGTGAACTTGTGCATGTGAGCGTGAGTCTGTCTATGATGCTTGTGCGTGTGCGCACGCGTGCGGAGATGCATGTATGTATGTATGTGCACGTGTGTGTATGTTTGTGTGTGTGTATGTGTGTGTATGCGTGTACCGCGTAACTTGTGTGTTTTGTGTGTGTGTGTGTGTTGTGTGTGCCAATGTGTGTGTTCGTGCGCGCGTGCAAGTGTTGTGTGTGAGCGTGCAAGTGTGTTTGTGTGTGTGTGTGTGTAAGTGTGCGTGCGTGCGTGCAAGTGTGTTTGTGTTTCTGTGTGCGCGCGTGTGTGTGTGTGTGTGTGTGTTTGTCTGTGTGTGTGTGTGTGTGTGAGTGTGTGTGTGTGTGTGTGTGTGTGTGTGTGTGTGTGTGCATGCATGCATGTTTACAAGCGCATGCACAAAGTTGTTTTACCCTTGGCTACAACAGAACGGCATTGCCTGCGGTGGCTTGCCACACTGCCGGGCCTGAAATTTGCCAATTGAGATGGGCTTGCCAATTGGAAATTCATTTTAGAAGAACAGAGTATGGTATCTGATTAATTTAAAGTTTTAGTTGTTTTCTATAGGGCCTGTAGCTTGTTGGCGCGCATGTAAATACACGACTTGCTGGCACATGACTGGCAAAGGCAACTGAACTGAAGTGGGACAGAACCCTACTCGCTGTATGCTGGTAAGTCACCTGTATGCAATTGAATCCTGATATAGGCCAGATATGACGCGTTTTGTGCGTGCAGGCAAAACACGTGGTGAATCTTGGGGACCCACACAGCAAGATACTGCTCGTGCACCCCGTCAAATCACCCTCGATGTAGGCATGCATGATGACAGGCCAGAAGTTACTTCCTGTCCTCTGCCTCATTTTGCTTTCTACCCCATGCCAAGGCGCACGGGCTGCAGCAGAACCTGCCAACAAAATGGTAAGGATACGCACGAAGCAAGGATTAGCGTCGCGCAACCGACATACAGGGCGGTACCGCGTGAGCAAAATTGTAGAAAATCTAGCAGGCACCCTCATGCTTTGTGTGCTGTGCATGAGAATACCATGCTGGGTTATAACCATGTCCGTAGGCAAGCATTCAAACGCTGCTCCAAGACAAGTGGAAGGACAAACGGCCAGATCTCCGAAACGAGGACGGCAATAATTGGGACGCCTTAAGGTGACCTCACTCTTGTTTCAAATTTTGAGAACTCATTTCAGGCAGCACGTGCGGCCAGTGTCTTTCACCTCAGTCAAAACACCAGAAGGCACCACGCCTTGGCCCGACAGACGGTCATTCCCCTTAGTTGCATTCTCAGCATATGAATCCATACATTTTGGGCATGCTAGCTTTTGTTGTGAGGCTCTAACTTTGAACTTCTTTGTCTGAGTCCTAGTAGTAGTTTTGCTTCTGTGACCGAGGTCTTGGAAACTGCTTGCTTAATTGAGCAATGTTGAACCCCTTTTCTGCCAACCCTTTTTCCTGCCAATTCACAATCACCCAGGGCTGAAGCACTGGAGATGTTTCAATTTGGGTGGAAAAACTATATGGTGCATGCTTTTCCCAAGGTACGTACAGTGTTGCAACATCTTGTACGCCTTCCTGAACCTTTAATTCATTTGTGCTTGGACTACTTTTCTGTGCAGGACAATCTGAACCCACTGTCCTGGTACGTCTGACCCTTTGCCTAGTGTATTGGGTGCTGGCATTAGAACAAGCGACTGCATACATTGAACGACACTTGGTTAAACAAACTCCCTTCTTTTTGCTTTTCACAGCAAGGGCACAGATTGGCAAGGGGACGGGATGCAAATAACGCTTTTAGATGCCCTGGATACGCTCTTAGTAAGTACGCATGCAGGTGGAAGCCAAGAGCTATCTTTACTGGTTGCGCTGCCTGCACAGCTAGTTTCTTGCAATGCATCAGTCAGGCACGGGTATCTTGCCCCGAACCAACCCTACATATACATGGCAAAGCATATGCCAAGTCTTTTCAATTCAATGACAAGTTTGTAGAATATGATAAAAGTGCCGAGAGGATTGCTGACAGAGCACGATTCAGCCATTTGTTGCTCTACTGAGGACATGGTGCCACCTTGCGCGGGATGTACATCTGGCTAAACAGGAGAACACACACTGCGTTGCTCTGCAGCTTATGAACCAGAAAGAAGACATGGAAGACGCCTTGAAGAGGATAGAAACTTACGTCAACTTTGACAAAGATGCCAAGGTCAGTAATGACTCGCTACTCTCTAGTTCGTGCATCACTGCTTGTCATGTTTCATGTTTCACATCAGCTTTGCCCTGCAACGTATACGCTGTGTTGCTCCTAGCCGATAAGCACGCTGCAGTCTGTGCAAAATGAACTCACTGCTTGCTTGCTCTCTTGTCGTGCATACGCATGTATGGTGTGAACACGGTGTTTTCAGCAGAGGTCACCATCCGTACAGTCCAAGCACCAGACACGCAATTCTTTTTCTTACAAAATACAAACCTTGAAACAATTGCACGATGGCTGTACAGGTCCATGTGTTTGAGGTGGTCATACGTGTGCTTGGAGGTCTTTTGTCTGGCCACACATTGCTGGAAACATCTAAAGAGGTAACTGCCAAATAAAGGGGAGAGAAGTGAGTGAAAGTTGAATCGCCAGGATGTGAAACAGCAATATTACACACTCTGTTATAAATTGCCGTTTTGGGCAACCACCTCGTACCAGCCAAGTTGTTTTTCTTGCAGGATGTGATTTGTGGAAAAATTCACCGTGGAGGTCACGACTGTGCTTTGTGTTGGAGACATACCTCGCTGACTAGGCTGAAAGCAAAAGATATATTTTCCTGGTGCATGTGCAGGCTTTTCCTTCCTACGATGGCGTCCTTTTGCAAAAAGCCATTGACGTTGCCGAGCGATTGAGGCCTGCATTTGATTCTCCTAGTGGGCTGCCGTATTTGTTCGTCAACTTACGAAAGGTGCGGATCCTTCAGGTTGCAGGAACAATTTGTTCGTGTTGCAACTCGCTTCCTCGGTCACTCCACTAATTACGCTAAGTCTGTAGCAGGGGCCTTTGAAAAGTGGGTGGGAGGGAGGATGCCACAAGGCAGATTTGTTAGGAAGCAAGGCCGAGCGCTCTCTTGTAGGAAGCATGGCAGAGCGCCCTCTTCGTAGGAACCAAGGCAGAGCTCCCCCCAGTCGTGTATGGGATTATGACAGCCATCACTTGCAACCTCTCCAGCCGCAGCTCACTGTGTAACAATTCTGCAGGGCAAGCTTCCAACAGCGCAGAAGCACAGCAATACGACGTGCACAGCGTGCGCCGGGACCCTGCTGCTAGAGTTTGGCCATCTGTCCAAACTGACAGGAGATCCACAATGGGCATCTCTTGCTGACCACGCAGCAAAGGTGAGCTCAAATCAAGCACTTGGGCATAGTAACTCTTGCGTGATGCGCTTTTGCAATTAAGAACATGCTCCCCTTTCATAGCCACCTTTTTTTATTACCTGTGCGTGTGGAGGGGCTTTTGAGTACAGTTCAGAATCTGTAGCATCGTCACGTGTTTCGTTTGTTTGTCCGCCTCTTCTGCTTTTTTGGTTGTGCTCCTCATCCTCTGCCAATTTCCTATTTGCTTGCCATACCTCGGTCCTTATAGGCAATGTACAATCGCCGCTCTAGCCTTGGACTTCTGGGCGGCTCAATAGACGTGCACAACAGTGACTGGATTTCAAAAGAGGCAACAACAGGTACTTGGGTGTGGCCGGAACCTATAGGTAAGCTAAAATAAAAATGAGTAAGTTCATGGCGCCTTTTGGCAGAGATTTCTTCAGGTATACGCTCTACACACATTTACAAAGTTTGACTAACCTGCAAGGTAGTGCAACTTGTTGCACGAAAAGAGGTACAAGGATGGACTGTGCAACTGTCAAACAAGTATGTTGAAGCAAACATAGAGCAGAAAAAAAAGCAGCCGCAACTGAACATTTGTTTTGTTTGTATATTCTCTCTGGTATATTTTTGCTAATTCAGAAATGAGGCCACGCATTTCTTCTGCATGCACTTTTCATCCATGAGTCGTTGCTACAATGAAGTTTGTTGATTTGTCTAAGCTGCCTGCTCACGTCTGACCACCTTACATTTCGCACTTCTATCACACAGGCCCTGGAGTGGACAGCTATTATGAGTACTTACTAAAGGTAATTGCGGAGTAGGAAACGAAATGGGTGTACAACAGTGTTATTGCAGAAATAAGTTGGTTTGCTGTGGCAGCATAGTTGCTAGCAATCTTTATACCAGTAGGCGGTACATTAGAGCAATTTAACTCAAATATGGAAATAATTAAAGAAATACGCACGCAGTGACAGCGTCTGATCACAGCCAAGACCAAGGCCTGCTCAATAGGTCAAATTAATAGATAATTTGGAAGGACAGAACTTGCTTACTCCCTCAGCTTTTTGGCTTACGCACCTCATGCATTTCAGACGATTGACTTCAGATTTGCTGGTGTCTCCTGCCTGGTGCCTCACGCTGCAGAGTTACCTCATGTTTGGCCACAAGGACCACCTGGACATGTTTGCGGACACATACCTCAGTGTCATGCAGCATCTACAGGCAAGCCAGAGATAGTTTGTTGCAGCACTTGAGGATGCAGCTTGTATGGATTGTGCAAGACACATTTTTACGCATTCACTCACACAACGAAGCTCAGCAGTAGGCGTGGTTGAAGTGGTCCTGTTTCAGTCAACCAGTGAGATTTGCAGCTCTGGCAACTTTGTTCCTTTTGCCAATGTGTAAAGCGATGAAACAAATCCTTTGCCCCTACTTGCACACACATGTGAAGCACGCACCCAATCACATGCAGTTCCCCTCCTCCTCCCTCCTCATAAGTGCCCAAATGGATTCAGGTCGGCTGTTCAGTAGCTTTGTCAGTAGCCTGGCAGCATTTTGGCCAGGAATGCAAGCTCTGTGCGGTGAGTGCGTCAATGAAGAATAGCACGTCCTGGGAATGGTGGACCAGAGCACAGATCTGACACAGTTGTCTCTAAGCTGCGCTGCACATGGTGTCTGCCACCCTATCTGTGCGTTATTATGTTTCAAAACCTGCTCATGGTAAGCAGGTCAAGTATGCTGCACAGGCCCGCAAGTAAGAACACGTCCCATTGTTGAGCTACTTAACACAGGCACCAACGTTGCACTACGCTGCTCACAGGTTGGAAAAGGAGTGCCACTGCAATGGCCTAGTTTTGCATGTATGTGTGTTTGGAGGCAGACACGTTACTCAACGCTGCTTGCAGGGTTAGAAAAGGAGGCGATCGAGCTGCACGAGGGCTTCCTTGAGGCATGGAGGGAGTTTGGGTGGCTGCCTGAAATGTTCGACCTGCACCTCCGCCAGTTAAATCCATACGACGGAGGGTGAGCAGAAAGCGGTGCAATAAACAACAGACAAGCTTCTCTCATGTTTTCCATTTTGTCATGGTGATTATTAGCAGCATGTTTTCCATTTTGTCATGGTGATTGTTAGCAGCATGTTTTCCATTTTGTCATGGTATTTATTAGCAGCATGTTTTCCGTTTTGTCATGGTGATTGTTAGCACAGCAAAACGTCTGTGCCGTTCTGTTATTCTACAATCTGAGGGAAGTGAGAATGTGTATGGTCTGGTCATGCATAAAAATGTGCCGAAGCAATATGGTCAGTACGTGCAAACAATTGCCTTGCCCTGGCTTGGGTAGCAACGGAGGCCGATGCGTCAATTCAGACACAATCCCTTCCCGCAACTTTTTGATGGTTCAGTGTGCCAAGCTACAAATACTCGTTGATCTTGGCGAGCAGGTGATCCAACAAGAAACAAAGAAAAAACTATGCAGGCAGTGAAAAAGTACTACCCACATTAATTAAGGTGATTTAACAAGTAATCAGAGCCTGCTATTTGAAGTAACTCTTCATAACTTTTACCCTAAACAACCTCACCTGGCAACAGACCACGTCAACTTTCTTGCCTGACCTCATTTGCCCCTAGGAATGCTCTATGCACCAGCCCTTCCTGATCTTTCATTCTCGCTGCTCACAGGTATCAGCTGAGGCCTGAGTCCATTGAAAGCAATTTTATCCTGCATGCAGTCACTAAGGATCCGCAGGTGTGTGTGTGTGCGTGTGTGTTTGTATGTATGTTGTGTGTGTGTGTGAGTGTGTGTGTTTGTATGTATGTTGTGTGTGTGAGTGTGTGTGTGTGTATGTGTTAGATCGGCCTCAAAAACTTGGTGGGGAGCGGCAGAGGAGGAGCTTCTGCTCCATACAGAGTACCCATTCATGGAAGAGAGCAATATTGTCACAGCCTTCCTTAGATTCTTGTTGCTGTTTTGAACAGCCTTTCTGCACTAATGTTGAGATTAAAAATAGTGTTCGGTATACCCTGTACCTTTTTCCCTGCACTGTTTAAACATAGCCAGGTTGCTACAGCTTCCACCGCTTAAAAAAAACATATACTCACCTTCCTTCCTGCGCAGTATATTGACGCTGCTGCTCGTATCCAGAGCATACTGAATACCCACAACCGTGTGAAATGTGGATTTGCCCCTGTGAATAACGTCACGACAGGTGTGCAGCTATCGGGCCTGTGAGGTGAAGCCGTTGCTGCTACTGTGCATTTTCCTGTAGACCATTTCTTGTGGCAATTCAACAGGACTGGGCTTGCACAAATGATAGACTGGTTTTGAAGTGAGTTGGGGTAACGAACGTAGCGTTACGCTTGCTGAGCACGCCTGACATTAAACACAGGCTTGCTTTCATGCCACCAGGCTTCCAACGCTTTCCATGTCACCATATATCCCTCCAAAACGTGTACCCAGGAGAGCACATTGACATCCAAGAATCGTACTATCTGTCAGAAACGGTCAAGTACCTTTACCTGACGTTTGTCAAAGGCAGCGGTGCACTTTTGGATTATTTCATTTTCTCCACCGAAGGCCACTTGCTGCCCCCCCATCCCCCTGCTACCGAGGTAATGTGTGAAAACCGCATTCTATTCTAGATCAAGAGGATCTTTTGAATTTAGGTGCCTGCCTCCGATCCCTGTGCAAATTTAAGTTGACGTGTACAGTCAAATGTTAGGGACGTTAAATAGATGAAGAAACGATGGCGCTTTGCATGCCGACCTGCGCTTTTTGGGGATTTGCTGTGCTGTCTGCTTACAGCAGCTCCTCAACTCCAATGCTGAAAACCTCCACGCAAGAAGAAAAGTGGTTACTTGTGCTGCATCACTGGTAGCAGCTGCAGCATAGCGTATGACTAGGGTTGGCCAGAACCGTATATACACACCGTATGTGACTGTATATTTGGTGATTTATCTGCCAAAAATACTATATATACGCCGTATATATATGGTTCTAACCAACCCTACGTACGACTGATGCTTACTGTAAAAAGATGATCGAGAGTAAAGACTGCAGGCAATGGAGCCCTCCTGCATCATTTGACGAAAAGGACCTGGAAACCGATTGCAACTGATGCAACACACACACAGGAAGCAGCTGCAGCAGAGACGGAGGATTATCTATTAGCTGAAGCGGCAACAGGGTCTGAGGGTCAGTGTGCCAAGCTGTGTACACCTGCCGACCCTGCCGAGCAGGTGATTCAACAAGTATTCACCACTTAAGTGCCAAGTAACACATTCCCTGCACATAATTATGAGGGTTAGCGTGCCAAGCTTTGTACACCTGCCGACCCTAGTCATACGCCGAGCAGGTGATTCAACAAGTATTCACCACTGAAGTGCCAAGTAACACATTCCCTGCACATAATTATGGTGTCACGGGTGTTGCACAACTTTGAGGCAAGCAGCTGTCGCAATGTGTACTCGCTTTGCAAACCTTTGCATGATGCACAAGCCACCTCCATCTCAGCTGTGACGGGTGCACACACAAGCACGTGCAATGCTGATTCCCAATGGGCAGGCTGAGGCCTTCGTCAAGCTCCAGACTGCATTTCCCTTACTTCGATTCAACAAGGACGACACACTTTTGATCCAGCGCCGTCGATGTGTTGCCTGCACAAAGGTAAGCTACTTTCTAAGGGACATTGTTTGCATCCCTCTATTTGACCAGTTTGCACCGGTCAGGTTGACAATTCTCGCTGCAATGAATTTGCACATGCCCACTGTCACAAGCTGAAGTATAGGTGTTTGTGAATTGCCCTTGCTGATGGTAAAAAAGCAAATTGCTGGTTTGGGAGAAGGCACACATTTTGTTGCTGATCTTCGTTGCTACCTGTCTGTCTGCCTTTCAGGTTGTGGGCCAGTTGCAAGCACAGCCAGCTCGAGAAAGCACAGTGCAAGGGAAAATTTCCAAGCTGTCTTCTTTGCTTCAATTTGGTGAGGATGCATGGATGCAGCTGAGCTTCTATGTATAAAGCACTCTTTTACAAATCAACCTGTGCACACAACGTGCACATCGTTCACGCTCTTTCTTCCTCCCCCAACTTGTACCAGGTCTACTGAAAAGCCAGGTGCTTTCTAACATTCTCTGCACAGTCAAAGTCAGTCTTCAGGACAACAGTGTGTACTGCCACAGACTGCGCATGCTGACGGCGTCTGACTTCAAGGTAAATGTGGACCTGGAATTGCGTGTACAGAGTTAGTGGTGGTACTAGCATCAAGGTCAGGGGCGTCATGGAACAAGGGTCACACACAGTCAGATTGCGCATTTCTTTGGAGATTTACACAAACAATGAGGGCTGTTATAATGAAATGTTGTGAATCGTGGTTTGCTGTGATGATATGAAGACATTCATTTGCTGCTTTGCTTTTGCTGTAATTAATTAACACCTGGTAGTTCTCGGCAGACTGCCGGCTGCTGGTGAATTGCTGCAAGGAACATACTGAATTGAAGTACATATCTTTCCTTTAGACAGAGCTGCTCAGGGCACGCCCTTTGGCATCTTTGAATCAACCCTGCACATCCTGTTCCCACCTTGATTCCCTGGCAAGTCATCCCATCACATTCCTGCATTACAATTTCCTCCTCTGCAGAGTGGTGTTCCTCCAGATGCTATCGTACTACAGCTGTCTTATGTTGTGCCAAAGACGCCTGCCGCTGTGCTGTTTGTGGCTCACAGGGACCCTGGCATGGTAAGCAGTGGCAAGTGAAACTAAATTAAACCCTCTTTAACAATGTACTAATGGGAGCAGCAGCTATTGCATGCTATTGCATAGCATATCAGCCATGATGACGTGCCCTGCAAGAGGCAGATCCAAACTCTGCTTGGCACACACAGGGGAGCACGTTTAGTATGTTTGCAAGCCACTGACATTGAGGTCGTTTGACAACACACCTGCTACCCCACATACCTTCACACAGGCATCTCTTGAGCTACGAGGTGCGGCTGCCCAGTTTGGGCCTGGTCTGGTATACCAGACAGACGCATGTGCCCAGCATCTCTGGGAATTTGCTTCTGCCTCGTCAGACCCAGAGGCGCGTCTTGGGATTGTTGGGGCTACTGATTTGGGCACGGCACAGACATCAACAAGCACAGATGTTGTAGAAGCAGGAGGTGTTAACGAAGCAGGAGGACTAGCATCTGACTCTGGATCAGGGTCATGGATGAATGCAGTCACAGGCAGCGACACCTGTCATCTAACTCCTGCGGCTTCAGCGCTGAACAAGTGTGCAGCCCTCCCCCCTTTGTTTGGACTCCTGCCATTACCTGCGTCTGGGACGAGGCTTGTGTTTGCCCTCCAGCAAATGGCGCAGGAGGCCACAGAACCTGGGCAGCGTTCGAAGCACTTAAAACATGACGCGGGGGGAGATAAGATAGGAAATGGGGGCAGCAGTACACGAGGGCTGTGCTCAGAGGAGCAGCAAGGGC
>Ga0307963_1001996_pt1 | contig 16006 bp, 15 predicted proteins | sample OrgLakmetagen594_FD_201829 | JGI IMG/M metagenome (GOLD analysis project Ga0307963, IMG submission 201829) | Saline water microbial communities from Organic Lake, Antarctica - #594 | ecosystem: Environmental > Aquatic > Non-marine Saline and Alkaline > Saline | place: Antarctica: Organic Lake...
CGGCAGCAGGTGAGGGAGGACCACGAGGGCCCGTGCGTGACCCGCAGAGCCCGCTGGCGCAGACACCCCTCGCGAGGGCCACGTGAAGAGGAGACGGCGAGGCTGGTCTCCAGATAACCATGCATAACCAACACAGGTCGCCAGACCCGACAAAAATTGAGAGAGCCACTGCAACGAGTACAGTGGCTCTATTTTTATATTTTTTACCTGGTGCTCTTGCTTGTTTGAGGCTGACACTCCAGTCTCTTTGTGACTTCTTTTCTCCTTATGGTACTCTGTTGGACCTCTCTGACTGGGCCTTTTGTGTCTGCCGGTAAAGGAGTTTTACAATACTCGGTACCAAGAAAGTGGCTGTCTTTTCTTTGATCAATGTGGGGAGTGGTCTTCACTACCTGCGTGGTTTTTCTTTTCCAATGGAGCGCATCGTTCTTGCTGGGGTTCACAAATCTGTGGCGGGACCTTACATTCACCGATTGAGAACCAACTAACTGTTTGGTACATAGAGCCAATTCAGAGGTGACCACCAATAATATGCGATGAACCTAGGGACATATATCTCTCCCAGGTATTTTGGGTTCATTGGAAGAGAGAAGCCCTTATCTGGCTCTGTAATCCATGCTTAAGTTGGTACCATGATTTGTCATGACATAGACCACTTGTTGAGGATTACATAGTCCTGAGGCATATATAGCATAAAAACTTACTTATGAGGATTATTCGGTGGCTGATGCTAACCTGCTGCAGTGAGTTAGTACACAGTTATCAATTCCTTGTTTTAAATTACCATCGTCAAGGCCAACATTACCGAAATGAAGCATTTTGGCATAAGGCACATTACGGCCACAGGGCATTGTGAGTACTGGATCACAACCATTGATCTCATGGAGTATCAAGAAAAGAGTACCCTATCCTCCCCAGATGACACTATGCTTCCTGAAGTGACAAAGTAGCCTGTATTTACAATGTCAACGGATAGTGTAAAGGTATGCTTACTCCCAAGCGCCTTCACGTACTGCAAAAGGACTTTGATAAGGCAAAGTGCAGCGGCCTACACGGCCACATTAAACCTCCACCCATATCTTTGCATCAGAACTCGTAGGCCTCATTGCTTGTAAAGACATCTTTACCTCTAAACATACGAACAAAAAAATCAAAGACTCTTTCTCCAGGATACTTCCCCCTCCCACATCACCGCCGCCTTTCAAAAGTGGGCCCTGGTCACTAAAAATAAATGGCATCCCCCCTCGACTACGACCCCAAGCTCCCCCATTACTGGAGTGAGCACCCAAGGGACAAAGTGTTTGGGGCAAACACCAACGCCTTCTCCTCCCGATTCTCTGGTTCTCCATCTGCCATCCCATTTACCATGAAAACACCATGCTCTTAGCAACAAGACACGCCTTCTACTCTGCTGCTGTCAGCACAGAGGAAACAGCCACATTCATGCTCCTCCCTTCCTGGAATAAAAATATGACCACAAATCCCTATGCATCACTCTGCCGCAAATACCCACTCATATGTAAATTCCTGGGCACCATCCCATTAGACCAACTCCATTATGCAAAAGTGCCCTTCTGGAACAACATACAAATGCCACTTTCCAAACACTCCTGGGGATTGCAGATCATTGCCATATGGAACACCAAGGGCAGGGTCTGCCTCAATGCTCACAACAAAGACTGGCTAAAAGAACTTGCCAAAGAAACCCCTGAGGCAACGTGGGAAATTCAAAACATACATAACCATCCCTACCAAACAGCCTTAGGTTCCAGACAACACTCAGGACTCAACAAATTTAATAAGCTACCCAATGACCACCCTCAAGCCCCAGAAGGCCCAGATAAAATAAGTGCCCTGATTAGCACTGACCAACCTCACAACTGTAATATCGACGAAGCACCCCAAAACAGCTCCAGCCAAAAACTATCCCGTAAAGTAAAAGATTGGCAGGATTGGACCTACACTAATGGCAGTCTCCAAAAGAATGAAGTAGGACAAGGCGCTGGATCAGGTGTATACTACCCTCACTTAAACGTTCCCCACTATGTAAACCCAAAATGCATGGGTATAACCAACACCATCTCACGTGCAGAGCTAGCAGCTATAGCAGCTGCAGTCATACACGGCTACTCACATACAGCCACAGGCAGCCTTACATCACTGCACAAAACAAAAAAGCAGCTCTCACAACCGAATCTACATCGCCACCACATCCAAGGAGATGTCCTTCAATCCATTGCTAAAGCAATCCGCCAATCACCATCACCCATCCACTTCTTCAAAGTAAAGTCCCATGCCAGTATTATCGGTAATGAACATGCCGACGCCCTTGCTAAAAAGTCAGCCACCACCTACTCCGACATTGCTGACACCTCCATCAGAATAGCAGGCCCTGAGGGAAACCCCTTCTACAACATCAACATCCACTGGCCTTACAAAAAAAGACAGAAAACAAACACAAACTCATAATCATACCCATACAACAAACATGGCCCATCTTCCTCCCCCAAGGCTTTGGTAACTACCAAACCACCATGATGCCCTTCAAGCACATATGCATCTTCTCCATAAACTGGGAAATGTCAAAACTGAAGCGAACTACCATGCGTACTACCAGACCCTCATAAAGGACAATACTGCCAATGGAGCCACTAGCAATGCTTACCTAACATCATCCAATGTTTCCTTTAAGACCTAATGTATCATTATGAAATACAGAACAGGCACCCTATATGATCAAAAACATGCGGTATTGTTCAAGCTCTCAACAAGTCAAACTTGCCCCCTCTGCCCACAAGTAGACAGTGCCCTGCACATCCTTTCTGGGTGCCAACACACGCAAATAAGGAATATGATCACCGAAAGACACAACTTAGCATGCCGCATGATCTAAAAGGCTATCAGCAAAACAGGCTCCTTAAAATCATGCATTGTCTCCAAAGATATAGGCAGCAACGAACGGATGATCATGCATAATCTCCAGATTCTGAAACAGCTGAAAGTAGAATTGTTCCCAAATGGCTCTTCCCACCCCGCTTCCCAGATACAGACAGATTTACCTCCAGCCGCCCAGATTTTGTGCTGGTTACTCCCATCGCTGCAAAAACACAAAAACAACAAACTAACGTAGGGGGGTGAGCTCTTCGTAGTGGCAGGGGGCAATTGACTGGGAGCATCCCAGCAGCACCGCCAGCCACCAGTAGAGCCACCAACCCCAGACAGCACCGACTTAAAGACCTCAGCAAACCTCAGCGTGACATCCACCTCGTCGAGATTAAGTACTGTGAAGACACCAGACCTCAGAACCAGCTGAACGCCGCAAAGGATCAGCGCAAAGATCTCTGCAACATTCTCCAAGGAGCCTCCGTTACTCTCCACATTAACCTTTTTGGGTGTGGGCGGCACCATCTACGACACTCATACTCTGAAGCCTTTCAAGGAACTGGGTCTTGACTCTCAAAGAGTTAAGAAGCTTGCCTCCAAGCTCCATGTGCACTCTGTGAACTTTGCTGCTAAACTTGTTCATACCAGACTAGCCCTTTCCAGTACTATTATCAACTCTCATCAGGAGCCGGTTTCAGGCCAAGCCTGCAACCCTCTTGATCCCCATTGATTTTTCCTTTCCTTTTTGCGGTGGAGGAGCTTTACGGTACTCGATACCAAAGTAACTCCTTTTCCTTAATTAATGTGGGGAGTGGCTTTCACTGCCTGCGTAGTTTTTTCTTTTTTTTCACGACGGAAATTTCATTTTCACTGACCTCGTCTGCTCCAGTGTGCTTCTGAAGTTTGCTGTTAGTTCTTCCGTTTGGTGCAATATTATGTTTGAACACATCTTTTATCAAAGCCACCACTTGCAAAATATTACAATCTGCTGCTTTAAAACTCATCTAGCAGCAGGGCCCACAGCAAGAGAGTGATGAACCAAACCATGTTTGATGTTCCAGACCCCCTTGTAGTGCATACGCTGCTCGAATATGCCAGTGTATGTTATTTTTGCCTCTCTCATTCTTGGTATTCTCAGTGTTTTTATGTGCCCAAAAAACACAGGCGTTAAGCAAAGAAGTATTACAAACAAAGAGGGAGTAAATGGTGCTAAGCACTAGGAAGGAGGCCGGCCTGGCAATGTTGTTAAGACTACGTACATCAATGTAGATGGTCTTGTGTGTGACTTAAAGCTTGAACGCCTTTGTGAACATATTGCACAGCATCACATTGCAGTGTCGGTGGAGACTAGAACAAATGACGTCGTTTCCATTTTTGCTACTGCATTTCCTACGTATACTGTGTATCATATTCTTATCTCTTCAACCATGATTGGGTGTAAAGGCAATGGAGTTGCTGTTTTTATAGACCAAAGCATTCATGACTTTGTAACTGTTTGGCACGTGTCTGAGCAGATTCAAGCTATTTGGCTGAAGTGTGCAGGGCAGGTAATCAATGTTCCTGGTAATGTAGCGTTGGGCGCTGTCTATCTAAACCCTAAAACAGATAAAAGGAGCAACAGTGACATTACGGAGAGCTTTGAACACTTCTTTGACGAGGCCACCACTGCTTCTCTGAATTTTACTAACGTCCTTATGATGAATGATTTCAACGCACACATAGGTGATCACTCTGAGTTCACCGACGAGCACTACGACATTCAAGATGACTTCAAGTGCTTACAACATGCTCGTCTCACCTGCTGCAAATCGGTCAATCATGCTGGTAAACTGCTCCTTGACATTGCTGCCGCTGGTCCTTACATGCTCACTACTGACAGAGGTAAGGGAGACTCTGGACAGGCCACTTTTGTGGGGTATCATGGCAGGCACAGAAGTAGACCTGATCACATCCTCATGACTCCCAACTTTTACCACAATTTGCTGAGCACTGCTATTCAACCTTCCAACGAGCGAATCGCTGATCATTGCAGTATCACAGCGTGTTTCAAAGTGGGTGGCTTGACAGGAGCTGATATGAATCTTGAGCCTCAGCATGTTTGTCACGGTGGCTGTCCGAAACACATTTTGAGGTGGAATCCTGACAAAGCACTTCAATACACTGAGCATCTTGAATACAACACAGAAGGCCGCATTCTTTTCTAAAGGCTATTGAGAGAATGCAGGAGAAAGAGAAGGGTTTTTTTACGTTCTTTGAGGGACGGTAGAGAGGATTTACAGGATACAAAGAAATAGTACAGAAAGCATACACGGAGGGTTGCACGCAAATTCTGTAAACAACAGACTGTTTTCTTTTGAATAAGTTGAGCAAAAGGGATCCAGCTATTTACAACATGCTGAAACAAAGAAAGACAATCTGTCCATCCCCTGTGCCTACAGATGCTTGTAATACCTACCTTCTTTCACATTTCAATGCTAAACCACCTCCTAAACCCCCTGATACACTGAACAGGAATTCAAGGCACATAGATGCACGGGCTTCAGCTGTTCCTTTGGGTCGTGGTCGTATTTCACAAGGTATGAACAGAACTGTCGATGCCTTTGACTGTCTGAGTCTCGCTGTTATGACGTGCCTGGTCTCTTATTTTGTGGGTAAGATGAATGCCTCTTCTTCATCTGGTTTTGAACAATCCTCAGCTCCTTCTTTGAAATACGCTTACCCAGGTAATGAAAAAGATTACAATGTGATTGTCCCTTACATGGCCAACCTCTTTCACGTTGCTTTGAGTGAGAAACGTATTCCTGCTTGTTGGAAAACATTTAAGATCCCCCCCCTTTACAAAAAAGGCTCTAAGCTTGATCCCAACAACTACCGCATGTTGGCTGTGAGTGGGACTTTGTATTGACTGTACGCTAACATTTTGAGAGAACTGGTGACCAAGTGGTGTGTTGAGAACCAAAAAGTTCCTGACACGCAATTTGGCTTCTATCCAGACTGTAGCACGATCCAGCCTATGTTTATTATAAGGTACCTAGTCCACGCTGCCAAACAGATTGAAACAAAGGGTTGTTCCCACCTTCACACGGCCTTTATTGATTTTAAACAAGCGTATAACACGATTGACAGACCCCACCTTTGGGATCGTCTAAATAATATCAGGATGCCCACTCACCTTGTCAATGTTATCAAACAAATGTACGATGGAGACGAGCATGTTTCGATGGATGATGTCAAAACTACCAGAACCGGTAATTCCGCTGTGCCTTTAAGAGGTGTAAAACAAGGTTGTCCTTTATCCCCTCTCCTCTTCTTCTCTCTTTTTATCAATGATGTGGATGATGAGTTTGGGAGTGGCTTTGTGGGTGCTGTTACAGGCACTGAGGGGCTCAGGGTAACTCACATGCTCTATGCTGACGACCTGACCCTGACAGCTAATGACCCAGTCCAATTGCAGGAAATGTTGAGACGACTGGAATCGTATGCTGCCAGGAAAGGACTTGCAGTAAATGTGCTAAAATCCTACATAGCTAATTTTATTGCGTACCGAAATTCCGCAGTTCCTGTTTTTCGTCTCTACAATCAGGGGCTTGAAGAGAGAGAATCTTTTACCTACCTGGGAATGTTATTTGATAAGATATGAACTTACACCATGCTGCGACCCATGCTTTGAGGCCTTTTAATGCAGCTTTGCGTAGAGTGAGTTTGGTATTAAAAAGAGGATTGCTGACAGGCCTCATACGATGTTGTGGCTTTTCAAGACATATGTGTTGTCAGCTGGCATGTATGCCAGTCAAATTTAGTCTACGCAATTTCTGAAGCATGACAATGGTTTCAGCAACCCTTTGCAGGTCGCACACATGACGTTTTTAGAGAGAATTTTGGGGATTAAATCTACTTCTGCAAACTGGTGTGTGCTTTGAGAATGCGCGCAGGAACCCTTGCAATTTTACTGGTTCAGGTCAGCTGTCAAACTTTGGAACAGGATGGTTGAACAGCAATACTTTACGCGATGATATGAAAGCAGATATTTCCCTTGGGAGTTCTGGTGCTTCTAATTGTTGGACTAGACAGATGAAGGATGCTTTTGGTACAGGCAGATGCTTGATTAATTTTAGCGTTAGTTCGGTTGGTTCACCTGGCAGATGCTTGATTAATTTTACTAGTTTTATTACCTCGACTTCCCTAAATTAATTTTGTTCAGTGCTGCAGTGTCATAAACGACGTTGTGCCTTTTTCCCCTTTCTTCCAAGGGCTTTTTTGTAGGTGCTACAAGTCTGGTGCTGCTACAACAATGATCACAATTTAACATGTTTTACATACGCAGCCTAGCAGTCGCACGTTTTGACTAATGGCTTTATCTGTAAACCCCGTCAACGATTACAATCGTAGTCGTTTTGGAAATGTACGTGTCACTCTTGTTGACAAGGAAGATGCCAAACATTTTTGGTCCGACTGTCTTACTAATGACATCTATTTTACTTGAGGGGAATGAATCGGGAAGAGCTGGCAGCACCAATTCCTGGGCGTCCATGCCTCACTGGCTTGTAAGAGATGGAGAACTCAGCCAAGTAGTGGGCAATCATCTCAGGCTTGATCTCAACCTGGAAAGAAAAAGAGTTGGAAAGATCAGTGATGGAAAACCAAGCCCCCGCATGAAACTGACATGACACATGACACTCACCAGCTGTAAGGGGAACAGCTGGGCAACATTCAAAATGGCGGATAGAAATATGATTAATGTACGCAAGCAAGTACGAGCGGCAAAAATCCACGTAAGAGTGTTCATGGAACAGGTTGGACGGCCTCAGAATTGTAGGCCTATTTCAGTCAACAGACACTGAAACCTCCGCAAAAGAAGACAACTGCCTGCATGGCTCATGCCATCCCGACTACGTGCTTGATAACCAGCCACGATATTGACAAAAACAGTGTCAGTGGAGAATGTTGCAACTGCTATTGCCACAGGGGCTCACTGCACCTCTGACACCACCTTTTTTGGGGAAGTGTGTGTGTGTGTCGTTGATAGTGCCTAGGAGAGTAGGCACCATCAACTTCACACATAAAATATGTACGCACTCGCACACTCACAACACACTGTTAAAAGTCAAGGTTTATTTATTAGGTTACTTCATAACAACAAACGCACCCTGTCAACTAGCGAGACTTGTGCGTGCTGTTTGAACTTTCAAAAACGTAACTATCCAAAGACGTAGGAAACCTTGTGATTAAGGGTATGCCAGCCTTTAGTCGAGCCTTGACGTCACTGCTGTCAAAGCCTAGACGGCAACTAGGGTGTCCATTTTTGGGAAGAAATCAGGAGAAATTCCCTGGAAATTCCTAAAAATGGGGAAAATTGACCGCATTTTTTGTATACCGTACCTTTCGTAACTAACCCCGGGTAAATAACGTTTTTTGCCCTCCGGCGTGATACTGGCATCGTAACACATATATTTATTCAGAGGCTCCGGGGTTAACCGGGGTTAGCAAAAATAAAGTTTGGTGCGTGAGTGAACAGTGATGAGCGGAGAAGGTCCCTCCGCCCCCCTCCCAGGCCCCGCCTCAGCCCCAGCACCAACACCAGCCCCAGCGTCAGCAGTGCTGGTTGCACCCAGGTGTGTTCCAGCAGACGTTTATAAGTTTTTTCGTCAAGGCAGCTACAACAGAGGAAAAAGCAGCGTTGCAGCAGTAAAAGGAGGAGCAACAGAAAGCTGACCTAGCCAGGCTGCAGAAGGCAAAAGAGGAGAGGGCTCAGCGTGAAAAAGCATCAGCACACATGCAGACGCACAAACTCGCATGCGCATACACACACACACACACTTGTACGTACAACACGCACGCACGCACATGCACACGCACAACAAGCGAGAAACGAAAACACATGCACACGCACCTTCGCACATGTGCACGCATACACATGTCCAGGCACTGGCTGGGCTAAATGCCCACCGGGGTTGGTGCGGGGAAGGCTAAAATATTTATTTACGGGGTCCGGGGTTACCCGGGGTTACATATAATATTTCAGAAATTTGGGCACCGGGGTGAGTACGGTAAGGTACGGTAATAATATAAAATAATTTAGTGTAATGAAAGCGCGAAAAATGGCACATCACGATGTCAGTCTTGTTCAGGGAAGTGTCAGACTTTCATTTCTTGACGCCCCAAAATGGGCAATAATTTTGTACATTATTTTCAGAATATATGGAGCTTATTCCCGGCCAATCTGATGTGCGTATGCCTGTCCGGCAATGCACCATGAGAGATTCGCCAAACACTTCCTACAGCTCTTTTCAGTCTGGTCTGTTCACGATAATTTAGTATTGAATTATAAGTAAACTCTAGAAATAATTTTGGCTCAATCCGCGCAAGTTTCAGAAAGTGATTTTCTAACCGTAATGCACCAACTAGGGCCTATATCAACGAGCCTCGCCCTCAACGACGCTCGTCGAGCTTGCTGGCAAAATCTTACACCCTAGTTACCCATGCTTGCTTGCAAAAAATCTTATATACATACAAAAATTGAGTGAGTCTCTGAAACAATTCCACAATCTGGATTTGACCACAAGTACCAGCATGATTTTGAATCCTTAAGTCTCGCTATTTGTGAAGTTGCACACCCTATCCACATCCCCATCAGAAGAAAACCCGAAGTCCTCCAGACAATGGTTCCAAAACAAGCACAAGATTCTCAAGGACACGCATGCACAAACCTTGTTTATGGGTAAGGAACGTACAGAGATGTAGGAAACACACATACCGAACACCGAACACACACAGTGTCGCAACCCTCTTTTCAGTACAAATGACACTGACAAATTGCAGCCTCCGTAAGCCAATTATAGGCTGTGCTTCAGCCCATGTACCCTGTTTTTTGCTGGGGCACGCCGAACTGGTTTGAGGTGCTGGCACCAGCAAGCATGCACCTTTTATCGCTTGACCACACATGCACAACATGCTCCAGACGACTGCTCGGTTCACACCTGACATGCTCCCCTCACAATCTTTGCCTGACTGTGCAGCAATAACATTTCAGTACCTGCCCCCCTCCCCACTGTATGAATGTTTTGTGAAGACGTCCAAGCGTACATCAAGAGTCAGCTTTCCTTTCCTTGCCGACTGATAGCAGTTGGAGGAAAGGAGCGCTGGTATAGGTGCGTGTGCATGTTGCCTTGTTGCATGAGTAGTGAAGTGCCTGGCACATGCGAGCAACCAGGTGTGGGGTGTGTGCTTGTTCCCCTGCCCAACCTTTCAAGCCCTCTCCAATTGGGGAGGGTGCAAGGAAGGAGTGAGTGAGTCTCCCCCTCTGTCTGTCTCACCTGGTTGAAGGTCTTGCCGTTGTACACGCCGATGACGGAGCCAATCATCTCAGGCACAATAATCATGTTACGGAGGTGCGTCCTGACGACCTCTGGCTTCTCCCCCGCGGGTGCGTCCTTCTTAGCCTTGCGCAACTTCTTGATGAGCGCCAAAGGCTTTCTGCAGTGGTATAAAGAGGAGAAGCAAGCGCCAGTTTTGGGCGGGACTCAACAATGCCTTTTCCTGTGAATGTGCATGGTGCATAGTGCTCTGCTGCTGCTGCTGGCTGCTGCTGGCTGCTGCTGCTGTGTGGCTATCTCATGCTGTGTGGCTTTGGTGCTGCTGGTTGTTCGGTTGCGGCCCTCATGCTCCGAGTGCCGGCCAGCAAGTCTTATGTTCACCACGGCCATGCTCTGCCCACGCGCATTCACCTCTTCAGGCCACGCTGGAAGCGTCGGCGAGCGCGGGCGTGGAAGAGCTCCACCAGCTGGTCGCTGCTCAGGTCCAGCAGCTGGTCCAAGTCCACCCCCTGCACCAATTGAACCGAAGCTTAATACCAGCTGAGACTTCCACAACACACATGAAACTAGCTGATGCCACGTTTCGGCTCTGCATTGGGCTCTGCATTGCGTTTACCCGGTAGGTGAACTTCCTGAAGGTACGCGCTTTGGGGGCGGCGTCAGCCATGTTTGCTTATGTCAATTTAATTTTGCAAAGGGCGATCCTGACGCACTTGCGCTCTTCTAAAAATTTTCGGAGCGAATTTTCTGCTTTCTCAATTATTCCGAACAATTAATAAAAATACCAGCACAGCCGGCTATGTGTCCCAAAAATCCAGGCTAGCCAGCAGCAGGAACGGAGGGTGGCCGCACCGGTACACACACGCACACAACAGATTTCTGCAATAATACACACACAGCATCGGTGGTGGTAAGAATCGAAGGTTGGTCACCACTCGCTCCATTGCACAGAGCCCACGACGAAGTTGCACGATATTAGTTTTATGTATCTCTTAAACATACATTAAGTTTCAGGGTATGGTGTGGTCATAACAGCTTCTCACGGGGCAACGGTCACTTTTTCCGGCGTTTTTCCCAACTAGGAGGGCCTGATTTCACCTTGCAGCATGTACGTGCTGCATTTAAGAGGTATTTCTGATCTCAAGCAATATCCATTTTTTTTAAAGTAATCACCCTCGCTGTTTTAAACTCAGAATTAAGTTACCGACGTTGACGTTTTTTCCCACACTTCAAAAATGGGCTGCATGACTCATAATGAAAATCCTTCTACTTGAGCAAAAACATCTGCGTACGCTTATGTCGTTCTAACATGCGTACGTATGTCGCTCTAATAACATGCCGCCCATTGTCCCATTTGGTATAGGTTGCCACAGATACTTAAAGCTGCTCTACTGCGTTGCTGAACCGCAACTGTAATCTTTTGGAGATTCATTTCCAATACAGTCTGCATGGAAAAGTGCAAGCGCAAAAAATAATGGTTTAACTCTATTTGTGTTATTACACTAGGCAATATCCTGACACCTTTCCTCTCCTACTGCCTTGGAGTTATATTTGCCTGCCAAAAAGAAAAGACCTTCCAGCAGATCCCAGGCAATTAGCTCGTCGTCATAAGAAGAAGAAGCCGCAATGTTTGCTCTTCATATCAGGATTATCTCCCAAAGCTCTAAGAGGGAGTGTGATATAACTGATATCCGAAGCAAACAAAACTGATCCTGCTTGCACAAAGAGTGCAAGATGTCTAGTTAATGGGCAATAGGAGCAAGGGAACATGGAAGAACAGTGAACATTGGACGGAAAGTGAAGAGAGGGGGCTGACGGACCCCCCAAATGGGCATGTTTTTCAAATGATCGTATGTGCGCCGGGACTGGCAACAGACAAACTTGGTTCTTAATTGTCGCTATCCACAGCAGCTTAGTTTCAGTAATTCCAATTCCGGCGCCCATGTCTAATTTGAATTGGCGTGAACCCAACTTTTTGCACAAAATCTTCTTCCATTCCTTCCTTCCTTCCATTTGTCCCCTTCTTTCCTTCCTAAGTCAACCACTCCACCAAATCTCACCATTTTTTTGTATTATGGAGTCCTTGTAACAATCAAATACCATTACAAAAAAATGGTGTGAAACAGTGAATTGGTTGGGGAAGCAGGCTAATTTATGCTGTTTTCACATGGAAAGCCACCCTTTAGGGTTTTGGTGGTCAGTTTGGGCTTTAAGCTCTGCCAATTTGCACACAGAGCGACCCACCTGAGATTCAAGCACATACTCGTGTAGCTTATAATGCCAGCTTCAATGTAAAGCAAAGAATACACCAATTTGATGAAGTGAAGTCAGTAAACAGCTGCTTCTGAGTGCATAAAAGGACCCCTTGGGACATATCCCCAGATAGCTCCCTCTGGAAAGCAAAAAAGAAGTATATAGGAAAGCAAGCATGGAGGTTAACACGCGTTAAGGAGAGCAACAAGTAGGGTGTGATCTTGCTGTTCACAAAAAATGGGGCGGAGCCTGCGCTGCAACCTGCATTGAAGTTGTACCTACTGTAGTGAGCGAGAGCGAATCAGGGGGGGCTGCGCCCCCCCTGCACCCCCCCTCTCTTGCGTTTGCACAGTCCCTGTCATACCATACCGTGTTTGAAGCTGTGTGACCTGTGCAGCGCCGTCTCTTAAGGATTTCCGGTCCCCATGGAAGTGGTGTGCCGGAATGTGCAGCCTGAGTTATCGCACGAGTTGCCCCACAGAATCACAACTTCGACATTGATGATTTAATTGAAACACATTGTGCACTCGCACTTTCACCTAAGATCTCGCAACACCTCCCATGCGAGTGTGTTTGACCGCACACCTGAGGGCATGGCTGGAATCGGTGCAAAATCAGCTTTCTGGCTGTGCCATTTTTATGGCGTGGAGTGCCCTGGGTGGCTCAAAGCTTTATTCTTTCAGCGTGGCGACTCAGCAACCAAAATGAACTATGAGAAACTACGCCCTGGGGGACTACGCCCTGGGGGGCTCCACCCCAAAAACAACGGAGAGCAAAAAGGTAAAGGGAGCGTTGCAGGCTTAGCCTGAAACCGCTGTCTCCTGATATAAAAATGCAATGCTGGAGAGGGCTCATATGCATAGTGTGAAGAGGGGTGGATGAGTAAATGTTGTTGCAAATTTTGTGCAGCTCTCTGTAAATATACAAGCAAGCAAGAGGAATTCAAAAACGCGTTGTGCGAAATATTTCACTTCTTGACTTGTCATAGTAAATCACTGTCACAGCAAAGTACAAGACTCAGCACATCAACAAATGCTTATTGGAGCTTATTGAACGAGACTAGTCAAAACATTCTCAACTGAAAAACCAACAAACTAAGCACTTAATTTATCACTGCCACCAATTGGGCGTGATAGACTGCCCTTGCGGGTGTTATACATAAGAATGGCAGATGCAGTCAGATTTAATCGATCTTGCCCCAATAGTTCAACTTCCTGTGAAGATATGCTGTACAAGTAAACATGCACGGCAAACGCCTCCTACATTTAGCTACATTTGACTGAACATTAAGAGAAAGGTGATTTCATCATCAGCCTAAGAAGCTGTCGATGACACATAAATGTCGGTTGCATTTCCCACCAAACTGTCCCCCACATAGATGAAGGCCATGTTCCATATTTATGCTCTTGCTTAGCGCTTCTTTCAAAGAAAGCAATCTAGAGTATTGCACTCATGCTTAAGTTTTTCCTTCAAGAACTGGAGACAACTGCACAAGAGACTGGCGTTGCCCGTGTCTACTGCTCTCCTGAGAGCTGCATAACATGCATCTGGGCTGTTGACTAAACCGGCCCTCCTCTCTTGAAGCAGGCCTTCATCGCAAAAATTTTACTTGCCTTAAATATTGCAAGCTGTTTTTTTATTTTATGTCAACCAGCCAGGTGCGCAAAATGCACACAAACACCCATTAGTGCACTGAGAGCAAATAAAGGGCTCTACACAAATACACCTGAAGGCAGGGTCACAGATGGCAGCTGTTCAGATTTCCTGTTTACTTACTCATTTACTATGCAGCTCTATTGTGTGTGATCTACTTTTTCATATGGTGGAAGTGGCCAGTGAGCAGGAAAGAGGTATTTGGTCGTTAAGACATGTACATTCAATTTGATCAGAGGTATTTGGCCGTTAAGACATGTACATTCAATTTGATCTTCATGATTATTGTGTGTAATGGGCACTGAACTGCTGCTATTCTGGTTTGTACAAATTTCAGAGCTGTACGTTTTTGTCATGCGATTCCTCCTTCATAATAGATATCATGATTTACTTTTGCAGTGATTTGCTAATGACTTGCGTGATTACACCTTGTAACCCTGTTATCAAACATGTCTGTGGCCTCACACTTCTAGCTCAGGCTTAAAATTCTGGCTTAGATTTGAACTGAGGAACCCGAGATTTTGTCAAAGCAGAACATCACCTTCCCTGACAGTTTCTGACCTCTTCAAAATACAATAAGCAAACTGAACAACAGGACAACTGGAAATGGGACTGTGATGCTAACATCTTTCTGAGGTCTGCCTTCTGGGTGTCTGCTCAAGTCTGGCAAAGTCAGGAGAACTATAAAAATATGCACACGCCTTAAGTAGCACTTGACAATACATTGGCACTGAAGAGTCCAAGGGCTGTCTGGAGATGTAGCAGGCTACAGGATCCTCATGTAAAAACACATGATTGCAAAATAACAACGCTAAGCGTTCATCTTCCCCCAAGGTGGCATGAATTATATAAGGCAAAGTGTGACACATCATCCCAAGACGTCAAACCTGCAGGCAGGAGCAAACAATCGCAGCAATTAGTAAATCAATATCTCAAGGACGGAGAATGCCTGGTCAAGCCAGAACAAGTTTATCACTTGCACGAGTCTTTGACTGTGAAATAGGTACGGTGAAATTGCACACGTTTGGAATACGTCCGAGACACTCTGACATGGGCCGTCGCATTGAGTTGCCTCTGAGCCAACCTGTGTGTGTGGGCGGGTTGCGTGCGCTACCGGTAGGTGGTTCGACCTGGAAAAGCTGTGGCTGTAAGAAAAATTGCAAATATTTACTTAGGAACATCAGGACTGCTCCCACCCTACAGCCCCAAGGTGCATGGTGCCGTCCCAGATTACGTACTTGAAGTACTAGCTACTGGCAGTGCAGGGGGAGAAGCGGTTCGTGTCGGTGCCTCATGCATGCACAGCAACAACAACAAGTGTGTGCGCCGCAAATTCAGCAGCAACAGTGGCAAGGGGGCAGTCCAGCACAAGGTCAGCAGCAACAGCAGCAAGGGAGTCCAGCTGGTGCGGCGAAAAAGCAGTGGTTAATGAGCTCAGAACGGCAGATCAAGAGCCAGGAGGAGGGGGGGAGGTATTGATGACGTCCACCAGAGTAGACTGGAGATGCTGCAAGCGTTCCAGGAGGAGGCCTCGTTGCAGCTGCAGGTGTGTGTATCTGTGTGTATGCGCTAGAAATGGACCCTTTTATTTACCTGCTTGCCTTGCCTGTAAAGCACCAGTAACAAAACGTGTGACACATTTACTTAAAGCACAAAGTACAGGCCTGCAAGCCTGTGATCTGAGATAAAACACCATTTCTCAGAACGGCCTTTGGAAGACTCCCAGGGCAAATATGAGTACTACCCAATGAAATTGATCTTCAATGCACCATGCAAAAAAACTTATGAGTTCAGTGTGAAACACTTGAACTCAGGTTCTTGAAGTGTAGCATAAAGTGAGATGTTCTCACTTTCTGCTTTTCTCCGGTTTCTGCTTCCCTTCTCCATTCTTTTTATTCCTTGGA
>Ga0307963_1002000_pt1 | contig 16001 bp, 24 predicted proteins | sample OrgLakmetagen594_FD_201829 | JGI IMG/M metagenome (GOLD analysis project Ga0307963, IMG submission 201829) | Saline water microbial communities from Organic Lake, Antarctica - #594 | ecosystem: Environmental > Aquatic > Non-marine Saline and Alkaline > Saline | place: Antarctica: Organic Lake...
TGTGACAGCAAATGCTTAGCAGTGGCTTTGCGCAGCATTAAGAGTGTGACAGCAAATGCGTAGCAGTGGATCTGCGCAGCATTAAGAGTGTGACAGCAAATGCTTAGCAGTGGCTTTGCGCAGCAAACAGGTGTGACAGCAAATGCTTAGCAATGGCTCTGCGCAGCATTAAGCGTGTGACAGCAAATGCGTAGCAGTGGCTCTGCGCAGCATTAAGCGTGTGACAGCAAATGCGTAGCAATGGCTCTGCGCAGCATTAGGCGTGTGACAGCAAATGCGTAGCAGTGGCTCTGCGCAGCATTAAGCGTGTGACAGCAAATGCGTATCAGTGGCTCTGCGCAGCATTAAGCGTGTGACAGCAAATGCGTAGCGGTGGCTCTGCGCAGCATTGAGAGTGTGACAGCAAATGCTTAGCAGTGGCTTTGCGCAGCAAAAAGGTGTGACAGCAAATGCTTAGCAATGGCTCTGCGCAGCATTAAGCGTGTGACAGCAAATGCGTAGCAGTGGCTCTGCGCAGCATTAAGCGTGTGACAGCAAATGCTTAGCAATGGCTCTGCGCAGCATTAAGCGTGTGACAGCAAATGCGTAGCAGTGGCTTTGCGCAGGATTAAGAGTGTGACAGCAAATGCGTAGCAATGGCTTTGCGCAGCATTAAGCGTGTGACAGCAAATGCGTAACAGTGGCTCTGCGCAGCAATAACAGTTTGACAGTCATGTCTCTATGATGGCTCTGAGCAGTCAAAAGGTGTGACAGCGAATGCTTAGCAATGGCTCTGCGCAGCATTTGCAAGGTGTGACAGCGAATGCTTAGCAATGGCTCTGCGCAGCATTTTAAAGATGTGACAGATACGCAGGGTTGGCCAGAACCGTGTTTTCACATTGTGTACGACCGTATGTTTAGTCCTGCCAAAAATATTGCCCAAAATACTGCAAAAATACCGTACATACACCGTATATAAACACGGTTCTTTCAACCCTACAGAATTATCCCTATCTCTGCCCAGCATTAAGAGTGTAACAGCCATCATTCAATGACGGCTGCGTGCACGCATTTGAGCACATTGATCAAGGAAATGACAAGGAAATCCAGGCCAGACACAAAAAAACAGGGGGAAGGTCAGAGCCACGTATGTGCAGTGTGTGTGTATGTGCAGTGTGTGTGCGGTGTGTGTGTGTGTGTGTGTGTGTGTGAGTGTGTGTGTGTGTGTGTGTGTGTGTGTGTGTGTGTTTGTGTGTGTGTGTTTGTGTGAGAGTGTGTGTATGTGTGTGTGTGTGTATGTGCGTGCGCGGTGTGTGTAGCAGCAAACTGTTCTTGTACAAGGAAATATACTATGGTAAATAAAATACGTTCTGCCAGCCCTAAACAAACTTAAAAGTGTGCACAAAAGGCGGATGGTTGGCATCATAGACTCATGAATGATAGGCACCTGCTTGACCCAAATACTGCTCCATTTTTTCTTTGTTTCTCTTGGCCCACCCATCCTAGGCAGAGGTACCTACTGACACCCACCCACACAAATATAGACACACACACACATACCCATACACCCACCCACCCCCACCCACAAACCCACACACAGAGGCACAACGCACCGCTGCGGCCTCAGTCATGACCAGCCTGAAGTGCATCTTGCCGTCCTTGACTTTGCCGTGGAACTCAAAGTTGTAGTCCTCCCCCCTGAGCTTGCCCACAGCGATGGGGGCACCTGACTCTGACTGCAGGTGTGTGTGCGTGCGTGTGTGTGTGTGTGTTGTGTGTGTGTGTGTGTATGTGTGTGTTTAGGTGTGTGCGAATGCGTGTATGTGTGTGCAACCCCTGCGTCTTACTCCCTTCCTCTCCATTGCACACGCGCACACACACACACATAGACACACACTGACACACGCGCACACACACACACACACACACACACATAGACACACACTGACAAACGCGCACCCACACCCACACCCCACAAACATGCACCGCAACACGCACACTTGCGCACATATTTAACTACACTTATTACACACCTGGGGGTCATTACTTGATTCCTCTGCTTTCCGCTTCTCCTTCATGAGCCCCTCTGCCATACCTTTGCTACTGATACCGCCCCCTAAGTGCGCTTCACTATCCCCTGTGTGTATACATGTGTGTGTGTGTGTGTTTGTGTGTGTGTGTGTGTGTGTGTGTGTGTGTGTGTGTGTGTGTGTGTGTGTGTGTGTGTGTTTGTGTGTGTGTGTGTGCGCGTGTGTGTGTGCGCGCACGCCAATCCGCCCCTTACGAAGAATCAGCACGAAACTTTGCATCATGAGCTGCCTGTGTTTAAAGCAAAGCAGCACATGCTGCAAAGTCACGTACTGACAAATGGTGAGAGAGCAGTGGACAAACCCAGCCCTGAGGCTTGAAGGGCAATCATAACATGAACAAGTCAGGAACTACAGGAATCCAGACCCACAGTTTGAATAAAAGGAACCAACACCCATACACCCACCACACTTACAACTCTGAGGTTAACACGCAGCAGGGGAGGCGCCACACACACACACACACCCACCCACCCACCCACACCCACCCACCCACCCACCCACACACTCACCCACCCACACCCACACCCACACATACACACACACTCACAATCACACACACACACACCTTGGGGTGGACCCTTCTTTGTTGACAGGAAGGGGTCTTCTAACAACTGCATCGCGCTCGGCCTCTGGTCCACAGGAGCCACACATTTCTGTGTATGTTGTTGTTGTTGTGAGTGTGTGCATGTTGTTATTGTTGTTATTGTTGTTGTTGTTGTTGTGTGTGTGTGTGATGGTGGTGGGGGCTATAAGTTCACACACCTCATACAAACACAAGCGTACGCACATACACACATAGGAGCTGCTGCAATTTTGTTGCACTCTTGACCAAATCATAAGCACCACTTCACTGCCTGAATACAACTGGCACACACACACACAAACACACACGCACGCACACACCCGGGCACGCAGCACGCACGCGAACACACGCACACACACACACGCACACACACGCACAAGGGAAGAGTCGGCCCTCCATCTGCGACTCTCACTCCGCATATCACATACCCCTACCCAGAATGGCAGGCAATCACTGCCAAAGTCCCAGCAAAATTTTCATCCTGCATGACTGCAACTTTATTGTATTTTGTGAGAGAGACTGAGCTGGACGCACAACCTGCCATCAATCTGACACACACACACGCACACTCGCACACACAGACCTATAGCCCCATATCCACCATCCCACCCCCTACCTACACCAACTCGTACAAATGCGCACACACACATGCCTATACCCTTTCCTCCCCCACACCTAACCTAACTCACACACCCACAAACCCACACCCACACCCACACACACGCACCCGCACAAACTGCCGGCTGTCCTCGTCTGGGACCTCCGTCAGCAGCTCGTTGTAGTCGTTGCAGTGCTGCGGGTCTAGCTGCTTGAGTGTCAACAGCTCCAGCAGGCACAGGCCAAAGGCAAAGATGTCAGTAGCCGTGTCGTACGGCCCCTGGGGCTGGTGACTGGAGTCTGCCTGTTCTAAGGCAGAAGGCGATGCAGACGACGGGGCCCCCCCCCTCCCATCTGCTGCTGCTGCTGCTGTGCTGGTGCCAGTGGTGTTGGCGGCTGCGGGAGGGGCAAGCTCCTCGTGCCAGCGGTAGGGCAGCAGGGTGGCCAGGCCCAGGTCCCCGATCTTGATCTCCCCACTGTGGCCGTTCACGTAGATCTTGTCACACCGCAGATCTCCGTGTGTGACAGGGGGCTGCATGCTGTGCAGGTACTCCAGGCCCCGCAGGATCTGGCGGGCCATGCGCTTGACCGCTTTGAGGTCCAGGTGCTTGTGCAGGTTGCGGTACTGGCGCAGGTTGCCGGAGGTGAACAGCTCTGTGATGAGGTTGATGCTACTGCTGTCCGTCCAGCACTTGTAACACTTGATGATGTTGGGGTGCTCCAGCTCCAAGCCCTTTTGGATGTCAGCCACCACAGCTCCTAGCTGCTCCTCACTGAAGTGCAGGAAGCCGGAGTCCGCGCTGATTTTGCTCCATGCTACGTCGATGCCGATGTGCGTGTCAAAGGCCTTCCACACTTGCTTGAACCGACCCCTGCCCACTGTCTCACGGTACCTATAGTAGCGACCTTCTGGATCTTGTTCAACCACCTGTGTGTGTTGTGTATGTATGTATGTGTGTGTGCATGTGTGTGTGTGCATGCGTGTGCGAGCATGTATGTGTGTGTGTGTGTTCATGTGTGTGCATGTGTGTGAGTGTGCATGTGTGTGTGTGTGTGTGTGTGTGTGTGTGTTCATGTGTGTGTGTGTGTGTGTGTGTGTGTGTGTGTGTGAGTTGTGTGTTGTGTGTGTGTGTGTGTGTGTGTGTGTTCTTGTGTGTGTGTGTGTGTGTGTGTGTGTGTGTGTGAGTTGTGTGTTGTGTGTGTGTGTGTGTGTGTGTGTGTGTGTGTGTGTGTGTGTGTGTGTTTGTCAGTCGCTTTACATTTCATTTCGGCAGACTAGGTTTGCCAGTCGATTATAGGGCACTCGGCAGCGATCGCTCCGTCCCCTCGAAAACGGGATTTCTCCCCCCAGCGCCAATTATCGTGATTTGTGCACAGTCTTTCACTGAGAGGATATATAATGTGTTGACTGCAGCGGGTGCCTCTGTCCGATGATTGTTCATGGTGCTTGTTGATGCATGGGAAGAAACACACACCTAGCAGCACTGACATCTTGGCAGAAGAATGCAGAAGAAATTTGCAGCATGATGAGTGTGTGTGGCATGCTGCTGTACACAGGAAACGAGCAGCCAAACTGAAGCTTGATGCAAGGACAAGCACAGACACGCTGCATAGGTTTGTACGGCGCATGCACCATTACTTATGCTTCCCTCCTTTTCTACATCCCCTGCTGCGCAAGCGCCCACACTTACCTCATCATCGTCCACCGGGGCCCCTTGCGAAGACTGCATGTTTCAAACGAGCAGACTCCCTCCTCCTGCTGCTGCTGCTACTGCTGCTTCTCCTGCTGCTAGTTCTATGTTGGCTGCATGCTGCAAGGGAGCGGCCCTGGCTGTCCAGTAGAGAAGGGAAAGGGAGGAGGCCCAACAAAGTTCCTCCCCTTTTCAAACGGCGCTGTCCGCAGGTGGGGCTACTATACTGCTAATGCCATCCATCAACAAAATGACCCGCTTCTTTCTACGTCTACGACGGTTGCCACTATTGAGTGTTCGTAATTTCGAGGGCAAGCTTCCTTTCGTTCAAAGCTTAAACAATCGTGGTTCATCTTTTTCTTTTTTATAAATCACAAGATACAACATACCGGGCAGCAATTTGCACTAGACGTGTGCAATGGCGAGTATTTTCTTAATTGAATTTTAGGCAATCCATAACGTGTACCCGAACGCACGCACACTTGTGTGCGCACATCCTGATGCCCCACTTGTCCCTGTCGTAAGTCGTTAAGACAAGTTTGAATTACACTTCGTGAATATATACAGGTAGTTTCAAGATGTAAGGGTTAACAACAATTTCTCAGCAAAAGCAGCAGGACGGCGCTTGCCAGGACGAAACGAGCAAAAATAGCACATAACTATGTGTTTCCAATTACAAATCAAAACTTATGAAGGCGAGCACGGTATGTCAGTGAGCGTGTGCCTGGACATCTGCTGCCTGGACAGCGTCACTTGACTGGAAAATGGCACGACACTTCATGAGGTGCGCCTTTAGCTGGGGGAAATTAGCGGACGCGGAGCCGCATCTGTAAACAAATCAAGATAAGCACAATGTTGGCACGCAGCTACAGTTGTGCACAAAACGTCATTAAATTGGCATGTTTTGTCGCCTGGCTATAGGAAAGGGGCACTCACTTGGGAACACAACTGCAAGTGCGAGGTACCTGCTGAGCATTCGATGCTATTACAGAAAGTCAGGTTTCAGATAGGCGAGGAACCGTGCAATTATGTATCCTGTCTTCCTTCTGATTGATCAAACAGAAATGACAGGCAAGGCCACACCTGTGGCTGATACCTGGACGTGGTAATTGAATTCAAGTACGCGTGACAGCCTTAGGTACAAATTATCCACAGCACCGATGGATTGACAGGGGCACTGCTAAGCGCCGTATGGCCACTGCATAGTTGCGAGACGGAATTGACAATACCTGTGGCATCTCAGGGACGCTGCGAGACACCGCGTGGCCACTGCATGTTGAAAGAAATAATTGACGATACCTGTGGCATCTCAGGGGCGCTGCGAGGCACCGCACGGCCACTGCATCATCGCAAGCCACTCGCCCGTGCATCAAGAGCTGCTCCTCCACCTGTGGATTTAAGATTGTGCATGATTTGGTGTTAGAGGTGGAATGAATTTGCATGCCTGCTCCAGTGTGAGCATGGTCTGGCCTGCCTCTTTTTCTTTCCCCTTAGGAGATGTGGCTTAGGACCGTTGTATATGCCCTAGGAGAACTGAATGTGCATGCAGACAAGCGGCCTTGGAAGATCGACATGCTATTGATGCGTGAACGTGCACAAGGAATGTGTAACACTTGGTGATCATACATTTTTGGTGCTGTAGCTGTCATTAGTGCGTGTATGCCAGTTCAGTGGTGTATTTTGTTGGTAGGTTTTCTAAGTGTGCGCACATGAATAAGCGCCTGTGTCATAAGGCTTGGATTTCTCTTTATAATCCGGGAAAATTGTGTTGGAGATGCCCATCATGTAATACCATTTAAATCGTGATTCCTGCTTTATGATCTGTGAGTTTGACCAAATTGAACCCCCTAACCCCCATTCCACCAAGTCCTAATTTCAGTGGTGGCATTTAAATCGTGATTCCTACTTTATGATCTGTGAGTTTGACCAAATTGAACCCCCTGACCCCCATTCCACCAAGTCCTAATGTCTGTGATAGCATTTAAATCATGGTCCCTGCTTTATGATCTGTGAGTTTGATCAAATTGCGCCTCCTGATCCCCAATCCATTGTGGGTCTTATTTTCAGTGGTGGAAGAGTGTTACGGGACTGGTTAATCGGACACCTCCTCGTCTTGGATAGACATTTGATTTGTAACGTGAAGGATGCATGTGTGAAGAAGTTATGATGACTGCCTGTCTGTTTCCTTCCTCCTTCTTTTTGGCTAGCTCAGCTCCATGCTCACAGTCATGCTCACACGTTCGAGCAGAAAAATCGTGCAAATACTTACGTATTCAAGGGAGAGGAAGAAGGGCGTCGCAAAGCGTAGAAAGTGGTCCTTTTTCTTCATGTACTCGCCACACAGGTCTTGAGAGATCACGTGTAAGTGAAGCTGGCGGCAGCTGAATGTGACGAGGAGCAGAACATGTTTGCCACACAGATCTTTAAAGGCCACTTGCAAATGCAGGTAATTAGAGTCAGCAAGCAGGATGAGCACTGCTGATATAGCTAGCAGCCTGCCATAATGTGTTTCAGACCCAGTTTCGTGGTGAATCCAAGCGTGCATGAGTACAAGTACCAAGAGCGTGAACCTTGCTACTCCTTGGTCTAGGAATGCATCAAAAGCTAGACTGCGCATGCATGCCTTTGATTCACTTGAGCGCCTTTTCTAAGGCGCGTCCCTGTGCGCGCGTGCTTTGGTGGCTATGTAATTAAGCTCATACTTTTCGATGTGAGAGCACGAGTTTATATTTTGGCTCTGTATGTGTGGAGAGCGCATGACTAGGGTTGGCCAGAATCGTATATATACACTGTATATGACCGTATATTTGGTGATTTCCCTGCCAAGTATACCGTATACACACCGTATATATACATAAATAAGGCTCTGGCCAACCCTACGCATGACTGATGGAATGCACAATTTTGCGTGTGGAAGGGAGTAGCAAGGAGGGCGATCATGAACGATCTGCTAGCAAACTGAATGCAGAAGGAAGAAGCAACATTTTCAAAAGCAGGCAGTTCAAGATTGGCAGCCATAGTTAGGTACCCATGGCATTTGTGGGCATTTGTGGTGGAGGAGTTTTACAGTACCCGGAATTAAAGTGGCTCCTCTTTTAAATCAATGTGGGGAGTGGTTCCTCTGCCTGCGTAGTTAATCTTTTTGCTCTATTCTGTACCTTCTCAGAGCCTCAAAGGACTCCAGGAACTGGTTTGAGACACCCCCACAAGATTTCATTTCCTTTACCCGTGGCAGTTTACTTTGGCTGGTACAGACAAGGGAGAGGGTCCAACTGCGTCGCTGCACGCTGCTGGTATTGAAAAGCAAAGAAAGGAGACATCATGCAGGCAGTGAAGCCACTCCCCACATCTTTTGAGGAGACACTCCAATTTGGTGCTGGTTACAACAAAACTCCTCCACCGCAGCAATTTCACCACAGAAGAAGAAAAGGAAAGCAGTAGAGTCAGGAGGGTTGCAGGCTGGGCCTGAAAAACCTGAACAATTGGAGCACTGATAAAAGATGATTCATGATTGATCAATAATGTCTGGGACAAGAATCGAATTGCACGCCCTTAACTGATGTGGGGGTTGCCGTACTGCATGTGCAGCTGTCCATCCACACACACACACACACACACACACAAAACACACACACAAACACACACACACACACACACGCAAACACATGGACACACACATGTACACACACAAATATGTACACACATACACACAAACACACACATATACACATGTACACACACAGACACATCTACACACACACCAGCACAAAAATACATGCACACCCACACCCTCACACCTGGGGATGGTGTGAAATCCCAAGCGGAACACATGCTGCTGCTGCTGCTGCTGCTGTTGTTGCTGTTGGCATGCCCAAATCCATTGGAAGGCCACTTTACGCATGTGGGCAAGCAGAGGGAGGTGGCGTATTTGGAGGTCTTCGACTGTGTCCAGGCCTGGCTCTCGGGGCACCACAAGGGCGTGGAGTTTTCCTTTAGGGTAGCTGCAGTGCACGAGCAGGAGGCAGGAGGGTTATGTAGGGCGTGGAGTTTTCTTTTAGGGTAGCTGCAGTACGTGCACGAGCAGGAGGCAGGAGAATTATGCATTGTAGGTGGAAATGTGTGTGGAATAGTAAACAGAGGCTAAGAGAGTACTTGATCGCGGAGCTTGCCTTCAGGACAGCTGCGGTGCACGAACAGCAGGAGGCAGGAGGGTTATGCATTGTAGGTGAAAATGTGTGTGGGGATAGTAAACACAGAGGCTAAGAGAGTACTTGATCGCGGAGCTTGCCTTCAGGACAGCTGTGGTGCACGAGCAGGCCCTAAATGCAATGTATGTAGCAGGGTCTCTGCTCCCTCACGTGCTGTCACGCATCAACCGTACTTAGTACGTGCCTCTTTCCTGTTTGTATGCTGCGCACTTCTTATAACTCCTGTAACCCTTGTATTGCCACTGACCTACAGCTGCTACAAAAAGTGGGTGCATCCTAAAGCATCAGAGTGCATGTGCACGTGTACTAGTGTGTACATGTGTGTGTGTGTGTGTGTGTGTGTGTGTGTGTGTGTGTGCGCGTGTGTGTGTGTGTGTGTGTGCGCGCGCGCGTGCGCGTGTGTGTGTGTGTGTGTGTGCATGTGTATACATCTTATGCCCTTACGTGCAAGTGTGTGTGCGTGCCCTTCTTCCCCTTTAGTATGCTTCTTTAACACCACAGACCCTGCTACATACCCACGTAAACGTGCATACCACCACCTCAGCAGCACATTCACCCTACTACCTGGCCTCACCTCTACCTATACACACGCCTCAACATCTGAATGATCCCTACCAATCCTTCTAAACACAAACCCCACGCACTCACATGTCACGGATCCTGATACACAACTCATCCACGTGCGCATCTCTCTGCACGCTCCTGTCGATCCTGCAACCACAAGAAGTGCACACGTCTGTGTGTGTGTGTGTGTTTCTGTGTGTGTGTGCGCGCACGACTAGTAATGTGTGTGTATGCACGTACACCACTATGCGATAGTGCGCATATGCACCCTGCTTCCCTTTTTGTATGCTTCCTTGACTCCACTACCCCTTCTACAGACCCACATACACGAGTTGCTACACCTAAAAACGGTATCTCAATGGTGGGGGCATACTATGATTGATCCTTTTTATCTATGAACCTCATCATATATATTTTGCTGTTCTCTGCTCAAAATAAAATGTTGCGCTCTGCTGCAACATGACATGTCATTTGAATCAACCAGGGTATGTGCATAAGATTACGTGGGCACGGGGAGCTTAAGCAGTTGGCCTTGCAAGGCTAAACTGTGATCAATGGAAGACATTGGCCCATGAATGCTCAAGAGGGAGGCCTGTGTGAGAAGGCACATGCACACGCATACACCCATGCACACATACACACACGCGCACACACACACTCACACACACACACGCACACACACACACACACACACACACACACACATACACACATAGATACAAACACACACCCACAGAAAGACACAAACAAAAGCACACACACGCACACCTGCACGCAACACGCTCCTTACTTGCTTGGGTCAAGCGCGATATAATACAGGGCTTGCTGGTAGTGGTTCCACACGCGAGTGCATCGGCCAAGGCGTGATGCTGCACCTGGCTGCGCTCCTGCAGCTACTTCTGCTCCTGCTGCTGCTGATGATGAAGAAGCTGGCGGTGGGGCTGATGATGGCTCTGATGCTGTCGAGGTGATTGGGACTGGAAGAGGGCCGTCCTGAGATCAGGCAGCAAACGTTTTTCATGAGATTGAAGGCATTTGGTGGGACTGGATTGAAGGCATCTGATGGGACTGGAAGAGGGCCGTCCTGAGATCAGACAGCAAACGTTTTTCATGAGATTGAAGGCATCTGATGGGACTGGATTGAAGGCATCTGATGGGACTGGATTGAAGGCACCTGATGGGACTGTATTGAAGGCATCTGATTGGGACTGGATGGAAAGCATATGATGGGACTGGATTGAAGGCATCTGATGGGACTGGATTGCAAACATCTGATGGGACTGGATTGATGGCATCTGATGGGACTAGATTGGAAACATCTGATTGGGACTGGATTGAAGGCATCTGATTGGGATTGGATGAGGGCCGTCCTGAAATCAGCCAGCAAGCGTTTCTCACGACATTGAAGGCATCTGATGGGTTATGAGCCTTTTCAAGCCCTGGTTCCTTAGAGGTCACATCTCCTAGCGTTTTAGCATGCCCAGCTGCATGAGTACTCATCTAATCAACAGCGATGGTCTTCTATTGTGTGCCAGATTTTCATACTCAAAATGAAGCAGTTCCTATTCAACCTAAAAGGTCCGCTGAAACAGACATGGCTGCTTAAAGAACACGAGCAGGAAGCAGATGATCAGATGATATGAGGGCCTGGGGTCCCTGCCTCTGTATGGAATGTCCCGACGTAGCATGTTTCAAAAACTGATTGATCAAACTGATGAAGCTGGTGCAGGGCCCATGGCTGATCGCATCATGCATTGGCCCTTTCAATGCACAAACAAGCACAGGTTAAGTGCAGGTCTGCAGAGGCAAGGAAGCCGCAGGCTTGGTCGTCTTTGGACGCAGGTGCTCAATGTGCAGGAACCTCTAGATTGTGCAAACAGGAGTAGGTTGTTACAAACAGGAGTAGGTTGTGACAAACAGGAGTAGGTTGTGCAAACAGGAGTAGATTGTGCAAACAGGGACTGCGTGAGGATCATGAAGGAAGTGGATGTAAGAGGAAGCCAAAACCCTTATTTCTGCTTGTTCGTAGATCGCAGGTGTTCACTGTGTTCTACCGGATTTGTTCTTGCAGCAGAATCTGCGTGAAGATCATCAAGGAAGTGGGTGCAAGAGGAATCGCTTGTCCCTCTTTGATCGCAGGCGTTCACTCAGTGTTCTACCAGATTTATTCTTGCAGCAGGGGCTGTGTAAAGGTCATCGAGGCAGAGTGGGTGCAGGAAGAGGCCCAGCTGCTTGTTTTTTTTCAATTATGGAAGCTTGATCTTCTACCGGAATTTTTCTTACTACAGGCACTGAGGTTCACTGAGGCAGTTGATGAACTAGTGCTCAGCTCCTTGATTTTATTCAAACAGGAGTGTTTTCCTTTGCATGCTCGATCAACTTGGGTCGCACAAACAGGGACTGCATGAGGTTCACTGAGGCAGTTGATGAATTAGTTCTAAACTCGATTTATTCATACAGGAGTGTTTTCCTTTACACGCTCAATCACCTTGGGTCGCACAAACAGGGACTGCATCAGGTTCACTGAGGCAGTTGATGCGTGTGGTGCAGGCTTGGCTTTCTTTGCAGGGCTGCCTTGGACAGTGGTACTTGATAGACCCTGCCCTACTCGCTGCTGTTGCTTCTGCTGCTGCTGCTGCTGCTGCTGCTGCTGCTGCGGCGGTGGTCCCTGTACATGCATGCAGGGGTAAATTATTACCAATTTGTTAATTAATGGCACATGTGTAGGGTTGGCCAGACCATACTTGTGTGCAGGGCTGCATATGGTTTATTACAATTTTTCTCTCATAATAACAAAGCAACGCCCCTGTTTCTGCTGCTGTGGTCCCTGTACGAGCGTGCAGGGCTGCAAATCGTTTATTATAAGCTTTTCAACTTATGATAACAAAACGATGCACGTGCACCCTTGTTGCTGCTGCCGTGGTCCCAATACACGCGTGGAGGGCTGCAAATGGCTTTTATCAATTTATTAAATTACAACACATGTGCATCCCTGCTGTTGCTGTGGCGGTCCCTATGCACGCGTGCGCAGGGTTGCAGATGTCTCACACAATTACACTTGTGGTGACTGTACCACATATGTGTGTGTAAGTGTGTAAGTGTGTAAGTGTGTGTGTGTATGTGTGTGTGTGTGTATGTGTGTGTGTGTGTGTGTCCACACTGTGCTCGTGCTCTGCAAGTCACAAGAAATCCACCCCAACCTTGGTGCTATTCATGCCTCAGTGAACACAGCATTTTCAACCAGGAAACGCTGATTCAGTAAACGACACAGAAACAGTGGAACCCAGTGGCGGTGACATAGAAACATCAATACCCCTTGCAGCAGAGGGAGCCCACACGCGCATATGCACAAAACGTAACGTGAGCATTACCCCTTGCAGTAGAACGAGTCCACACGCGCATATGCACAAAACGTAACGTGAGCATTCTCACTTGCAGTAGAACGAGTCCACACGCGCATATGCACAAAACGTAACGTGAGCATTACCACTTGCAGTAGAATGAGTCCACGCACGCATATGCACAAATTGTATCAAACGCAGCCTAATAACAGCCAGAAAGTAATACCAAACCGAAGCATGAAATCCTATTTGTCAAACAAGGAGAACAAAACAAAACTGACCGCTTGTCGTCGTCCCGTCTGCAGTGGGGCTCCACCACTTCCAGGGGGGGGCTCATTCCCACCTACACAGTAGTTCTGCCAAGCCTGCGTGCGTGCGTGCGTGCGCGTGTGTGTACAGCATCTGTATCTGCATCTGCATCTGTATCTGTGTGTGCAGTACCTATATCTGTATCTGCATTTGTATCTGTGTGCTGTGTGTGTGTGTGCAGTATCTGTATCTGCATCTGCATCTGTGTGCTGTGTGTGCAGTATCTGTATCTGTATCTGCATCTGTATCTGTGTGCTGTGTGTACAGTATATGCATCTGTATCTGCATCTGTGTGCTGTGTGTGCAGTATCTGTATCTGTATCTGCATCTGTATCTGAGTGCTCTGTGTGCAGTATCTGTATCTGTATCTGTGTGCTGTGTGCTGTGTGTACAGTATCTGTATCTGCATCTGCATCTGTGTGCTGTGTGTACAGTATCTGCATCTGTATCTGCATCTGTGTGCTGTGTGTACAGTATCTGCATCTGTATCTGCATCTGTATCTGTGTGTACAGTATCTGCATCTGTATCTGTGTGTGCAGTATCTGCCTCTGTATCTGCATCTGTATCTGTGTGCTGTGTGTGCAGTATCTGCATCTGCATCTGTATCTGTATCTGTGTGTACAGTATCTGTATCTGCATGCTTATGGGTCTTGGGTACCACGTCCCACTGTCCCTACACATGTTTAACACTGTACTTGTGCCTGCTTTCCTTGATATAACCAGGGAAGTGTGTTCTGCTGCATGCTGCCTGCCTGATGTATGCACCTTTTTTACCACACAAATACAACGACCACGCCTGCAACGGGAGTGCATGCACTCACATTGGGTCAACCTAAGTACCATCATTTTTCCCCCGTGCTTTCGCTTGCTTATCATAGACGCTTGCCCTTTTGTTTAGCTAGGTGTGGTTACAGGCTTTTCTCCAGGCTTCCGCTCAGATGCCCCTGAGGCATATGTAACCGTACCTTTTCTTAAATACCATCAGTGATAGGGTGACTCTGGACGACTAGTGACCCTGGACTAGTGGCTCCTAGTGACTCTGGACGACTGGTGGTTCTGCACTAGTGGCTACTAATGACTCTGGACGACCGGTGGTTCTGCATTAGTGGCTCTTAGTGACTCTGGACGACTAGTGACCCTGGACTAGTGGCTCTTAGTGACTCTGGACGACTAGTGACCCTGGACTAGTAGCTCCTAGTGACTCTGGACGATTAGTGACCTTGGACGACTAGTGACCCTGGACTAATGACCAGTGACTCTGTGCGAGCCGCTTGGCAGAACTGTGTGCAGGCCTAGAGATGGTGCTCTTAAACAATTATGGGAATGGAATACCTACCTCTTGGCCATTCCTAAAAGCACTTCAACTAAAGCACACTCACTACCACCTGCAAAGCGCTGGCCCCCTCCTGGCCATTCCTAAACAATGTGCACTGCAGCACACTCATTAATAACAGCAGTGTCCTAGCTATCTCCCGGTCACCCCCAAAACGCACGGCAGCACGTTCCGAAGTGCACTGCAGCACACTCATTGTTATCAGCAGTGTCCTAGCTATCTCCCGGTCACCCCTGAAACGCACAGCAGCACATTCTGAAGTGCACTGCAGCACACTCACTAGTACCAGAAATGTCCTAGCTATCTCCCGGTCACCCCTGAAACGCAAGGCAGCACATTTTGAAGTGCACTGCAGCACACTCATTAGTACCAGAAGCGTCCTAACTACTCTATCTCCCGGTCACCCCCAAAACGCATGGCAGCACGTTCTGAAGTGAACTGCAGCACACTCATTATTACCTGCAGTGTGCCGGCTATCTCCTGGTCGTTCCTGCAGTATGTGACCCCACTGATGCCCTCGCTCACGGAGGGGGGAGCGCCTGCAGTGCGTAGGCATGGGCCATCGTAAGAGTATGAACCAAGTTTAACTGGACTGATACCCTCGCTAACGGAGGGGGGAGCACCTGCAACGCGTTTTTAACCGTCATCGTAAAAGCAAGATCTTAAATTTTGCCGCACTGATGCCCTTGTGCACTGAGGGGGCGCTCTTGCAGCGCATCATCAAAGTAAACCCAGTGTGTTTATGAAATCAGTCCATGCCATGTGTATATGGCAGTGCAGGATGCAGGCAAAGCTTGTGCAGGGTTGGCCAGAAATGTACATAAATGCATATTTGTCGATATATATATAATATATAGTCCATGCCATATGTTTATGGCAGTGCAGGATGCAGGCAATGCATGTGCAGGGGTTGGACAGAGTTGTACCTAAAAACATACATATCAAATACATGTATACGGCATATGTACAGTACTTCTTGCGAGGGAAATACCATACATGCGTAGGGTTAGGGTTGGCCAGAGTTGTACATTAAAACATATATATCAAACGCATACATATATGCGTGCCCTGACAAGCTGCATGTTATAGACAGGGTAAGAAGCTGGGCTGTAGTAACTAGCTGCAAGGAGTAACAGGCTGCATGTTGTAGACAGGGTAAGAAGCTGGGTAGTGACAAGCTGCAAGTAGTATACCAAGTGGTAAATTTATATATACGTACATACAGCATATGTACGGTACTTCTTGCGAGGGAACTACCATACATGCGTAGGGTTGGCCGAAACCATATATATACGGTGTACACAC
>Ga0307963_1002001_pt1 | contig 15999 bp, 15 predicted proteins | sample OrgLakmetagen594_FD_201829 | JGI IMG/M metagenome (GOLD analysis project Ga0307963, IMG submission 201829) | Saline water microbial communities from Organic Lake, Antarctica - #594 | ecosystem: Environmental > Aquatic > Non-marine Saline and Alkaline > Saline | place: Antarctica: Organic Lake...
ACACATTGTTATGCTGATTGCCACTGATGGTGCAGGCAGTGGCTGTGGCAAGGGGAACGGCTGGGTCGTTCAAGGGGAGGGCAGCAGGATGGAGGCAAGGGGCAGCAAGGCAGACGGGAATGAGCTAACAAATGCCTGGGTGGTTGCTGGTGCCTCTGCTGTGTTTTCCAGCTGCAGCATGGGGTTTTCAAGCAGAAGCGTAGGTCTGGCTGTGACAGGCAAAGGCAGCACAGCCACAGCCACTGCCTGCACCATCAGTGGCAATCAGCATAACAATGTGTGGGGGGTGGAGGGAGCATCTCTCACACTAGACGGCTGTGAGTGCAACAGCAGTAAGTATAAAAACGGATGGAACGCATCAGGAGGGGGCAGCAGTATTGTAGCAAGGGGAAGCAAGGCAGAGAGGAACCAGCATGCCAATGTCTTTGTGGGTGCTGGTGCCTCTGCTGTGTTTTCCAGCTGCAGCATGGGGTTGGCAAGCAGCAGTGTAGGTCTGGGCGTGTGGGGCAAAGGCAGCACAGCTGCAGCCACTGCATGCACTATCAGCAGCAACCAGGAAAACAATGTGCAGGTGACGGAGGGGGCCACTGCCACATTGAATAACTGTCAGAGCAACGGCAGCAAGAACTGCGGATGGCTGGTGACTGGGGAGGATAGTTGCCTAGTGGCAAGCAGCAGCACAGCAGTGTCCAATGCTGGTGGTAATGCTGTCATGCATGGAGGCGGCAAGATTGTGTGCTTAAGCAACTGCGATCTGGGCGGCAAAGACGTAGTTAACAAGTAGTGTATGGCAGCGGTTTCGATTTGCTTGCAAACGTCTAGTCTGTTCTCTCTTTGCCATCTGGGTCACAGGTTCCTCCAGGTTGCTAACCATTGTAGCAGGAAGAGGTACTTGAGTACACAGCGACAGAACACAAAGTTATTGCCTGACTCATCTTTGATTGTTTAAGCAGTATCTTTGAAAAAAGAGGAACAATGCATCAAATAATTGTCTGAACTATCCCTCATTGCACATTGCTACTCCCTCTTAATTGACATAGCTCGGTCACTTCCCCAGACGGTCTTAGTCTCTTTGTGCAAAAGACATTTGAGTGTAAAAATTGGAGACCTACTAGGACCTCTGTTACACCATCAGTGGCAACCATCAGTGGCAGCTTGGATGAAGGAGCCGCATTGTGTGACAGCAAGAGGAGCAAGCATTCTGCGCGGGAGGTGAGGGGGAGATTAGCTGCCTGGTAGAAACTGTGAGCATGGCGGCAAAGAAAAACATTACAATATATTTGAAGGGTGATAACGCTAAATATCTCATATTGGAGCATTATTATCAAATCTCATCAGGAGACGGTTTCAGGTCAAGCCTGCAACCCTCCTACCTTGATCTTTTTATTTTGATGTTTTTTCTCTTTTCATATGTACATTATCATAAAAGGCAAAGGAGTTCTTAAAAGGGGTCTAGAGCCACACACTCAAGCTTTACAACATCTGCCCTCATGCTCTTAGATTGTTCGCGCAGTATGATCAAGATTCGTAATAAAGGTGGCCCAAAAAAATGCAAGTTTACATTATATACATCATGCAGCTATTAGGAGGAAGACTTAGCGACGCAAGCATTTCTGCGCGCCGCACGCAAAATCTTGCAACAAAAGGTACAGTACAAGAAAATGCTGCCTGCAGGAAGCCGCCAGCATTACTGCCACCACTGTGTACCCTGATATTATATGCTCTATCATTTGTCTTTGCTAACTGGACTATGCATCAGATGTACTGTGGCAAATAAGAAACGGCATCCTCCACCCCCATCAGTAAATGGCACAAATATGCCAAACTGCTAGAAACCACCACCCCCCCCTTACAATGAGAGACGCAATTTACCTCACATAAGGTTTACAAGGCTTGCAGGTTAAGTCATCAGTCAAAACGTTCTACTGCTAGGCTGCGAATGTAAAAATTGTAAAAATTGTGACAATTGTTGTTGTAGCACTAGACTTCTAGCACCTACAAAAAGTCCTTGGAAAGGAAAAAATGGCACAATGCTGTTTGTGACATTGCAGCACTGGATAAAATCAGTAAACAATCGAGCGTCTGCCAGGATTAGCCGCAATTATCAAAAAGGGGGGATTATCATCTGTGTGTTATGGGCACGTGACCTTCATGTGGCTAAACATCTGTCCCACTGAGGATACCAGCATGAGCCAGCACTCTGAAGTTGAAGTGTGGCCACTCCCGTTGTAGACGCGTTGTTGTCGTGGGGGTGCTGAGCAGCTGCCGCAGGCTTGGTCGGCAGTCTGACTCGTGCTGCAGTGTCGGGCTCTGTTTTGGGCTACATTTTTCTCTAATATTTTCTTCTTTCCTCACACCTCACATAATGAATTTTAGAAGCCCATACTTTTTTACTCGAGTTCAAGGTGTATAATGCATAAATGTGTTCTGATTAAATTTCAGAGGGACTTTAATTTCTATACCATATTTCAATTTATGAGCACTCAACATTTAAAGGGCTTGATATTGTCTGATCTCCCTTTTGTTGCGATTCTGATGGCTGTGTCCAGATGGGTAAGCCTACCATGTGTTCTGTGGTGTGTAGATCAGTTAATCCAAGGCTGTTGAGACCAGTTAATCCAAGGCTGTTTAGACCAGTTAATCCAAGGCTGTTGAGTAAATCCCTTGTGCGGCTGCTGTAGACGGTGCCTGCTGCTCCTAGCAGGATGGTGTGAAGGGTTTTGCAGTGTCTGGGTTAGCGAGGCATTGGCAGCTTGTATTATACTTGTGCCTTTTGTGCTTGTTCAATAGGAGGAGAGATACACAGTTCTTAATTTCAATCAAACCTATGTTGTTACATTCGTTTGCAATTGGTCGGATGCTTTTTGGCTTCACAGCCTGGGGGTATGGATTGGCAGGGTCATCTGTAAGGTTAAGGGCAACTTTCCTTGCATTTATTGGCAGACCATTTTAATGTGTTTGTTGGGCTTCTTTGAGGCGCAGTAGTCACTGGGTCAGAGGCATCTGGCTTGCTAAATTTCTGCTGCTGTTGTGCATTGCTATTGGATGGTAAGAGCCAGGTTGGAATTATCCATACCTGTATCTCCTTTGAAAAGCATACCATGCCTTGTTATACCATTATTGCATGCATGCTTGTGAAAATGTTTGAGGCCAGCTCCCAACGCGCCCTTTTGGAATGCTTTTAAAATCATCTGGCTCGCAATGTTGTGCCATCTGATTATTCGATTCAAAGGATGACTGCACCCTGACAGCAATTTGCAGGTGTTGTCAAGCTTTTGGCAGATGTGGCAGGTTGAAGGGACTTCTATATGGTTGAATTGAGCGGCACGCCTTTAGCTGTACATCAAAGCGGCAGAACATGACATTTCCTTTTGTCCAGTTCGATTTAGCACCAAGCTTGCATGTGTGTTATCACAGCATACTATATCCGAGAAAATGAAGAGCGAGCCTTTCTGCCGAAGGCATTGATTGGCAGGTGTTAAGAGTATCAGGCAGGCGGCAGGCTGGGAGGAGATATTCCACCCTTGCTGGCCAGAAGATGGACGAGTGGAGATGGGTGTCTAGCTGTGTATGTCAATGTGGATGACCATATGACGACCATTTAGAAAATCAGTAGAGCATTTTGCTATGAACATTTGCTTTCTAGGATGCTAACATGGACTTTCTCTGCTTTTCTTCTTATGTTTAGTTTGGATCACAAAGGCATTCAACCTGGAATGGCTGCTCAACCTATGAGAACGAGGTAAACCTCAAAACAAACCAAGTAAAATAAGGGCTGTGACGCAACTGGAAAACGCTAACCTTAAAGACACGAGAAGAAGCTTTTCTTCTTTTGATCTCTGCTGGTGGTTCAAACGCTTGTCTATCTGGAGCCTCCGGTGGGCACCTGAATCCAGCCTCTTCCCGTCTGGCTGCCCCTCTGGATCACGTCTTACCTTTTTATTAGGCCGTTGCTAGTGTTTCGATTAACCGCAATGCGTCTCTTAGGTGTCGCCAAAATTTTGGCCATTTTGGGTAAGACACAACGACGCCCGGCAGGGTGTCGCTGAGTACCCAGTGTAGCCAAACGTTGCCCGGTGGCGACACCATTTTGTCCTGTCGACCACCCAGTTTAGCCAATAATCTTAATTTACAAGTTTTACCGCAAATGAGTCAAAGTCAACTCGACCCTGGCTTTGGACTTTTCTTCAATTAACTGGCTTCCCCAGCTTATTGTACGAGACTAGACAACAACAAGCTCAACTGAAAAACCAACTACCTAACCAAATCACACGAATCGTCACTGCTGACAATTGGGCGTGACAGGATGTGTACCAAGCCTTGAGGTAGGTGACTGGGCTGTGTTTGGGTCGTTTTGTATGATTCGATGTTCTTCATAATCTTTTGCAAACCAGTACATACTGTAAAAATGTTTTCCTCAGGACCAGCTGTTTTGATGGAGGTATCCGCAATCCGCAACTTCAGAGTAGGTTGTGATTGCTTTTCTAGCAAGAGCGTCAGCTTATTCATTGCCATAATACCTGTGTGGGATTTGACTTTGTGGAAATGAGTGGGCGATGGTGACTGGTGGATTGCTTTGGCAATGGATTGGAGAACATCTCCCTGGATGTGGTGGTGGTGAAGGTTTGGGTGTGAGAGCTGATTTTTACTTTGGTTCATTGAGGCTATCTGTGGATATAAATTTACTTCACAGTCTCGCCCTTCTTTCTTTTTTAAATACTGCCATCAGTGTAGGTCCAGTCCTGCCAATCTTGTACTTTACGGATCATCAGGGCTGGAGCTTTGTTGGGTCGCTTCGTCAGAGCTCTGAGGTGGGTCCAGGGCGCAGGCACCTGGGTACTTGTTTTTATCTTGGGGGCCTTGTGGGGATACGAAGATGGTCGCTGGGAGGCCAAGAGTGCTAAGTACAGAGGGGTTGGGAACAAGTCTTGTCAGTGCTAAGTGCAGAGGGGTAGGGATACTTTTTAGCACTATTATCAACTCTCATCAGGCTTGACCAAAACAGTGCCAATTCATTTTTATAATTCAATTTGTATTCAGGCATATTTCATGATTATTTAATCATGACGCAAAGAAGCGGTCTTGGTTGAAATGCGCATGCGTCTGCAGGCCACGGATAGCCAGAGGCGCATTAGCGCATATTTCCTATATAAGACAAACCCTCGTAGCGTAGCTATAGCAAATTGTGCAACCCTGGGTGGAGTTTTACGGTACCCGGCACCAAAGTTGCTCTTTCTCCTGGATTTATGTGGGGAGTGGCTACGTAGTTTTTTCTTTTTCTATGGTAACTTATGTTCTAATCTGAAAGCGTTCACACAACGCAACAAATAAAAAACTGAGATAATTCAGAGCTCCTAATGAGTGATTATGACAGTAAAAAGTGGTCTGGACTGAAAGGAGGGGCAAGAGGGGGGCAGAAGGGGGCAGAAGGGGGCTGTGAGAGGCTGGAAAGGACAACCCCGGTGTCCAACCCCGTAGGACATCATAAAATTGAATTACAAATATCATCTTAGGTAATCATTTAACGACGGTGTTCTTTTTCTTTGCAAATGTAGATGGGAAGTTTTACTTCTTCCCGATTTCTAAGTAAATTAGAATCAATTCAAATTGATATAAAAGCAGCCTGATGGAGGACGAGTGAGTAATAGCTTATTTTGAATGTGCTGGACTGTTGCTTTTAGATTAGGGGGAGGTTGGGGAGGAGTAAAAGTTGCAAGGAAAATGACAACAGTTTTGAAACCAAAACATGAACGTACCAAACCATTTCGCAGCACAGACAGCATTTCACAAAGCCGATATGGCAAGGTGCGATGCATCATGTGTCTTGGTATTCTGATCATTTGCTTGAATGAAAAAAGTCCATGATGAAGAGTGAAGAGTGATCCACCAACAATGCAGGAGTACAAGGATTTGAACAAAGAAGAAAAGGCCGATGTGGAGGGCTTGCGTGGAGGTAAGTAGGTAGTCAAGCAAGTACAACGCTGAATACATCGCCTCGTAGTGTATGAATAAAGTGTTGTAAGATCAAATCACCGTCACTGGAAAGTGAAAGACTCAGCACATCAACTAATACACTTCTCCTTTCCCCTGCAGCAGGCATATTGAAGGGAGAACGCAAAAGTGCTGATGCAAGCGCTCGTGGAACAGGGCAAGAGGACCCAGAGCATATGCTAAGTCCCAGCCCTTCTGTTCAAGCTGGGCACAACCAGTTCCACACGCAACGGCTCCCTGGATAATCTGTCTTATTCTTAAAATAGCACAATTTTTACCTGCCATCTTTAAGACTTGATGTCCTTTTACGGACAAAGCTTGAATTGCATGACTCGAGATGCGGCAAATCATATTATGGAGCTAAAGCAACTTAGCTATCAAATTTGATGGTAGAAAGTAAAGCAGAAGCTAAAGTCGAAATTGAAATGCGAGGGAGTACAAGTGAAAGGAAAAACCAGCATCAGAAGGAAGACAGTAATGCATTATACGAAAACTAGACTAGGCAAGGCACGCTGATTGATTGCAAAAAGTAGTGAGTTTTTCCCTTCACAACAGACGCAGCCCACTACTCAGGAAAGAAAGGAGCAACATCTGCTGCATAAAAAAAAACGCTCTTAGTATGTACAAGCATAATTCACGCTATGTGCGAGAGATGTCGGGTCAAATTATCCTTGCAAGAAAGTAAAAGACTCAGCGCGTAAACTAGCGCCATTGATTGGTTGTGATAACAAAGTAACTAACCACTCTAAACCCACGCTCCTGTTCTGCTACCTGCCCAAACCATCATGCACGTTCATTTTGTTGTGTAATGCCTGACTAATAAGAGTAGCAAAGCGTCGTGCAAACACGAGTTTGTAACCTTTGGAAACACATGTGTCAAGACGTCATTTCTACCAGTGTGGGAAAACACAGAAGGACAAATGCACGCAGCAAAACTAGCTTTTGGAATAATACGTGTCAGCGGGTGAAGGGTCATTCTGTCGTATCATCAGTTGGTCCAGATGAACACGGAGATCAAGGCTTTACATGCACAGTTCAGCAATCTTTAAAGACCAGCAGCAGCAGTAACAGTAGCAGCACTACGTGTTATTGGCCAGCAAACCCAAAAATGAGGAATAAGGAACGGCACGCGGCATTTATGATTAAACCACGCCTTAATCAGAACAAATCAGGATCTCCAAGACACACCCTCACCTGCACTCCTTTCACTGTACTCGTAACGCAGTCACTGTACTAGTACCTAGTCACTCTCACCCGCACTCCCTTCACTGTACTAGCACCTGATCACTCCCTTCACTGTACTAGCACCTAGTCACTCTCACCCGCACTCCCTTCACTGTACTAGTACCTAGTCACTCTCACCCGCACTCCCTTCACTGTACTAACACCTGATCATTCCCTTCACTGTACTAGCACCTGATCACTCCCTTCACTGTACTAGCACCTGATCACTCCCTTCACTGTACTAGCACCTAGTCGCTCTCACCCGCACTCCCTTCACTGTACTCTGATTCTGATTCGGTTGCATCATTGATGAAACCATCTTCCAAATCGTACTCTGAACCCTCTTCAGATATGCAGCCGCTGCTCACACCGTCCTCTTCCTCTGGGTTTGCTGCAAGCACCTGCAATGAAGAGCAAGGTTAATTGGCATGAGTTCGAGGGTAGGTATATCATTGGTGATGCATTAACAATGCATTGCCTACAAGCATCTAAGCCATCTAAGTCTGCACCATGCACCAGAAAATCTTTGCACAGCTGAGAACAGTCTGCTCTCTTGAAATGCTACATGATTTACATCCCCAAGTTCTATTAGCACCATTGGGGACATGGACTGTCAGAGCCACATCTCGAGTCGGGAATTGGCTCCTCTAGTATTTGCTCGAGTTTAATATCTCTGGGGGGAACCGTCGGGTAGCAATGCTGTGCAATTCCTATGTTTTCCCCTTATAAAGGTATGTTATGCCAGTCTGTTATGACAATCTTGAACGCACGATCTTGAACGTACAATCTTGATCATGAAGTAGCTTTGCACGGGACAGATAACCAAGGAACATATGCAAAATCATAACCCTTCGGGCCATCACTGTCCCTCTCTAGGAAATTTCTCCTCCTCGTAAAAGGATTTGCCTTGCTACAGAATAGGAAAGGACGACACCAACCTAGTGTCCACATACAAGCAACACACCAAACCCATCAGCCACCTTCTATAATGTGTAGATTTGAACTTGCGTTATTGATGAATGTAAAACTCAGGGCTGCTTAAAGACGTTATAAATGCTTCTGGTCATTTTTCAGGTACATATGACACACTTATCTCGAATCGCCTTGCAGGTCATGACGGCACAAATATGCTCGCACCTTGGCGACCTTTGATGCCTTGAGCTTGCTACATAGCGTTTGGCGTTGAGCCTCTGGGAAAGCTAAAAGGATGGCCTGCATATTGCGTGCATGCAGATTTTTGTGAGATTTTGTGATGTGGGACCAAAAGGTTATAACCTCAACGTTTCCAGCCAAAAAGAGGCCCAGCACAGCTGCCCAGCGCATAGAAAAGAGGAAACAAAAATGACAGTGGAATTAACTGAGACAAGCAACGAGCAATTAGGATACCTAACACCTGCACATTGCATATTTTCTGCAAAGCTTTCACGTGATTGGGCCGTTGGCCCGACATACCTACCCCCCCGAATAAAAAGGTCAATGTCAACCTGCTCCTTTTTATAGTTAGGCATCCTGATTACGCTATCGAGAAAATAAGGTCCATTAGGACAGAGCAAATATCAAATACTGATATGCCGCTCTTGCACTGAAACCTGATTGATGCTGCAATCCAGCCAACACATTGCCCAGTGCATTGAAGAACTGCGTTCATGCATTCTGTGCATAGTGCAACACAATAATAGAAAGTTCAGAGTCATTTGCTGGACATTTGACTTGATTTCCCCCCGTGGCCAGCTTGCGGCTATTCAAAATGCAATTCCTGTTGGTACCTCTACCTATTGGCAACAGTTATGATACTTGACACCTCCTGCTGAGTAGATATAAATTAAACAGAGGAAGTGCACGTTGCTGCATGGAAGCAATCTTAAAGTACAAAAAGGTTTAACTGCTCATGTCGCCATGACGGTGAGGTTCATAATTTAGATGGCATTGAATTTAATCAACAACAAGAAGAGGAAGCGGCTTGAAAGTGCAAAAGATGGCTTACTTGCGACACATTTACAATGGAGAGAGGTATATATTACGTCTAACAGTGATCGTAATGCTGCATGGACGTAGCCTATGACCACAAGATCCATTCACTCACGCGCGTATCCACGATGGACAGGTACGGGTTTTGGGCCTTGAAGAACATATTACGTTTAACAGTGATCGTAATGCTGCATGGACGTAGCCTATGACCACAAAATCCATTCACTCACGCGCGTATCCACGATGGACAGGTACGGGTTTCGGGCCTTGAAGAACATATTACGTTTAACAGTGATCGTAATGCTGCATGCACGTAGCCTATGACCACAAAATCCATTCACTCACGCGCGTATCCACGATGGACAGGTACGGGTCGCGGGCCTTGAAGAACATATTACGTTTAACAGTGATCGTAATGCTGCATGGACGTAACCTATGACCACAAAATCCATTCACTCACGTGCGTATCCACGATGGACAGGTACGGGTCGCGGGCCTTGAAGAACATATTACGTTTAACAGTGATCGTAATGCTGCATGGACGTAGCTTATGACCACAAGATCCATTCACTCACGCGCGTATCCACAATGGACAGGTACGGGTCGCGGGCCTTGAAGAACAGAGCTTTCAAGACCTGTGATTGGAGCAACGACCCAATTGTTCAGTACGGGAATGCTTTTCTCACTGAGTTATTTCCTTATTCTCCGCACAGAGTTATTTTGCAAGAAATATTTAGTGTCCGAAGTGACGAAGCTCTTGAGTAAAGCGTACTAAAGGGAATTATTCAAGGGAACAACGCCTAAATTTCTGACTACCGCCTCAGCTTACAACATGCGGAGCTCAAAGTCGAGCGCTTGCCACTCTAATTATAGGTTTGCAACAGCAATAGTAAGAAGGCTCATTGCACAAATTTGAGGGCAGCTCTAAGCCATGTGCAAATCTAGATGCATTATACACAAATACTAGATGAGTTAAACACACTCAGGCTGGCCGGAATGCGTTCTCGATGTGGCAAATTCTGTTTTGTAAAAGCGTACACGGCATACAACCAGGGAGCTTTGCATCTCACACCTTGCGTGCCACTTTAATGTCAAGTTTTGGAATGACTTCTACTAGGTCTTCTACAGTCCAGCTCTGCAAGTGTGTGTGTGTGTGTCTGTGAGTGTGTGTGTGTGTGTGCGTATGATGTCTCTGATATAGCTTTCTTGGGGGAATGTACACTCCTATTTAAATTGATTGTATTCTTGCATTTGTTGAGATTAATTAATATGTCCTAGAGCAGCAGGCTAGATACGGAAGTTTGATATCTGTCATAGCCCAAATGCAAAGAAAAGTGTCAAGCACACCGCTAGAAATACTTTCGTGTTAGCATATGGATGCAGAAACGAAATGAGTAGATTTCATACTAAGTATAAAGTATAAGGTAGTTAGAAACATATAGCAGGGCTTGCGAAGCTTCATGGGCTCTTGTAATCAATTTTCGTGTCACAGCTTCAACCAAATAATGGCTCAATCCGTGCGGTATTTATTTTACCGCGTACCACAAATATTTTCACCCCCTCGTGGAGTGTAGGGAACAGTTTAAATAATTAATACATAATATATACATTTAAACAGCGCTACCTTAAACACATTGTTACTTGCCCCCTCGTCCGCTGGGCAGGGGGGCCGAACCACCTCAGGCAAACAGCGAATCGGGTTCAGGGCAGCAGCAGGCGCACAGCAGCTTTACAGCAGCATCACACAAGCACGTAGTGGGACAGCAACCCCTTTAAACAGCAAAGCACACATCAGCGTCAGAGGGACCTTTGACGGCTGAGTTTGCAGCTTTTGAGGGAGGGACGGGAACCCTGTAAACAGCAAGCATACAGCATCAGCACACACCGGGACCCCAGGACGTCATTGGCCAAGGCGGTAATGGGGATGGATGGAAACCATGCAAACAGCACGACTCGCATTATGACCGCTCGCCTTGCACAGCATCGACGAGGGGGGGACGGAAACCCTTACAGAAACAGCATACAGCATACAGCATACAACGGGACCCCAGGACGTTTGAGTTTGCAGCGGGAATGGGGATGGATGGAAACCATGGAAACAGCACTTGCACACATCAGCACCTAGCCTCACAGAGGAACAGCATCTATAGCACTATATCAACACTACGTTTCCAGCTGCTGCCCTGCACTTGAACACTAAAAGCCACCAACATGTTCGAAGTTTCGACACAGACTCAGTTCAAAGTGAGTTTTTGCTCTTATTCTTTAACTACAGGTGCCCCATCTACCAGACCTCGGTCCACACAGTATGTGAGGAGATGGTGGCATCACGATTCAGCAGTAGCAGCAGTTAACCCATGCTCAGTTTCAGTACCAGTTCAGTACCAGTGCAGTAGGTTATACAGACCAGTTTTAGTAGTCTCAAACTTGTGTTCAAACTCCAGTTGTCCCTGCGTTTCCAACTTATTTGTGTGTGTGCAATATGTGTGGGTTATGCCCTTTTGAAGGTCTTAACTATTTTTCAGTATGCGTCTAATTTGGTGAACCAACGTCTACACTTTGATGTGTTTTTGCCTACTTCTTCTCATATCATTAAGGTTCGCATTTTCTAGCTGCGTCACAACCCTTTTATTACTTGGTTTGTTTTAAGGTTCACCTCGTCCTCACAGGTTGAGCAGCCATTCCAGGTTGAATCCAAACCAAAAATAAAATAATTAAGTTACAAGGGCCTCGCGAATCAGCACTGGGGTTAGCCAATTAAAATCACAGGCCGGGAAAGCCTCCCAAGCCGCCTCTCAAGGCCCCCAAGGTGGACATGCAGCTGGGAGGCTGGCCCTCTTTTGGGGAGGAAAGGCACAAGAGGAAAAGCATCTTCAATCCCTTCACATGCGCATGCACACACACGCACCCGCACATACACACGTACGCACACAAATGTAAACAACCGTATACACACATACATGCACGCACGTGCACACGTACGCGCATACACACACACGCACGCACGCACAAGTACACAACGCATGCACGCATGTACGTACACAACCATATACACACGCACGCACATACGCGACGCACGCACACTCACACACACACGCACGCACACAAACATGCACGTACGTACGCGACGCACGCACACTCACACATACACACACGCACACATGTGCACGCACGCACACGTACGCGCGCACACACGCGTGCATACGCATATAGGTGCAGCTCAGAGGGCCGGAAGGCCCTCGCATAGGCTCGCATTGTGTTTATTAATAAAGTGTTGCCCCCCTCACATTGCTCGCATTGGGGTTTATTAAACCTCGGATTCGTTACAGGTACCGTACGGTAATCACCTTTTGTGTCAAAACTTAACCAGATAATGGCTTGATAATCACTTTCTGCGTCACAGCCTTAACCAAATGAGGGCATGATTGTTCATATGAATTATAATTTTCATAAGCAAAGTGCTCGTACATAAAGGAGTTGTAGAAAAAAGCTTTGATGTGTGCACGCAATTTTGATAATTGTCTATGCTGGCGCGGCTAGGGAGCATTAAAACGTCAGTGTGCGCCTTGCACTGATAGTAATTTGGGTTGGCCAGAGCCGTATATCGACTCCGTATATGACTTTATGTATGTTGAACTCCTTGCTAAAAACATCATAGTTACACCGTACCGTACATAAAGTATATCTCTGCCCCTAACTATTGTTTCTTGGAGGGACTCATACTTGTGAAACGGTGGTTAAATATGTATTCATTTCAAGGGGGAGCGATTCAGGTGTTTAGGGGGGCGGTAGCGGAAAATATTTTTTGTTCGAAGTGACGAGCGGAGAGGATGCCCCTCCCCACTACCGCCTGCCCCTTCCCCCCCAGACCCCGCCCGCCTGCAGCAGGCAGGAGCGGACCAGGCTGAGCGATAGGCAAAGGAGCGCAAGAATAAGAGGCAGCAATGCAGAACTCGCAAACCTTGGTTTGTCCCCACAGGATTGTACAGTTGGCACTGCATTGGCATTCTGTGTTAATGCAACTAATGAAGTTGACAGGGATGCAAGCATGCTCTCATGCAGCAGCAGACGCACAACGTGCACACACACACGCGCACGCACACACACACTCACATGCATACACACACACGTGCACAGGCGCACACACTCACACAGACGCACACACGCACAGACACATGCGCACACACGTGCACACACACACACACACACACACTCTCTCTTTCTAACACCCTTGCATACACGCGCACGCACACACACACACACACACATGCACACACTCTAGCTATAGCACCCAAGCAGCACGCAAAGCTAGCCACAAACCCCCAGGGCTCCAAAAGACCCTTTGAGAGGGGGTGGTTGCTGAATGTTATTGTAAAATAAATATCTCTAAGGGGAGTTGTTGCTGTTTTCTGTAAAATAAACTTTTTCCAGGGGGTGGTGAGTCATACACCATACCTGTATGGTTCTGGCCAACCCTAATTGAAACACAACCGCTTTTGCCGCCACTTTTGCTGCCGTGTGACTCTTTATGACTATAAAATAGTGCCCCTTGCCACTAATCTGCTACTCTGAATAAGCTCTGAGACAGAAGAATGCAGGAGCAGGAGTGGATTATCACATTGCAGGCGGCTAGGATGAAATAAGGGTTTTTTGTTGTTCTATAGTGTTATATTGGATACGCACAAGCACGAAGGAGGTGTTGCGTGTATGTGTGGCACACTTATTTGCGACATTACTCCAGCTGCCACCATAACAGGGAACCTTCTGGTACTTGTGCTGTAGACCAGCTGGTAGGGTGCTCTACGCAAGAAAACAGGACACACAGAGGTTTGGTGGATTTCAAATAGTATTTTTTACCTCGGAGCAAAGAGCGATGAAATCAGGGTCCTTGTGTTGAAGAAGTTGAGCAAGCTTGTAAGGGGGCCAGGTTGCGAATGTCTGTGCAAATACCTGCAGGCACATGAGTGTGTGTGTGTGTGTGTGTTTTGATCAACTGCCTGATTTGAAGGCGGTGTGAAAGTGCCCAGAACAGAATTGTACCTGAAATGGTGCCAGAGTTGGTGCATCAAGGACTGAGAAATCTAGCGATCAAAAAATCAGTGCCTCATCTTCCCTGAGAGAAACAGTATGTCAAAATTGGAGAAGCAAATTATCTCACAGGCTCTATCATTTCTGCTTTCAGCAAATAATCCCTGAGCAGTGTCCTTCTTTCCTTACGTACAACTATTTGAAAGGTCCGCAGGTTCTCTGTTTGTGAACCTCCTACATCACAGTTAGACCCCAACCGTTATGCATGAGCCAGAAATGACGGCGCCCTCTTACATGCGGCTTCCACTTGTCCACCATTTCAACCACTTCCTCAGGCCGCCATGAAAGCATGCTCTTGCTGGCGATCTCGTAAGCATCGCTTTCTATTGCATTAATAATTCTGCGCAGCAAAACATGCAAAACAAAAGCAAGAGTTTAAGAAAAGGCAACTGATACGCTTTACTATGTGTGCATTTGTATGCAGCACAAGTGTCCATGCACCACGGAGTACCTGCATCATCGCATGAGAGAGGTGTCTTTCTACCTGCATGTGTGTGCGTGTATGGAGCACAGAAATTGCAATGACACAATACATTGTTCACTCACGTCCTTCGGCACCGGAACCACCATATATTCTTTTGGCCGGGCTGCTCCCGGCTATCCAGTCTGTTCGATCCTGCGGCGCTGCTGTCGTCTTGCTTTTTCTTCTTGATGGTGGTACCATTGCTCCGTGCCTGCTCTCTTTCCATGCGCTGCTGTTCCTGATGCTGCTGCTGCTCATCCTGCTTCTGCTCGTCGCGTGACCCCTTTTCTCTCTTTTTCTTTTTGCTCTGCTTCAGACATGGCGGCCCACTGTCCTCCGCGGTCTTGGCTGCTTCGCTCACAGCAGAAGCTGCTTTTTTGCTGTGCTTCCTATTTTCCTTGCTTGTAGGCTGTGCTGTCAAAGAAGGGACGCTCTCCCCCGCTTCAGTTGCCTCTAGGCGCTGCCTCTTTTTGCTTTTGGCACTGTTTGGCTGCTGCTGTGTTTGCTGCTGCTTTTCTTGCTGATTTACTAGAGGAGTGACATGCCCTACTTCAGCCTGAAGTTGAGGCTTCTTTGGAGACTTGTGTCTCCTCTTTTTGCCCATTTCCGCGTTCAAACGTAGTAAGGCTACAAAAATTGAAAATAAAATTAAATATGTTCCCACTCCGAAAAACCTTTGCTGCTGGCTCTCTCACAGTCTGTGGTCTGGCTCTCCACCAGAAACAACAACAGCAGCAGCAGGAGCAGCAGCATCAGCAGCATGAATCCCCCAGTGCTCTGAGGCATTTGGTCCCTGCAGTACTAGCGGAGCAGCAGAATGGGTCAGGGGGCGCTCTGAACCCACAGGAGTTCAAGCCTTTTAAAGTGATTGGTAAGGAAGCTCTGAGTTTAAGTACTTGTCAATGAGTATTAGGAGGAAGGTTAAGGGTCCTTGGCAACCGAGCATCTTTTTTTTGCTATGAACTTCACACACGTTTACACAATTCCCCCCCACAGAAAAGGCGGACCTCACCAAGAACACTGTCCAGCTCAGGTGAGGCTTGTCGGTCTTACGTAGTTTTTCAGACCACACAAGCACATCCAGGATCGCATCTCTTACATTGCAGGTTTGAGCTCCCAAACAACCAGGTCAGTGGGCTCAACGTGGCCAGCTGCTTGGTAACCAGGTATGCCATTTATACACGAATGCATGCATACCTATACGCAAACATAAACACACACACATACATGTACACACACGGACACACACCCACCCACCCACCCAC
>Ga0307963_1002009_pt1 | contig 15978 bp, 24 predicted proteins | sample OrgLakmetagen594_FD_201829 | JGI IMG/M metagenome (GOLD analysis project Ga0307963, IMG submission 201829) | Saline water microbial communities from Organic Lake, Antarctica - #594 | ecosystem: Environmental > Aquatic > Non-marine Saline and Alkaline > Saline | place: Antarctica: Organic Lake...
CCCTTACAGTATGAGCAGATTCAATGGGGCTTGATCACCTGCATCCAGACTGTCTCTATTGCCCCTACAGATAATGAACATGCATCAGTCTTTCTCATCAACTGAATCATGAGCACAACTCCTTAACGCTTTTTATATCTGTGTCTCTGACCCTTGCCTTGCCAGGAGAGGACCTGGACCCCAGCTTGGAGCCCCTCCTGCTCCGCCAGATGTTCAAGCAGAACGGCGTAAACTACCTGCGCTTCGGTGACACGACGGTTGAGTTCTCTGACCAGTTCAGGTGCGCTAATCAATGTCATTGCAAAACTATCGGTTTAACGGAGCAGCCATTTCCAGGAGACACGACAGTGCAACTTTTGACGCAGGTGTAAACAATTTACCAAGTAAGGTGTACGTAAGGTACCATACGTACCATATGTAAGGTACCAAGTAAGGTGTAAGTAAACACCTTTGATCAAGGTGTACACAATTTTCCAAGTGGAGATCTTCCTTCACCCTGCTTTTTATAAACCCCATGTCCCACATTTCAGGCAATCCAGGCCCTGGCTCCTGGCTATCACCAACTCTGCTCCACCTGGCTCCCCCACTCATCTCCAATTCACCTTTTCTCGTTCATCTGTTCAGTCTAGCATCATCTTGCCTTCATGGATCTACCTCCACCCTTCTGCCCACAGGTTCTACATCACCACAGCGCTGCGCAGCCCGCACTACCTGCCTGAGATTGCAGTCAAGGTCACGCTCATCAACTTCATGATCACGCTGGAAGGCCTGGCTGATCAGCTGCTGGCTGTAGTTGTGGCTCAAGAGCGACCGGATCTGGAAGCTCAAAGACTACAGCTGGTGGGCTTGAGGCTGGCTGTTTCTGCATGCTGCATTGTAGCATTGTTCATGAGCATATCTTGCACTCGCAGATTTCGTCATCTCCACTTTTATCACCCTGGTCTGGCCAGAGTTGGAGGGGTCCAAAGGCGGATGGTGTGCCACACATCTTTTTTTTCTGCTGTTGCTGCAGAAAATACCCCTACTAGCTATCTGCCACTGCTGCAACAAACTCTGCCTCTGCATTTCCAGCTTACACTTCATGCACTGCCAATCAATTTGTTCCCTGCACTTTTTGCACTGCCATCTGGTCATGTGGCGGCCCTCTTCACGCCTGTTTTGAAACCAATTACCCTACAATGTGTGACATACAATGAGCTTTTTCAATTCCTGCCAAGTACCTTTGCCCGCCTCTTTCTGTGAGTACCTGCAAACCTGGCCTTCAATGTCAGACACCTGGACAACACAACACAACACAACACAACACAACACAACACACACAACACAACACAACACACACAACACACACAACACAACACAACACAACACAACACAACACAACACAACACAACACAACACAACACAACACAACACAACACAACACAATAAAACACAACACAACACAACACAACACAACATAACACAACACAACCTGGCCTGGCCTGGACAACGCAACATAACCTGGCCTTCAATGTCAGACACCTGGACAAAACACAACACAGCCAGGTGTAACTATGAAAGGCAAGCCAGGGTAACGGTGAAAGGCAAGCCAGGTATAACTGTGAAAGGCAAGCCAGGTATAACTATGAGAGGCAAGCCAGGTGTAACTGTAAAAGGCAAGCCAGGTATAATTGTGAAAGGCAAGCCAGGTGTAACTGTGAAAGGCAAGCCAGGTATAACTGTGAAAGGCAAGCCAGGTGTAACTGTGAGAGGCAAGCCAGGTATAACTGTAAAAGGCAAGCCAGGTGTAACTGTGAAAGGCAAGCCAGGTATAACTGTGAAATCCAAGCCAGGTATTACTGTTAAAGGCAACGCAACCACGCCTGGTGCTTCATTGCAAGGTAACCACTGTGCTTGCCTCACCCTATAGGTTGTGGAATCTGCAGAGAACAAGCGCAAGCTCAAGGAGATTGAGGACCGCATCCTGCATGTCCTGTCCAGTAGTCAGGTGTGTGGCGGATACATGCTTCACACGTGCATGCTACATGCTACATGCTTCACACGTGCATGCTACATGCTACATGCTACATGCTACAAGCTACAAGCTACATGCTTCACACGTGCATGCTACATGCTACATGCTACATGCTACATGCTACAAGCTACATGCTTCACACGTGCATGCTACATGCTTCATGCTACATGCTACTTGCTTCACACGTGCATGCTACATGCTTCACATGTGCATGCTACATGCTTCATGCTACATGCTACATGCTACATGCTTCACACGTGCATGCTACATGCTACATACAGTCAGGTGTGTGGCGGATACATGCTTCACACATGCATCATCATACAGCTGTCGTTGGCCTGCATACACAAGAATCAGGATCTTGCACAGCACACGAGTGCCAAATAAGAAGGCTGAATGCAGATGGTTACGCTGTGTGTTTGCTGTGCAACAAGTGCTTTGTGAGAGGCCCCTGTTTGGGCATGAGGAGCTATGGGAACACAGCCTTATTTCAATTTCAGGCTGTCTGCTTAGCATATAAACACATGCCTTATTCCAACTTCAGGCTGTCTGCTTAGCATATAAACACATGCCTGTCTGCTTAGCATATGAACACGTGCCTTATTTCAACTTCAGGCTGTCTGCTTAGCATATAAACACATGCCTCTCCTTGCACATCTCCATTCACATGCAGGGCAACATCTTGGAAGACGCCTCTGCCATCCAAATCCTCAGTGAAGCCAAAGTGGTGTCTAACAAAATCACAGAGAAGGAGGTGGTGGCCTCACAGACCCAAAAAGATATTGATGGCGCGCGCGTGGGGTACAAGCCCTGCGGCACCTTCAATGCTGTCCTATTTTTCTGCATCAGGGACATGGTGCGTGTGTATTAATTCATTCATGTGTGTCCTTACAGATCCTTGCTATTTGCACCCTGACCCCCCTGTATTGAGTGTATAGCCACTTGATGCTGTTTGTATGAGACAGTGGACTTGTTTGTTTGAGACAGTGGATTGTTGCAGAGGAGCTATCAATCAAAAGCAGTAGCAAATATGTCAACTGAGCAACGAAATCCCCCCTGCACTCACGCACGCACGCACGCACGCACAAACACACATACACACAGGTTGGCATAGACCCCATGTACCAGTACAGCCTAGCGTGGTTCATCCAGCTGTTTGTGCGATCCATCACCGCAAGTGACAAGAGCAGCGACCTGGAGGAGAGGCTAAAAGCCATCAACAGCCACTTCATGTACTCCTTGTACCTCAACATATGCAGGTAGTGGGGTGTGATTGAACAATAATTCCAAAGATACATGCCATGGGGTTTGCTCAGAAGTTTACTCGACGTATGCAGGTAGTGGGGTGTGTTTAATCGACTACTCAACTGCTACAAGTGGTGTGAGATGCTTGGAAGTTCACTGGTCGTGGTGTGGAGTTTTTTGCTTCGTTGTTCACTTTCTAAAGAACATTTTCTCTGTTTTGCTGGTCAACTACAGGCTCTGTGTGGGTGATGCGTGCAGAGAATGTGTGTCATGTGGCCATCGTTATGCCAATTACAGGCTTCCATAACGTACTCAGATAACAGCCACAACAAAACATCCTCCCTTTGTTATTCTGAGTGCCGGCTACGAACATATGAATGAGGGTCATCACATGCAGTCTCTTTTATACAGCATTTACCTACATGCTTTCCTCCCCTCTTTCACCTGCAGGTCTTTGTTTGAGAAGGATAAGCTGCTGTTTGCTTTCCTTCTGTGTGCCCGGGTCATGCAGGGCAACAAGGAGATGGACGCCAGCCTGTACCAGTTCCTGTTGACAGGTGACGCATGCTGCTCTGTCACATATCATACAGGTGACGCGTGCTGCTCTGTCACATATCATACAGGTGACGCATGCTGCTCTGTCACATATCATACAGGTGACGCGTGCTGCTCTGCCACATATATCATGAGATGATGGCATGAAAGCTAGAAACAATGCAGTGGTCAGAACCTGTCAGTGGCTAGTGTAATGCTAGGGCTAGTGCAATGCTATGGAGCTAGTGCAATGCTAGGGCTAGGGCTAGTGCAATGCTAAATGCTATGGTGAGAGCATAAACTCAATACTTCATAGTGGTGTGCTCCAAGAGAGCGATTCCCGCATTGGCGAGCGCTACGCGTAAAAAGGCAAACTGTATCACCGGTCGTAACACCGTTCGTAAAAAGGCAAACTGTATAAACGGTCGAGAGCTACGCGTAAAGGGGCAAACTGTATCACTATTCCTGCATTGTGCACAAATGAAGACAAACACGCGTGTATTTTCTCGCACAGCGCACACACGATCAGATCACACTACCACGTCCGTCCGTACACAGGTGGCATGGGCGTGCCCGAAAAGGACGTCCCCCGTCCAGAGCAAGCAGACTGGATCAGTGCCAAGACGTGGGGAGAGATCTGCCGAGCAGCAAACACATCTCCTGGGTTTGCGCAGCTGCCACAAGACATGGTGGACCACACGGATCAGTGGCGGAGCATGTTTGACGCGGTACGTGTGTTTGTGGGTGTGGGTGTGGGTGTGAGTGTGAATGAGGGTGGGGGTGGGGGAGTGTGCAAGAACATGTGGCTCTCCTGCACGCGTCCAAATACCGCGGGTGGGCTATTCAAATGGCTGGATTACATGCGACCTTTGTGTAGTGCTGGACAGGAAAGGAATTATGCTTGGAAATACTGATTTCCTACCGTTTGGAGAGCTCAAAGGCTTTTTTTCTGGTTTGAGTGGGAAAGGTACGTGGTAGCAAAATCGACGCCTGCCGCTTGCAGGCCTAAAACCTTGGGTTTATTGAAGGCACACGCGCACCTACATACCTGTTATTGTGTATCGACACAACAATATACTTGTAATGCTCTTGGTTGCAATGATACACCCACCTCCGCCCTCTCTCAGAGCTTGAGCCGTTTCCACCACTTGCATATTTTGCACAGTCTGTTTCCACTTCATCCATTCTTACTCCACTTCATCGTATGCACAATCTGTTTGCACTTCACTCACACTTCACCACCTGCACAACCTGTTCTCACTCTGCTTCATTCGTTTTCACTCCACTCCACCTCACCTGCACAGTCTGTTTTCTCCACCTGCACAATCCGTTTTCACTCTTCCATAGGTCGAGCCCCATAGGCAGCCTCTGCCAATGGGCTACAGCGAAAAGCTGTCCAAGGTCGAGGTCCTGATCCTGCTGCGCTTACTGCGCCCTGACAAGGTGCAGTGTTTGTCATAGTCTATGTAGTTACCAAATGGCCAGAAGGGTTGGCTTTGAGCAAATGCACACGTGTTCCCAGCGATTTTGATGCTGCAAAGCCACGCACGCAGCCATCAGCAAGTACGTGCAGGGCGCCCTTGTTACGTTGTTACGTTCCCCATGGACGTAGCAGGCAATCCCAGAGTATTGCTGCATTATTATAAACCTGTCAATTATTCTTCATTTGACTCAGCCCACATCGACACGTACACATACGCCGACGTGCTGACCTCACAGGTCGTCCCAGCTCTCCAGATATTTGTGGCAGAGAACTTGGGCCCACAGTTCACTGAGCCCCCACCTTTTGACCTAGAAGGATCATATAAGGTTTGCCTTGTGTCTTACTAATGCAAGCAAAGCCTTGGTGCACAAGACTCGGTTCAGCTCCTTCAACTTGGCGCGTGCGCGTGCGCGTGCGCACACACACACACACACACACACAAACACACACACACACACACACACATACACACACACGCACGCACGCACACACGCGCACACATGCAAACACACGCACACGCACATGTGCGCACACACACACTCATACATACAAGCAAATCCATTGGAGCTGGTTTGGCACACAATCTTTTCTCTTCCTGCTTATGTGTTGTATTAGCGAAATCTAGAACAGTCAGGCCAGACCTATGCTTGCAACGCCTCTGGTATGACCCTATCTCCGTTGTTTACATCTTCCTACATCTACCTGTCCACGATATTGATATCAAAAACTACATTTCTGATGTGCAGGAGTCCTCTTCCACCACCCCCCTACTCTTTGTGCTCTCTTCCGGCACTGACCCCACTGCGGCGCTGCTCACCTTTGCCAATGCCATGAAGTTTGGCAGCAAGATCAGTGTCATATCGATGGGCCAGGGTCAGGTATGTGTTGTGTGTAAGAGCAGGCGTGGATGCTTGCCAGTGTGTGTTGGAGGAGGGGGGGGGAGCTTTGCAGATAACTAGCAAAATGCACACATCATACATATGTACACAAACATACGCACACACATGCACACACACATGTGCATACACATGCTTACACACAGGGCCCCAAGGCTGCTGCCCTTATTAGCACAGCACGCAGACTGGGCAGCTGGGTGCTGCTACAAAACTGCCACTTGTCCCCGTCTTGGATGCCTGCCTTAGAAAAGCTGCGTGAGGACATCAAGCCAGAGAGCACACACCCAGATTTCAGGTGGGTGCAACCCTTTTGTTCCGGTGTTGTTATCGGGAACTACAGGGCCCTCTTTGTCTGGTGCTGATACCAAAGCAGACTGAGCAATTTACTGTCTTTAGGTGGTGGTGTATTGTACAGTTAGCCTACCATATGATTTGTGTGTGTGTGCATTTGTTGAAAACACTCGTCATAACCTTCACTTTGTATACCCTGCTTTTTTTGGCGCAGACAAGGAAATCATACCTGCAGTCCATACTAGGGAGCAGCCTTCTGCTGCTTCTGGACTCAATGACACTCAGATACATGCACACTGACACACACCGCACAACCACATGCACACATACCCAGGCTGTGGATGACATCCATGCCCAGCGCATCCTTTCCCGTGTCAATCCTCCAAGATGGCGTCAAGATGACCAATGAGCCTCCTGCCGGCCTCAAGGCCAACTTGCGGAGGTAAAATTTAGGTTGACCTCACAGATCCTGCGTTGACCACACTTCAGAGGTAGATTTTTTGGTCCACGTCTTGACACTCTGAGACCTCCTTACCTCTTTGAGGGCCATGCACCAAGCTTACCCACCACTGGTGTGCTGTGGAGCGGCCACACGAATGATGCCCTTGACCCATCAGATCTCTTGGCCTATTTGACAATTGTGTAAACCACACTGCCTTGAATGCAGATCATACGCTCTGGACCCCATCAGCTCCTCTGACTTCTTTGAAAGCTGTCCCCAGCCGGGCCCCTTCAAGGCTCTGCTATTTGGGTTGGCTTTCTTACACGCCGTGGTTCAAGAACGCCGCAAGTTTGGACCCATTGGCTGGAATATCCCGTACGGTAAGGGGCATTGGTGCTATGCTCATGTGGTGGCAGGCGTGTTAGAAGGCGCCTAGGCTTTAGGCAAGCATGCCTGCATGCGTTCAGGTACAACGTTTTGCAAATTGTGTTCCGCGCTGCCAAACACATGGAGTTTTTGCTCACATGAGTGGACAGCTGCTTTGAGATCTCACGCTGAGACATGCCAGTGAGAATGGCCGTATCAGCAATAAACGCTCTGCAGGTACGCAGCAGCATCACCAACACACACCCACACATGTATCTATGCAACGCAAACAAAACAAATTTCCTTAGTGTTACTGCTGCAGTTCCTACCATTGAAGTGCATAAACGTTCCTACACTCAGACGCCTAAGAAGAGCCAAATTTTCCTTATAGAATTACGCATCTCAGCACTTACGTATCAATGGCAGCCTACATGAACGTACACAAGACAACAATCCACACACGCGGTCACATACATCACTACAGACACATACGCACACGTGCATTGCTTTTCATGCAGGCTTTGATGATGGAGACTTGCGCATCAGCGTTCGCCAGCTGCATATGTACTTGAGCAATAGCAAGGTCAAGTCTGTGCCTTTTGATGCACTCAAGTACGCAATTGGGGAGTGCAACTATGGAGGGCGAGTTACAGACGACAAGGTAAGGCCTCATCTCATTGCAAGTGCAAACTCTGTGCCTTTTGATGCATTCAAGTACGCAATTGGGAGTGCAACTATGGAGGGCGTGTCACAGACGACAAGGTGAGGCCTCATCTCAATTTTAGTGCACTAAGGGCTGCTGGCCTACAGACTCTTGTACAAATTAGCGCCAGTGATGTGAGAAGCGTCTGTTCACGGGTGGTAAGGTTTCTTTATGCTGGTATGCAAGACAATATAATGTAGACGATCTTGTAAGCTTGCTCGAGGAGTTGAGGAGAGTGTCACAAAGGGAGGGGGAGGGGGTGGGGGAGAGATGTAGAATATCCTGGAGACAGGCTAGACCGTCCAGGAAGCAAAATGTGTTTAGGTACGAGATATAAGTGGGACACACAGCTGAAAGACAGAAAGCCTGAATGAAAAGCAGAAACCAGGCAAGGATGGCTATACATGCAAAGCAAAGCAGGGGAAGGTCTACGACAGCTTTATGCCCATTCAAGCATTTTATCAAGCATGTTATGAATCCTGGTAAGTCTTCGTTTCTGTGTTAAAGCATAAAGCACAAGTCTTTTTTAGCTCTGACACAGACACATTGCCTAGCCCCTGGCCCAATTAAAGCACAAAACAGGGCGCCTAAGCTCAATCAGTGGACTAATAGAAACAAGCGCTCAGCTCCTTGTCTTCGATTTTCTCCATGAACGCAGGATCGTCGCCTACTGAATGCCATCCTATCTCGCATCTACCAGCCAGAGATCCTCAGTGAGGATCCCTTCCCATTGTCCGCATCTGGTGAGCGAAATGCTGTCTACAAGACGACACCTTGCACGCACAAAGACTAGGAGCACTGAGTTAGCATCTTTCTCATGCGGGAGCACAAGGCGTCATAAATCTCTGTGCCCGCATATCCTACGACTTGAAGTTAGCCTCGCAGCACTGAACACCATTGTGGCGCTTCCAGGTCATAACATTTGTGGCTCTTGCAGGTCATAACATTCTTGTTCTTCTTCAGGTTGCAACAATCATTTTTGTGGGTTCCAATCCAGTGTCCATCTGTGTCAATTTACGTAACTATGTACAACACAGGGTTCTATGTTGTGCCGCCTGAGGGCAGTCACGCTTCTTACGTGTCTGTCATTAACACCCTGCCATCAACGCCTGCACCTGAGGTATGCCAGAGGGTGATACAATGGTACTTTCTTTGAACCTTTGTCAGCAATGTGCGTGGTAGCCAGAAAACGATGTAGCATCCGTCAATTTCCTGTTTGTGAACACCCCATTCTGCGAGCAGAATGGGGTGGGCAGTGCTACAGGCATCAGGCCTGCAGCACTGATGCCTGTGCAGGTGGACAGTGACACAGGCAAATGGTAATGATAGGTACAATATCTGTGATGATAGCCCAACCAAGGGTACCCCACACCCAACCGCAACACACACAGGTGTACGGACTGCACGACAATGCCAACATCAGTAAGGATATCACACAGACGCAAGAGCTGCTCAACACTTTGATCCTCACTGGTGGTGCACGCAGCAACGGTCAATCAGGTGAGAATTCTTCACACTGCTTTCACACGCCACACCAGCATGTAATATAAGAATATAAGGTATTGTGTGGCGGCAAGATACAGAGCAGCAAAAATTGTTTTGTTTTCACGCACCACACCAGCATATAATATCTGATATAATATCCATAGCATATAATATCTGATGTAATATAAGGTATTGTGTGGCCGGATACAAAGCGGCAAAATTGTTTGCAGTTTGTCATATGCAAGCGATCAGATACTAATCTTGCACACCCAGGTACAGAGAGGACCCGTCGTTACTTTAAGCTCGAACGAAAAGTGTCAGGCGCTCGTCTTGATTGCCAAGATATAGAGTGGATGCCTTACTCATTTTCACGTGGCACAATACATTAATATAAAACTTTGGTGTTGTATGCCTGGTAGCTACTAGCCTTCGTGCTTGCCTGCCTTTCCTTAATACAAGCAGCATCAAAAGTTTTTATTTTAAAGGCACCAATTTCAAGAACAGTGTACTTAATGCAAGACGTTCTTATTCTATTAAATCTAAGGGTGGGTCATGACCTCGCCAAGCCTCTTTCCCGGTGTGGAAGACACTCGTCGGCCAGCGAGGGTGTCCACTTTTGGGGGGGAATCAGCCCCATCTCCGAAATCTCCAAAATCCCCCCAAAATTCTATTTCATTAAATAAATGAGTTTCAATGGAGTTATATCAGACTCATGAAGAGGATTTTAAGTGTATGGGCTCGGATGGGGAAGGGGCTGGCATCTATGGCACTCAGTCCTACAATGGAGAGTCCCCAACATCTGATGATGTCTTCCAGCATGTCAAGGGCTGCAAAGAGAAGGGTTAAACCTGTTGGTGGCAGTGTGTGCGCGTGGTGCTCGTGTCTTTGAAGGGGAACTCTGAAGTCATCTGCCAGTTACATTGCAAGCGCTGCGACACGGTCCTCAGCTCCTCCAACCCCTCCAATGCCTGCAAGATACATTTAAAGAGCAAGAACTGCGGCAGGTATAGGGAGGGTGTGAAAAATAGGCTCATTCCTGTGGAAAAGCAGCCAGCAGCAGCAGAAGCAGGCCCTAGCAGCAGCACCATGCAGCCCAGCAGCAGCAACAAAAAGCAAGCCCTGGGCCTCAGTCAGCAGCGGTTTGGCGACTTGAAGGCAGGCAATCAAGGAGAAGTCTATTGAGCACTTGGGCCTTTTTTCCTTCAACAACAGCGTGCCACTCCACATCATCGAGGACAAGCAGCAGCAGCAGCAGCAGCAGCAGCAGCGTACTTAATGGGCCAGTAATTGGCAGCGTGCAGCTGTGGGGGGGGGGAGGGGCAACCGGATTTTTGGTTAACTGAATTTTCCTGGCTGACACGCCCACATTTTAAATCAAGTCACTTCATTGATAACATTCATTTATAATATAACACCAGGAAGAGTTAGAAGGGGTGTGCAAAACTTTTGGGGTGGGGCTGTAGCCGCTAACCGAATTCTCCTGGCTCATACGCCCATATTTTCCACCAGGTCTTGACGTTAATATTCATTAATATATACAAGCTAACGACAGAAAAGGTTTTGGCTCAATCTGTGCAGATTTGAGAATGTGAATTTTCAATTGTATCTTCCAGCTAGGGCCTCCCCAGCGAGTGTCGAGCCTCGATGAGGCTCGCCGAGAGAGGACAGACACCCTATTTACCCAATCTCAACTATATCCATATGAAGAGGCTAGAAAACATTCATGGTGTCTGTTTAAAGCATTACCCAACAACTGCTGGGCCAACAAACTTATCGCGGAAGCTCTTAAGTCATGTCTCCTCCTGACGCTGCACAAAGCATCCACACCTTTTGGGTGTCTGTGTGTGTGCAATGTGTGTGTGTGTGTGTGTGTGTGCAATGCGTGTGTGCGTGTGTAAGGGTCACCTCAGCATGTGGTCCTTCACCACTACGCGCACATTCTTATTTGCACTCTGCCTTTCGTGATGTAGGCCAAAGCGATGAAGACTTGGTCTCGGCAATGGCAAAGGACATATTGGACCGGCTGCCTGCTGTATTTGATGTGGAGAAAGCGCAGGCCAAGTTCCCTGTTCGCTACGAGGAATCCATGAACCAGGTAACTGTTTTGCATATTGGCGGGGGAAGGGGAGAGCCTGTAAGGTTTTTGCCTCAACATGTGTGTTATGGCTTTTAACGTTATACAGTTATGTGTGCAGGACGGTAAACACTGCATAGAGGGAAGAATGAGTACGAGCTGTCACGTGTCTTCACTTGACGTGCCATGGTCAGAGTTTCCTTGGCAGTGGTTCCTACAGCGTGTTAGAGCTACAAAGGCTGAGTGTCACAAAGGCTGAGTGTCAGTGGTTCCTACAGCGTGTTAGCTAAGCTAAAAAGGCTGAGTGTCACTATTCATATTATGGCCTCTTCATCACACGCCACGCATGTCCTCAAAAACACGAGTGAGCATGACTGCAATTGCGTTTTGCTTCACCCTTTCTGCTGTGACATGCTTGAACAGGTGCTGTGCCAGGAAATGCTGCGTTTCAACCGGCTCATCGATGTCATCCGAAACAGCCTTGTGGACTTAGACAAGGCCTTGCAGGGTTTCCTGGTTATGAGCACAACCTTGGACACCCTATTCAAGTGCGTGTGAAAGAGGCTGGCTGGCTGGCTGGCTGGTTGTTTTTAGGCCACAAGCTGGCCCCTTGACAGAGATACTAGAGCATAGCTGCGACATGGCCCTCAAGTATGCTCAAGCATTACAGCCTGGATGCAAAGCCTGAGCTACGCTTTCTTGGGCAAAAGGCTTCCTTCTCTGGCTTGTTGCTTGATTATGCCTATTTATGGTCTGTGTCGCTGCTGATTGCCGCCCAATTTCAAAAAAATGGGATACCCAGGAGCAGCGAAAGCCATTCCGAAATATATGTTTATGGTCAACGCCTTGACACGTTCCTACAACACATTCGCTTTGGTTTTTTGCTCAGCACACGCATGCAAACACATATATACAATATACACATATACACATATATACAATATACATACAAGCCCGCACATACGCACACGCATGCACACACACGCACACGCATACACACATGCACACACACGCATGCAGACACACTCACACACATATATACGCACACATACACTCGCACACACTCACATACACACACACGCACACACATACACACACACATACACACACATACACACACGCACTCACACATATACACACGCACACACGTGCACACACACACATGCACGCACGCACATACAGGACCCTGACCATCGGGAGTGTACCAGAGCTGTGGAAGGCACAGTCTTATCCCTCACTCAAGACACTGGGACCTTACGTCAATGACCTTCTAGCTAAGCTGGGGATGCTACAGGTATGGTGTGTAATCCTTGGCATTGCTATGGGAGGGGTACTTAATTGTAGGCTACCAGTTTCCATTCTAACAGGGGGTCGTGCTGTGTAAGCAACCAGCAAACTCGAAGAGAGCAACACTCACCAGTTATGATGTACTGCCCTTACTGCCCTAGTTTTTAAGCCTTACGCAATCTTCATGCACACAACAAAAGGTGCTACATAATGTTGATCGTTTGATTCTGACCTTGACATGGGTCCTTCCACGCAACACTGCAGGACTGGTATGACCACGGCCAACCCTCTGTGTTCTGGATCAGTGGCTTCTACTTCACCCCCTGCTTCACCACTGCAGCGCTGCAGAATTATGCACGCAAGCACAAGCTGCCCATTGACACGGTGTGTCTGCAGCAAGAGAGCTGCACCTATTACGCGAGAGAGCTGCATGTATCCAGCTGTGCAGACATGTTATTGAGGAGCTTCTTATCCTCATCCTTTCCTGAGATCATCGGGCACCCTCACACTTGTCTCGCATGAGCTTCTCTCAATGGCTGAGCTCAAACATGATCCTTGTAAGCATGTGTTCTACCACACCTGGCATGTATGCAACACTTTCTGTGCGTCTTCCTACCTGCGCAGGTTGGCTGGAATTTTGTCATGCTTGACATGAACCACCATGACTACACTAACCCCCCCGATGAGGGCATCTACATCCAAGGACTGTTCTTGGAGGGCTGTGGATGGGACCCTGGATACAAGCAGCTGTGTGAATCTAGGCCCAAGGTGTGCACACGTATATTGCTGGACAAGTCTTGTTAGCTTCCCTGACATTCATTGATGGTCCCTGTCTCAATTAAATCAGTAACACAGTGTCTGGGCACAAGGCGTGCCAACTTGGGTCCAGCCGCTTGTTTCAAATGGCGCGTCTCGCCCTCTGCCAGCCTGTTAGCACCGGATGTATAAAGGCTTGAAGAGAAGGCCTTAGTCATCCACTACAAATGGTACTGCGTGCGGTATTATAAACGCCACATGTTTTCACCAATATGAACGATCATGACCTCACAGGTTTTGTTTGAGGCTGCCCCCGTGATCTGGCTCCAACCTCAACCCATGGCAGATATAAACCCACCTCCAGGCTATGGATGCCCAGTATACCGCACTGCAGGTATGAGATACAGCTAGCTAGTGCTCAGTATACATGCACTGCAGGGAACGTACGCAAAGTGTGCACATGCAAGCAGTCTTGGCTCCTTTGGTGTGTATTGAGGCCCGACGTAGTGCAGCTTCCATGTAGTGCATGTTATACATGATAAGTAGGAGGTAACTAAATGGTGCTAGTTTGCAACAATGCGTTCAATGCCGCTGAGACGCTTTTGGAACATGTCGAGTGTATAAATAACAGCACAAGATGGTCCTCACAGCTGAATGGTTTTACAATCTGCAAATAAACTACTGCCCCGTGCTGCTAAGTCTGTACAGATTCACATCAAAAATCACATACCGATATGCATATGGTGAGCGTTTGATAGAAAGGTACGGGTAGCATTGATTAAGCATTGATAGGATGGATACAGGTAATTGGCTGAAATGATTCTACGCTCTTGTGTCACGCCCAATTGTTGGCAGTGACGATTGATTTTGTGTTGAGTCTATTACTTTGCAGTGACAGTGATTTGCTACGACACTCTTAAGGCACAGAGCGTGCAGCTTTAATACGCTGACCGTGCCATTGCTCTTCCTGCCTCTTGTCTGGTTGCAGAGCGAAAGGGCGTGCTAGCCACCACTGGGCATTCCACCAATTTCCTGATGACCATCCACATGCCCAGCACAAAGCCAGAATGGCACTGGATTCTCAGTGGTGTCTGCATGCTCTGTAGCTTGACTGACTAGTTATGCATGTGAATATAGCCTTGTTGACATCATGCTTTCATAAATTAGATGATCGGCAAATGCTTGTTACCTGTGACATTATTTAATTCATTCGAGGAGGCAACTACTAGATCTTCAAACATGCTTATTATCACAGTTTAAATCAAAATCTATCCCAGTCTGAGGGCTTTTGGCTGTCACGCCTTAAGTTTGGCAGCGGCGAATGTGTGGTTCTGAGTAGATTAGTCGGTTGGCCGTTGGTACTATTCCGTGATTTCTACTGACGCAGCCAGTAGAAGTCAGCCAGTTGTTGTTATTGGTGGCGCCACCTGTCTTGTACTTTGACTGCTACAAGGTTTGCAAGGTTTACAAATAACTTTTAACTGGTACTGCTGTTCATGACATGGCACTGATCGAAACTTGTCTCATTATTTGAATTGGACTTACGACTTTGAGAATTGTTGAACGAGCTTGATGACTGCGTCTCTGTCATCATTTAAATTAGTGGCACGTGTTAATCAATTGTAAATGCTCCAGGGTGTTTGGCCAGTCTCTACCACAGAGACATGATCTCTGTTTGTCACTTGAGCTAGAACCGCATCTCGTGCCAGTATTGTTGTGACCCAGGTGCAAACCGGAATGTGATTTCTAGTGACATCTGTCATGCTAAATTAGTCGCATAGATTTGTGATTACTGGGGTCGTTTGGCCAGCCAGCTTATGAAAAATGAAACTTGCTCTTTCATAGACGCACATTCACTTGTGCTCACGTCCTTCTCAGGTTGGAGAGGGGGAGGAGACGTAAAATGACAATTCATATGGGGGGCCAAATACATCTCTTTTAGTGCTTGTTACATAACATCTATCTTTTGTTGACTGGCGAGGACCAGTCACAGGCTGATCGCCCGAACAGTCTAACTGAAGGTCCCCCATGTAAATCTTGAATTTTTTCCGTAATATCTGGATATCCTAATCATTCTTAGATATTATTTCTCAGCTTTGATTCAGTGTGAAAGGTAGAGGACGTTTTTGTCCCAGTTGCGAAAAGCCATGCCCGAGGATAGACATTGAATGCCAAATTGACAGGCCCCTGTTTTGAAAAGACACGTGTAAATAACCGGGATAAATTGCTTGCGGTGCAAGTTTAAAAGTGTCCACTTATAACTTCTTATGCAATCATGGGGGGCGATGTATGAGCACCTCCGCGTGGTGCCCCCTGGAAAACGCCTTCGTGTGCCTTCGTGCACACGCCCGGAAATACTCGGGAGCGGCTAAGACTCATACGGCGGAGCAACACGGCAGCCC
>Ga0307963_1002010_pt1 | contig 15978 bp, 18 predicted proteins | sample OrgLakmetagen594_FD_201829 | JGI IMG/M metagenome (GOLD analysis project Ga0307963, IMG submission 201829) | Saline water microbial communities from Organic Lake, Antarctica - #594 | ecosystem: Environmental > Aquatic > Non-marine Saline and Alkaline > Saline | place: Antarctica: Organic Lake...
GGGAGGAGGAGGGGGGGGAGGCAATGCAAGAGTAACTCGGCTGAAGTTAGGAGCCTTAAAATTTGTATCAGACTTTGATGTAAACCAGCACTGAATAGATACAGAGAGGAGAGCACAAGAAATCCCCAAATTCGCAAAGTTCGCAAATTTCCTTAACTTTTCAGGGGCCTCGCAAAAGCTTAATGCTCGCAAATTAATTATTCTAATTATTTTGGAACCTCGCAAAAAGTAGGCCTCGCAATACTAAAAGCGCAGTACGGTAAATAATATCATTACAACAAAAATGGGGCAATACGGAGCAGTAGTTGGCCCACTTTCCTTAAAAAACAGGAAAAGGGGTGCCAAAAAGGGTGGAAAATTAAATTCCACCAAATCCAGTTTTCAGCATGTCAAACGATTCCTGATCATAAAAGAAGTACTCCTATCGTGTTTGAGGTGAAAAGAGGCCCTGGATAGAGTGTGGTGGCTCAATACGTAAACATCAAGTGCCAAAATTTGAACTGGATATCTGCCCAGACCTTTGGTAGTCCATTTAGTCTCAAACTTCTGAAACATCTAGTTATGTTATTTTAACATTTAAACACAATTTGCATCGGAAAAGGAACATTTCAGGACTTTTGCACCGTCGACCACCTCTGCAAATATGCTGCCTCTGGATGAGTTTAACTCAATAATATGCTACATCTGGATGAGTTTAACTCAGCCTACTAGATGTATAAATGAAGCCCTTAATGAACCAGGCAGTGTTAACTCTGCTTCGATGTTTTGACCCAGTACTTAAATAATTGAAACCTTATAAGCACCTGAAAAGCTGCCGGAGAAATTCATATGGTTCACATGTCACTTAGTATTGCTGTGACGCTTGTAGCAGCTGATGTGCTGTATTATTGCTGACCAAAAGCTGCCGAAGATATTCATATGGTTCATACGTCACAACAAATTGCTGATAACAAGCTGTCGAAGATTTCCACGAATCCTGCGTCACTTTGCTATAAACACAGCTACGCTGCTGATATTGTCATGCCCCTCTTTTGGTGACGGAGTTTTACAGTATTCGGTACCAAAGTGGCCACTTTTCTTTATTAATGTGGGGAGTGGTTTCTCACTGCCTTCGTAGTTTATTCCTTTTCGTTTCCATGCAGCATAAAGCCAGCTATGCCAATGTATAAGGCTCACATCACCATACAATACCGACAACAGTATCAAGCCAGCACAGTAGGGAAGTGAGGGTTGGCCAAAACCATGCATGTATATACGGTGTATATACAGTATTTTTGGCAGATAAATCACCGAATATACGGTCATATACAGTGTATATATACAACTCTGGCCAGCCCAACGTATAAAGCATACATCACCATATAATACCGACAACAGCATAAATCCAGCACAGCATAAATCCAGCAAATACAGCATAAATCCAGCAAATACAGCATAAATCCAGAACAGCAAACGCACCCCTGTGGCAGTTCTCGCCGCCTGCGTTTGTGTTGGCCAGGACAGCCTTCTCAAAGGAGTCAGGGTACTGCAAACGTTAACAAACGAAACACAGGATAATTATTGTACACAAATGCACACAAATGCACACAAATGCACACAATTGCACACAAATGCGCACAACTGCACACAAATGCGCACAACTGCACACAACTGCGCACAAATGTCGACAAATGCACACAATTGCACACAAATGCGCACAACTGCACACAACTGCGCACAAAAGCACACAAATGCACACAAATGCACACAACTGCACACAACTGCACACAATTGCACACAATTGCACACAAATGCACACAAATGTCGACAAATAAAACATGATTATTATCGTAGGATTTTCGATGGTCAAGGAACAGCGTGGGCAGCACAATGCGTTTAAACAGAAGAGGCTGAAAGGGCACTGCGTTAGGGATGGTCACACTGCATTAGGAATGGTCACACTGCATTTGGAATGATCACACTGCATTTGGAATGGTCACATGGGCCCAGGTAGGAGGACTTTTAGGTATTAATGGCAGGTGGAAGTGCTGTGTGCATACAGGTGTATGCAGGTTGTTACGTGGTAACTCCTACGTTAAAGTGGTACAGAAAGTACCAAAGTGTGATGTCACACTACTGAGTATTTATAACAGTGACTGGAGTCAAAAGGGCAAGTTCAATTTTTGCAACATCATCACCCTAGATGTTTAGCTGATATTAATATAATGTAGAAGTGGCTAAGCACGCCGCTGTACTTCGTAAGACAGGTGTCGGACCGACAGCATCCATACGCATGACACAATACGCACCTTTTACACAGCAAGTCGAGATTTGAGCATTGCAGTGACTGAAATTGTTGGTTATTGCCAAATACAGTGTGCGTTACTCTCCTTATTCAGACACAACGCGCATTACTCAACTGGGTCAAACACAGCGTACGCCACTGGTTCAAACACGACGCGCATTACTCTACATACTCAAACAAGAAGCGCATTACTTATTCAAACAGGACGTGCATACTCTACTTAATCAAATACGACGCGCATTACGTATTCAAATACGACGCGCATTACTCTACTTATTCAAACACGACGCGCATTACTCTACTTATTCAAACACGACGCGCATACTCTACTTATTCAAACACGACGTGCATTACTCTACTTATTCAAACACGACGCGCATTACTTATTCATACAAGTTGTAGGCTTCTCTACACGTTCAAACAAGTTGTAGGCTTGTCTACACGTTCAAACAAGTAGCAGGCTTCTCTAATCGTTCAAAAAAGTTATTAGCCCCATACACGTTCAAACAAGTAGCAGGCTTCTCTAATCATTCAAACAAGTTATAAGCCCCATACACGTTCAAACAAGTAGCAGGCTTCTCTAATCGTTCAAACAAGTTATAAGCCCCATACATGTTCAAACAAGTAGCAGGCTTCACTACTTGTTCAAAAAAGTTATAAGCCCCATACACGTTCAAACAAGTAGCAGGCTTCACTACTTGTTCAAAAAAGTTATTAGCCCCATACACGTTCAAACAAGTAGCAGGCTTCACTAGTCGTTCAAACAAGTTATAAGCCCCATACACGTTCAAACAAGTAGCAGGCTTCTCTAATCGTTCAAACAAGTTATAAGCCTTATACATGTTCAAACAAGTAGCAGGCTTCACTACTTGTTCAAAAAAGTTATAAGCCCCATACACGTTCAAACAAGTAGCAGGCTTCACTACTTGTTCAAAAAAGTTAATAGCCCCATACACGTTCAAACAAGTAGCAGGCTTCACTAATCGTTCAAAAAAGTTATAAGCCCCATACACGTTCAAACAAGTAGCAGGCTTCACTAATCATTCAAACAAGTAGCGGGCTTCACTACTTGTTCAAACAAGTTATTAGCCCCATACACGTTCAAACAAGTAGCAGGCTCCTCTAATCGTTCAAACAAGTAGCAGGCTTCCCTACTCTTCCAAACAGGTCGTAGGCTTCTCCTGAACCAAATAACCAAATAAAATTAATTAACAGGCTCTTCTCGGAGCAAATTAAAAGATCGACTCTTTTTGACTCGAATCCAATATTTTAAACAATCACGATGCATTACCAAAAACCACACTGCGAATGACTGTGCACCATTTATAAAACAGCCCCAGCCTTACCTTGGCGGCTAAATACAGCACTACAGGGAAGGAGTCGTCAATGTAGCAAGCACTGCCAAACACGCTGTGCACCGCCCTGGTGTCGTCGTAGTGCATGGACAGAGCCTGCAGGGCGAGTACATAGAACACACGAGCAGAAGCACACAAGTATGAGCCAGAAAGGAGTCACTGATACAGCAAGCACTGCCAAACACGCTGTGCACCGCCCTGGTGTCGTCGTAGTGCATGGACAGAGCCTGCAGGGCGAGTACATAGAACACACGAGCAGATGCACACAAGTATGAGCCAGAAAGGAGTCACTGATACAGCAAGCACTGCCAAACACGCTGTGCACCGCCCTGGTGTCGTCGTAGTGCATGGACAGAGCCGGCATGTGAGCATACGTGCGTATGTTTCGACGCAAACGTGCACACATGTGTGCAACATGCGTATGTTTTGACGCGAACATGCACACATGTGAGCATACGTGCGTATATTTTGACGCAAACGTGCACACATGTGTGCCGCGAGCAGCATACATATGTGTGTGCTTGGCTGTGGACGCCGACTGGCTTACAAGTGTCTGCGTATTGTGTGTTCTCACACATGAAAGGGCCACATGTTACATCTTTGCTAAGAATACATATGCTTCACCCCACACCTGCACCTCCTGGAGGAAGTGGGCTGCGCATGCAATAGATCCTTAAAAAACCTTTACTGAAGAGCGCGCTGATTCGTTTTTCCACGACTGCACAGTTTCGGGCTACACACTAAAAATCAGCAAAGTTGGTCGTTTGTAAGCACAAGAAAGGAACAAAATTTGCGCCAAAGTAGACCAAGAAAACACATGATAAGATTCACACCTTTTCCAGATCGATGCCTGCAGACTTGGCAGTGCTGATGGCTGATTCTCTCAAAGGCTTGCCACCAGCAGACACGTCATACAGGAGGCCTGCATATTTCTGCAAAGTGCAGAGCAGCAGATTGTGAGAGAGTGCACGGATTAGGCATACCAAATGCTTTCAAAGGCTTGCCACCAGCAGACACGTCACACAGGAGGCCTGCATATTTCTGCACAGCGCAGTGCAGAGCAGCAGATTGTAAGAAAGTGCACGGATTAGGCATATGGCATGCTTGTAAAGGCTGCCACCAGCAGCAGACACGTCATTAAAAAGGCTGGCGTAATCCTGACTGCACAGTGCCGTCACGATGAAGCATGTTGCCAGCTGGAGCACGGATTGCAGATATTAGCCACGCCACTGATTTAGCACGGCAGTGTAGAGCAGCGCGGGAGTGTATGGAACGCTTAAGCAGAGTTGTGCAGGCGTTTGTAGAGGGATGAGTAACTTATACCAAAGGCTCATCAGGTAACATAACACATCGCAAGGTGTGCAGTTTTGCTGAGTGCAAAACAGTATGTGGTGGACATTTTGCGTGGTGAAGGTGGTTTCATGCTCTAGGTCAACATCAGGGTTGTTCAGTTCGGGTTCGCGGACTTTTACGCATTTTAACGAAACCTAATAATGCCGTTCGCGAGCTTTTATGAGTTCGTCGGACTTCAAGCCTCTTTTACGAAAATTTGGGTCCAAATTTGCAGCCCAAAGTGCAGGAAAGAGCCTTAGATGGCCGTCAAATGTTCAGATGTTTTGTGCACCGACTAATTATAATACATCATACTTTTTCAAGACAATAGAAGCATGTTTTGGACGAATATGAAAATGGAAGCCAGCAAAATCCACCATTTCCATGATTGCACATCAAACTGCTCAAGCAGTTCGAGGGTTCTAGAACGTTCACGAGCTTTAAGGAACTTATGAGTTCAGTGTAAAACACCGGAACTCAGGTTCTTGAAGTGTAGCATAAAGTGAGATGTTCTCACTTTCTGCTTTTCTCCGGTTTCTGCTTCCCTTCTCCATTCTTTTTATTCATTGGAGAACCTATGCATCTCACGACGCAAGCGAAATAGAACCCTTGCTCCCAATAAACGAACTGAACAACCCTAGTCAATGTCGTTTGTGGAAATATATGCGTTTATTGTATACTTGTACACACTGGTATGAAAGAAACATGGGACATGAGCTGCCCTTTACACACTCACGTCTACGTGAATTGCATAAACTTCAGAAGCTGCAATTGTGCCCACACTCACGTCCACACCCACACCCACACCCACACCCACACCCACACCCATTCCCACACCCACACCCACACCGAAACACACTTTGCCAAAGGCTTTCCTTGGCATACTCACATCAGCGTAACTTGCAAGCTTGCGGGAGTCATGGGTCAGAGATAGCTGTGTGAGGGTTGCGTTACGCACGCTGTCCCTTCCGGCTGGTAGAGAGGCCATGATCACGGGAGGCAGCATCTGAACGGTGCAGAAAGACACGTGTGCACTTTAACGTAATAATTGTTTGCTTAGTGGATTCACAGGGGGCAGCATCTGAATGGTGCAGAAAGACATGTGCTCACTTTGATGTAATAATCATTTGTTTGGTGGATACGTGCGCACGTGTCCATGTGTAATCTTCCATGTAACTGCGCTCAATGTCTTAGCATAGTCCGGATTTTGCTTTGCAGTGTCCTTCTTCGGTTTCAGGGAGTGCCCACAATAACCAGAACATTGACAGCGCACCTGATTCCAACAAGAAAGCGTTTCCTGAGCAGTCTTGTGCTTTCAGTGCCGTCCGCACACCCTCACCTCTTACTACAGCAACACATGAAAGGATATGAGCTCCTCATCACAAAACTCTCGCTGACCTGAGCTACTCACCATGAAACATCCAATCTGAGCCACTCACCACAAAAGCTCCGATCTGAGCTACTTACCATGAAGCATCCAATCTGAGCCACTCACCACAAAACCTCCGATCTGAGCTACTTACCATGAAGCATCCAATCTGAGCCACTCACCACAAAACCTCCGATCTGATCTACTTACCATGAAGCATCCAATCTGAGCCACTCACCACAAAACCTCCGATCTGATCTACGTAACATGAAGCATCCAATCTGAGCCACTCACCACAAAACCTCCGATCTGAGCTACTTACCATTAAGCATCCAATCTGAGGCACTCACCACAAAACTCTTGCTGACCTGAGCTACTCACCATGAAACATCCAATCTGAGTCACTCACCACAAAACCTCCGGTCTGCGCTACTTAACATGAAACATCCAATCTGAGCCACTCACCACAAAACCTCCGATCTGAGCACCTCACCATGAAACATCCAATCTGAGCCATTCACCACAAAACCTCCGATCTGAGCTACTTACCATTAAGCATCCAATCTGAGGCACTCACCACAAAACTCTTGCTGACCTGAGCTACTCACCACGAAACATCCAATCTGAGTCACTCACCACAAAACCTCCGGTCTGCGCTACTTAACATGAAGCATTCAATCTGAGCCACTCACCACAAAACCTCCGATCTGGGCTACTCACCATTAAACATCCAATCTGAGCCACTCACCACAAAACCTCCGATCTGAGCTACTCACCATGAAACATCCAATCTGAGCCACTCACCACAAAACCTCCGATCTGAGCTATTTACCATAAAACATCCAATCTGAGCCACTCACCACAAAACCTCCGATCTGAGCTACATACCATGAAGCATCCAATCTGAGCCACTCACCACAAAACCTCCGATCTGAGCTTCTTAACATGAAGCATTCAATCTGAGCCACTCACCACAAAACCTCCGATCTGGGCTACTCACCATTAAACATCCAATCTGAGCCACTCACCACAAAACCTCCGATCTGAGCTACTCACCATAAAACATCCAATCTGAGCCACTCACCACAAAACCTCCGATCTGAGCTACTTAACATGAAGCATCCAATCTGAGCCACTCACCACAAAACCTCCGATTTGAGCTGTGTTGTGACCCTCAGTGCCCTCTGCGCATTTTTCTGGTGGCACACCCTTTGCCCAGTTGGCAAAGAAGTCACGATGGAAGGACTCCGCATACGTGTCGTTGTGGCTGCAAACGCGAATGAGAAAATGAACTGTGGCTGTTGCTAATCCAGACATGCGCGAATGAGAATGTGCGCAAATGAGAAAATAAACTGTGGCTGTTGCTTACTCAGACACTGCCTATATGTTGTCATACGTGTCGTTGTGGCTGCACACGCACGTGCACGAATGAGAAAATAAACCGTGGCTGTTGCTTACTCAGTCACCGCCTATATGTTGTCATACGTGTCGTCGTGGCTGCACACGCACGTGTGCGATTTAGAAAATAAAGGCTGTTGCTAACTTAGACACCGCCTATATGTTGTCATACGTGTAGAGCAAACAGAGTGTGAGTACCTAAACAAAGAAATGACCCTACTACTTGGACTGCGTACATGCCGCTGTCGCTGCAGCGCAAAAAAGGTGTTTGCAGACGAGGAATTTTATCAATGGCTGTTGCTTGTCCAAAAAAGCAACGTGTTGCCATGTCTGCAGAGCAAATAGAGTGGGAGCGGATGAGAACCAGCACTCTGCTGCTTAACACTGCGCACAAGTCGTCGTGGCTGCAGTGCAAGAAAGGTGTGTGCAGACGAGGAAATAATCAGTGGCTGTTGCTTGTCCAAGAAAGCAACGTGTTGTCATGTCTGCAGAGCAAACAGAGTGGGAGCGGATGAGAACCAGCACTCTGCTGCTTAACACTGCGCACAAGTCGTCGTGCCTGCAGTGCAAGAAAGGTGTGTGCAGTTGAGGAATTTCATCAATGTCTGTTGCTTGCCATTGAATGAAGAAGCATATGGTTGGCCAGAATCATATATATATATATATATATACGGTTTACATACGGTATTTTTGGCTTGGAAATCACCAAATATACGGTGTATTTATACGTATATATACGGTTCTGGCCAACCCTAAAAAAACGACGTGTTGTCATGGCTGTAGAGCAAATACATATAGTTGGCCAGAACCGTATATATGCACCGTATATGACCGTATATTTGATAGAATCCCTGCCAAAAACACCGTATATACACCGTATACATATGGTTCTGTCCAACCCTACAATTAGAACGTGCCAAGTACTTCGCTTGTTTAGGAAGCATGCTCCTTATGAAATGTGTCATAGCTTTAAATATAGAGATATAAGCTTTTTCCTTTTTCCTTTGCGTTTGAGATGATGGACTTGATTACAACAGAACTGCTCAGTAAGAACAGGGCAGAGAGTATAGCTGTTTCATTACTGTCAGTAATGAAAACGCAGCCAGCATGCTTGTAGTAGCCCGTTCAACAAAGAAAGTGGGCACAACAGTATCGGGAGCAGCAAATGTTGACACAGAAGGCGCATCTCACCTGCCTGGTGTAGTCATGAACTTGACGTACTCCTGGAGAATGCTCTTGGGGTCATACCTGCAAGTGTGAGTGCAAGTGTGAGTGTGAGTGTGAGTGTAAGTGTGAGTGTGTGTGTAAATGTGTTTGTGTGTGTGTATAGTGTGTGTGTGTGTGAGTGAGTATGAGTGGAAGATGTTCTTGGGGTAATACCTACTAAGGAATTGTGAGCGTAAATGTAAATATGAGACACATGTCATAAAAAACGTTAAACTGAATGTAAGTGTGAGTGCAAATGCGAATACAAGTTGTGAGGCAAATTCGAATAGAGTACATTCATAAGAAACGTTGCAGTGCCAATTATAGCCATACTCAATTTCCAGAACGCTCCAATGGCTTTTCAATTCCCACAAGATCATGCGTGCACACACACATACACACAAGCACACACACAACCATATACACACACGCACACACACGCACACACACATGCACACACACAAACATATACACACACACTCATATGCATACACTCACCCTCCATTAGCAGCAACGCCCTCATGGCCATGCGTTTGCACAGAGAATTACTGTACTGCCCATACCAGGCGCGCATTTTCCAGTACTGTTATTGACTCTTATCGGGAGCCAGTTTCAGGTCACCCCCTGACCCCCATTGACCTATTCCTCTAAGGTGGAGAAGTTTTACGGTAGCCAGTAACAAAGTACCTCTAATTAGGAACTGTTTTAAAGCCTACAACTCTCCTAATTCTCACAAAGATCCTTTTTCCTATTTCTCTGTGGTGGAGGAGTTTTACGGTACACAATAACAGAGTACCTCCTTTCCCTTGATTAATGTGGGGAGATGTTTTTAGCGACTGCCTAGTTTTTTCTTCTAACCACTACACGCAGCAAGTGTACCGCCTTATCGCTTTTCGAAAACTCAGCCCTCCAATAGCAGCACAATGCCCTTCATGACCATGCGCGCGTACACACACACACACAATCACACAGCAGGAATGCCCCGCGTGACCATGCATGCACACACACAAACACACAATCACAAACACACACGCACACGTGCACGCACACAAAAACTCACAACTCAGCCTCCAATTGCAGCACAATGCCCTTCATGACAATGCACGCGTACACACACACACACACAAACAAACACATACTCACCCTCCATTAGCAGCAATACCCCGCATGACCATGCGTGCGCACAGGGCATTGAGCGTGTTTTCTCCGGCCTTCATCCCCTACACAGACGATTGATGAGAAGGCAACTTGTCCATCTTGTGGTTAGGACCAAAGATACATTACTTCTTAGTGTCAATGTTACATGCAGTAGGACATGCTTTAGCACACACACACACAAATACACACACACACACACACACACACACACGCACGCACGCACGCACACACACACACGCACACACGCACGCACACACGCACGCACGCAAGCACGCAAGCACGCACGCACGCAAACACACACACTGATGTGCTTTGAAGTAGTTACGTATATTTACAAGGCAGAGTGAATCTGGAAGTCACGAGACATTGAACAAGAGGCGATTGCTTTTTAGCTTTTTCCAGACTACCAACACGAGGCTCAAAAGCGTGTTATTACCAAACTTAAAGTTGGTAATAAAAAGTTGGTAATGAATAACCCCTTGATTTCTAGCTGAACTTAATAATACAGGTTTACGATGTGTACATGTACATTGAAGTACATTATAGTATAATAGAGTACATTACAGAACATTATTACAGGTTTACGATGTGCACATGTACATTGAAGTACATTCGAGTACATTATAGTACATTACAGAACATTATTACAGGTTTACAATGTGCACATGTACATTGAATTACATTCGAGTACATTAGAGTACATTACAGAACATTATTACAGGTTTACAATGTGCACATGTACATTGAAGTACATTCCAGTACATTCGAGTACATTAGAGTACATTACAGAACATTATTACAGGTTTACGATGTGCACATGTACATTGAAGTACATTAGAGTACATTAGAGTACATTACAGAACATTATTACAGGTTTACGATGTGCACATGTACATTGAAGTACATTAGAGTACATTTGAGTACATTACAGAACATTATTACAGGTTTACGATGTGCACATGTACATTGAAGTACATTAGAGTACATTTGAGTACATTTCAAAAAATTATTACAGGTTTACAATGTGCACATGTACATTGAAGTACATTAGAGTACATTAGAGTACATTACAGAGCATTATTAATTATTACAGGTTTACGATGTGCACATGTACATTGAAGTACAATCGAGTACATTAGAGTACACTGCAGAACATTATAGTGCAACGATGTTTAAACGTAGGCAAGCAAGCGTCGGCTTAATTTTCAAAGTAGCATGTACAAAAGAGTGGGCCAGGACTACATCCATGTGTCGTGTATGACCAAACACGTTTAAAGTCGTCTTGCCAAACGTGTAGGGTTGGCCAGAACCATATATATACGGTGTATATACAGTATTTCTGGCAGGGAAATCATCAAATATACGGTCATATATAATGTACATATACGGTTCTGGTCAACCATACAAACGTGTCATTTATAGGATTGGCCAGAACCAAACATTTATAGATATATACGGTGTACACACGGTACTTCTAGCAGGTAAATCACCATACATACAATCATATACGGCGCAGATATACAATTCTGGCCAACCCTAGTCATTTTTCAAAGAATGCGTATGGTTCTGGCCAGTTTTAGTCAACTAGGGTTGGCCAGAACCGTATATCTGCACCGTAATGCATAGCTCTTTTGGGGAGGACAATTCCGTGCGCGCCATTGGGCTCTGACCCATGACGCGACAAACGTCAAATAATTCGTGATATTCACAAATAACGCTAGTACTTGCATCTCAGGCCACAGCTTCGTACACAGAGGCCCCCACCAACTTTAGTCCATATTGGGGACTTGCCACACACAATTACCGGAAAGCTTCTGACTAAAAGTCTTCGCACTGATGCAAGTTCACTCAAAGCCTTTCATATTTGATGATTTTCCGTTGTACAGCAATGCACCTTTGTGGGTATACATGTGTGTGTGTGTGTGTATGTGTGTGTGTGTGTGTGTGTTACCTGATGGTAGTGCATGCCTGGCTTGCCCCAGAACACGTGCTTGCCATGGTTGATCACATCACCTGCATGTTGCAAACACAATAATTTGCTGCTGGATACTCTGCATACTTCACACGATCCATCACGTCACCTGCACGCAGCAAACACACACAACATTCCCTGCTTGGACACTGCATTTTCATCTTCACCATTTTCATCGTCACATCCGTTTAATTCACACGATCCATCACATCACCTGCACGCAGCAAACACACACAACATTCCCTGCTTGGACACTCTGCTTTTTCATCTTCACCAATTTCATCTTCACATCCGCTTAATTCACACGATCCATCACGTCACCTGCACGCAGCAAACACACACAACATTCCCTGCTTGGACACTGCATTTCATCACCATTTTCATCGTCACATCCGTTTGATTCACACGATCCATCACGTCACCTGCACGCAGCAAACACACACAATATTCCCTGCTTGGACTTGGACACTGCATTTCATCACCATTTTCATCGTCACATCCGTTTAATTCACACGATCCATCACGTCACCTGCACGCAGCAAACACACACAACATTCCCTGCTTGGACACTGCATTTCATCACCATTGTCATCGTCACATCCGTTTGATTCACACGATCCATCACGTCACCTGCACGCAGCAAAACACACACAACATTCCCTGCTTGGACACTCTGCCTTTTCATCTTCACCATTTTTATCTTCACATCCGTTTAATTCACACAATCCATCACGTCACCTGCACACAGCAAACACAGTAATTTGCTGCTTAATCACTCTGCTTTTTCATCTTCACCATTTTCATCTTCACATCCGTTTAATTCACACAATCCATCACGTCACCTGCACGCAGCAAACACACACAATATTCCCTGCTTGGACACTCTGCTTTTTCATCTTCACGTGCATTTAATTCACACGATCCATCACATCATCTGCACGCAGCACAGTAACACGTGACTCGCTGTGGCTTGAACATCAGCTTCTTGTGGCTTGAACATCACGAAAGTGTGGACTGAGATGGTTGAGTTTCTATGTAGTGCAGCAACCATTTAGGCCAGGATGGGGCTCAAACAACCTAACAACTTAAGGCAAAGGTTTTTTCCTTCCAACACTTTTCTTGTGCTTCTCTTAGAATGTACATGCTGGTGCACTGTTGTAAGTCAAATGTTAAGTTTGAACTCAGCTTCCAATTTGTTTGCATGAACAGTCATGGGTCTCTAATGTGGCGCTCCCTTCCTCCCCTTGGGTAATACATTTTGGTGTTCAGTTAACACGCCTGATCTGCTTGTTGTGGCTCTTCATCAGGCTCTTTATTTGTCTCAGGTTTTCGCCTTTTCATCATTCATTCATCACCTCTTACTCATTTTCCTACAAGAGAACAATATGGCACTGGCTGAGACCAGTTCTTTTTTTACAACCTTACGTTTACTTTATGCTGGCTGATCCAGCAATGCCTATCAGCCCAACACATGTGGCTGCCGGTTACCCCCTTTGTAAACCCTTTGTAAACCCTTTGTAGCACGTGACTCGCTGCTAAGACACTCTGCATATTTAATTTATCCAATTCACATGGTGATCACGCCACCTGCACACAGGACACACACACACAAACGCATACACACACACACAAACGCATACACACACACACACACACACACACACACACATACAAACACACACAAACACACAAAAATACACACACAGTCAAGCAGGCTCTCGTTCACCATCGTGCCCTTTTCGATGCCACGTTATTTGCTGGTCGGACACCGCACTTTAATTTTATCCGTTGCATACTTCACCACGCTGCATGTGCTCATGTGTGTGTGGTCTATGACATATGCTCACCACAAGCTGGCCGCGGGAAAGGATCAATGCGCGCTTGCATCGCCTCATGCATCATTTGCAGAGGCTTGTGTATGATTTTCCTACAAGAAGCACATGCACGATACCACCGCAACCTCCCATTGGTCATGTATAGGGTTGGCCAGAACCATATATATACGGTTTACATACGGTATTTTTGGCTTGGAAATCACCAAATATATGGTGTATTCATACGTATATATACAGTTCTGGCCAACCCTAGTCATGTGCTCCTGCAACATGCATCACTAGCAACAGAGGTGCCCCCCCCCCTCACCCTTCACATTTAGACGAGCCAGATCTACAAGCACGTTCCCAAGAGGCAGCCCCAAATCATAGCACAGCTTGCAAACGTCCCCACACACGACTACACCCACTCCCTAGACCATAATGACCAAACTGTCCTCTTTTCTGTGGCCATCTCGTTGTCCAGCCTATTTAAAGGAGAATATCTGGGGTTGGCCATGGCCGTATATACATAACGTACATATGACTGTATTTTGGAAAAAGTCCCTGTCAAATATATACAACATTAACATATAACATATGGTTCTGTCCAACCCTGTGTGGTGTTTGGCCATGGAGGCTTACACAATCCCTCACCCACACCCACAAACAAAACCACACTTACACCCACACCAACACCCACGCCCACACCCATGCCCACGCCCACAAATACGCCCACACCCACACCCACACCCACACGCGCGTGCACACAAACACACACACAGATACGCACACACAAAAACACACATAATCACGCAGAGAGAGAGAGAGAGAGAGAGAGAGAGAGAGAGAGAGAGAGAGAGAGAGAGAGAGAGAGAGAGAGAGAGAGATAGACAGAGAGAGAGAGAGAGAGAGAGAGAGAGAGAAAGAGAGAGAGAGAGAGAGAGACACACACACACACATGTCCTTGGCCAACCCTCTAGGCCCAAACAGGGGGGGCCAGTGCGTATCTCCCCACCTATGATTCGACCAGACTGCCCTCCGCGTCCGTGACCTCCGGTGTTGCTGAGGCTCATGATGCTGCTAGGGTGTGTGGCCTATGCAGCAGCAGCAGTAGCAGAGAATTGTAAGTGCTGGTGCAGTGTGAGGTCACTCGCTACCTTGATTACCGTGACGACCATAAAGATGCCATCAGGGTGTTTCGGCCGTGCAGCGTTACCAGAATATTGTGTTATTTACTGCAAGCTCTATGTAGGTGCTACCAGGGTGTGTGGTCTGTATTGCAGCAATGTATTATCAGAGTACTGTGTTATTTACCGCAACCTCTCAGTGGCTGCTACTGGGGTGTGCGTGTGGCCTGTATTGCAGCAACCGAGGATCGTGATTAGCTACCAGAATTGAAAGTGTCGTCCACTTATGCAGAGTACACTACATTGATTACCAGAAACACCATGTAGGTGCTACTAGGGTGTGAGGATGGCCCAGCTCGTTTGAGGACCTTTATGAACCAACCTGATATTTTTGGTGTTGCCTCTTTTGTAGCTAAGTGCCTAGCCCTGTTCCCTTGATTTTTTTAGCGTTTTCTTGGTTTGGTTACAGGCTTTTTTCCAAGCTTCCGCTCAGATGCCCACCAGAGGCATATATAGCGATGTAACCTTACCTTACCTATAGAGTGTGCGTGCGGCAATACGATAGCACTATTTCTGCTACTAAATACGCCCTTTCCATAAATGTGCCCAACTGTCGTCAGGAGCTGGTTTCAGACCCAGCCTGCAACCCTTCTGATCCCCTGAGGCCTTTATCCTTCTTTTCTGTGGTGGAGGACTCTCATGGTACCCTTATTTGAAGTGGGGAGTGTGTGTTTCTGTGCCGAGTATGGCTTCCACTGTCTGCAAAGTTTTTTTACTTTTCCACGACTTCCATGATGCTGCTGCATTGTACAAGACACATAGCCTGTGCAATAGTAGCATTGCCACAAGCTCATCCACACCCATTAATACCGACCAACCCCCCCTCGCGCCCACTGTCAGCTAACAGCATCTCATGCAACAGTAGCATTGCCACAAGCTCATCCACACCCATTAATACCAACC
>Ga0307963_1002011_pt1 | contig 15977 bp, 16 predicted proteins | sample OrgLakmetagen594_FD_201829 | JGI IMG/M metagenome (GOLD analysis project Ga0307963, IMG submission 201829) | Saline water microbial communities from Organic Lake, Antarctica - #594 | ecosystem: Environmental > Aquatic > Non-marine Saline and Alkaline > Saline | place: Antarctica: Organic Lake...
AACACATACCATGACATGTGTAGCGCGTGTGGCATCACAAGTGGTAATGCACGTGGCAACATTGGACGTTACATTTGTGGCAATGCACGTGCAATGTGGATGGCAACACATACCATGACATGTGTAGCGCGTGTGGCATCACAAGTGGTAATGCACGTGGCAACATTGGACGTTACATTTGTGGCAATGTACGTGCAATGTGGATGGCAACGCATACCATGACGTACGTAGCACGTGTGGCATCACAAGTGGTAATGCACGTGGCAACATTGGACGTTACATTTGTGGCAATGTCCAAACACACTTAACAACACGCTCTGATGCACATGGCAGCACATGTGCACACATATAACGCGCAAGGCGACATTATACGACATGTGTGGCGACGCACATGGGAAGGACTCCATTCAAACTCGCACACCCACATCCACACCCACATCCACACCCACCTGTCCTCGCCCACATCTAAGTTCAAATCCACACCCACCTCTCAGTTTGACCCCACACCCACCTCTCAGTTTGACTCCATACCCAAGTTCTAGTTGGATTCCACATTCCACACCCACCTCTCAATTTGACTCCACACCCACCTCTAAGTTTACATCCACACCCACAGCTTCTTTCAGATCTGAACCCACCTGCGTCCTGTGAAGGAGCACTTACGTACTCACTCCAACACCCAACGCCCACACCCACCCAACACAACACACCCACCTGCGTCCTGTGAAGGAGCACTTTCACCGTGCCCACTGCGCCTGTGTGCCACTCAGACATGCCCATTCACTCACACACCCACTCCCACACCCACTTTCACCCATCATACCACACCCACCTGCGTCCTGTCAAGGAGCACCTCCACCGCGCCCACTGCACCTGTGTGCCACTCAGACATGCCCATTCACTCACACATTCACTCCCACACCCACACCCACACCAACATCCACTCATCACAACACACCCACCTGCATCCTGTGAGGGAGCACTTTCACCGCGCCCACTGCGCCCGTGTGCCACCTTAGCCAACCGTACCGCCCAAACACAGCCAGGGCCCCGTCTTGGAAGCCCACAGCCAACAGGCCCCCTATACACGAAAATGGGAGCCATGTATTAGATAGTGTTGCGGTGTGTCCTAGAAGCCCACAGCCAACAGGTCTTGCCATACTTAAAAAAGATGGTAGCCAAGAAATAGATATGAATGCAAATGCATGAGACAACATTGCAATCAAATATGAAGCTGCTAGCCAACGGGCCTTTGATGAAATAGGAGGCTGAACACAGACAGACATACAAGCAAAAGCAACACACATAAACATGTGCATGAAAACGCACGCACACTCCCCCACCCTCTCCCCCTCACACACACACACACACACACACACACACACACACACACACATACACACACACACAAACACACACACAAGCACACACGCAACGAACACACACACACAAACACACACACACACACCTGCAAAATCGGCTGCAAGTGGGCGGCCCCGCCCTGCCAAGCGCTCTGGGGCGCCCATGTCATGCATCTCAGCATCCACCACATGCGCCTACATACAATCAAGTCGTGTTCCTTTTATTTTTTTTGCCGTGCATATGAGCATCCACCACATGCGCCTAAAATCAAACAATTGACGCGACTTGCATTTGTGTGTGAGCATCTCAGCGTCCATCACATGCGTTTACAAACACAAACAACTGTCACATGCGTCTAAAAACACAAACAACCGTCACATGCGTCTAAAAACACAAACACACATGCGTCTACAAACACAAACAATTGTCACATGCGTCTACAAACACTAACACACACATGCATCTACAAACACCAGCGTCCATCACGTGTGTCTACAAACAAACATGCAATAAGCATTTGTGTGCATCTCAGCATCCACCACATGCGCCTACAGAGGAACAAGCTAACATTCGTGTGTGCATCTCGGCATGCACCACATGTGCCTAAAACAAACAAGTTGACAAATTCTCCAGTGAAATAGTGCATTACTCACAGGTGTGCCTCAAAGTATAGGAAGGTGCATTTGACTGAAAGACTATTAAACGGACCGACATGACCACCTGCAAGCCTAAACACATTCCGGTTAATTCACATTCCACATGCGTTGAGCTTGCCGGATTAAAAAAAAATCCAGATTTGAAATGTTTTGTTACGCTTTTTGTGAGTGAGAACGAGCAACTTGACAAACTAACTGCACACGCATCAGCCGGGTTTAAACAGCGAAACACATCCAGCGTACACCTACGCTGCACATTGCCTGTGATAAGCTAGAATGAACAATGCAACCAAGTACACACGCACACACACGCACATACACACACACAACACACACACAAACACACACACACACACGCACGCACACACACACACACACACGCACACATACACACGCACCAGCTGGATCAAAGGGTCGTGGCCCTCACACCAAGACACCCCCGCAAACAGCACCGCATCAAGGAACGCGAAGCGCATATTTGATGAAACCACAGCAGTCACGTCTCCAGGCTCTGTTTTCCTCACCAGCCGGTGCATGAGCTTGCGCTCCGCCTGCATCACACACACGTTTCAAACAGTTAAAGCTCACCATCAAAATAATAAAATAATATTCAGCAATTGAAGAAAGCATGACAGGGGCTTGGTTTCCCTAACCAGCCGATGCATGAGCTTGCGCTCCGCCTGCATCACACACACGTTGCAAACAGTAAAAGCTCACCATCAAAATAATATTCAGCAAATGCCTTCCTTACCAGCCGGTGCAGGAGCTTGGGCTCCGCCTGCATTACACACACATTTCATAGTCACACACACGTTTCATACAGTCAGTGTCCATCACACATTAGAGTGTGGGAGGGAATGCTTTTTCCTCAGCAGATGATGCATGAGCTCACGCTCTGCCTGCATAGCATACACCTCAAACAGTTGACGCTCAGCACGCATGAGCGTTCACTGCCTGCACTCCCCTCCGGTATCTAGGAACACAACAGCTCACACTGAGTACCTTTGTCTTCCATCTTCTGATTTAAAGTCCACCCACTTTATCCATTGTTGATCTAGCTTCATATAAAACCCCTGCACTCATGAAGAAGCAAACCACCCACCAAGTGCCGCACATTGACATTGTTCCTGCAATGTGTTTAACCAAAACACACGCACAGCAACCCCTCACCAACAACTTCACCAAACAAACCGCACCAGGTGCCACACGTTCACGCCGATCCTGCCTGCACTCCAAAACACACGCACAGCAGCCCTTACCAGCAACTCCACCAAACAAACCGCACCAGGTGCCACTCTAATTGCAAACCCTCACCAACAGCTCGACCAAACAAACCTCACAAATAACTCCACCAAACAAACCTAAAAACACACGCACAGCAACCCTTCACCAACAACTCCACCAAACAAACCTCACCAGGTGCCACACGTTAACGCTGTTCCTGCCTGCATTCCAAAACACACACGCACAGCAACCCCTCACCAACAACTCCATCAAACAAACCTCACCAGCTGCCACACGTTCACGCTGTTCCTGCCCGCACTGTGCACCACCAGCAGCCTGCCCTCTGCGTATTTGGTCAGGTTGAGCAGCACAGTACGGATGGGCACTGTGTCCACCTGCTTGGCCGCAAACACCTGCATCGGCACAAAGAGCAAGGTTTAGAAGTTCCGTATATGCTTGATACTTGAGTTTATAAGCACGGTGCAGATGGGTGGGGTGTCCACCTGCTTGGCCGCAAACACCTGCATCGGCACAAAGAGCAAGGTTTATAAGTGCCGTATATGCTTGATACTTGAGTTTATAAGCACGGTGCAGATGGGTGGGGTGTCCACCTGCTTGGCCGCAAACACCTGCATCGGCGCAAAGAGCAAGGTTTATAAGTGCCGTATATGCTTGATATATTGAGTTTATAAGCACGGTGCAGATGGGTGCGGTGTCCACCTGCTTGGTTGCAAACACCTGCATCGGCACAAAGAGCAAGGTTTTGAATTGCGATATATATACGTTGTGCTTAAGGTTGGCCAGAATTGTGTATATATACACCGAATATGACCATAAATCTGGTGATTTCCCTGCCAAAAATACCGTATATACACCGTATATGTATGGTGCTGGCCAGCCTTATTTACATATGAGTTTAAAAGCACAGTGCAAGTGGGTGCGGCGTCCACCTGCTGTCAGGATTCAGGCAGTCCAGCAGTTAGTTAGTTACAGTACCTTTTGGTTTTCCTACTGGGTCTGTTTTTCTCTCTGTAAATAAACTGCAATACACAACACCTGCTTGGCCACAACTTTGGATTGGGCGAAATGAGTAGGAACTCCCAAAAGAGCTCATATGGGTTCGTCTGCTGTCCAAGTCACATTGCAATAGCAAGGTCTTTACACTAGGTTACCCTAACTCCGTCCCTAACCCTAAACCCTAAGGGTTTGTCTGCTGTCTGTGTCCCACTGTAATTGTGTACAGCTGGTAGGGTAAGCACCACCACTGTGCTGTATGCGTCCCACTGTAATTGTGTACAGCTAGCAGGGTAAGCACCACCACTGTGCTGTCTGCGTCACACTGTAATTGTGTACAGCTAGCAGGGTAAGCACCACCACTGTGCTGTCTGCGTCACACTGTAATTGTGTACAGCTGGTAGGGTAAGCACCACCACTGTGCTGTACAGCTGGATTGCACCTCACCAAACACGACGGGCATCAAACAGCCGGAAAGCACGTCAAATTTCCATCTTATCCCAATATCTCTCCCCACTCCAATACATTGTTTTCATAGGGCTGGCCATAACCATTTAAATACATAGTGTACACACAATTTTGTTTGGCAAGGAAATCACCAGATTTACCGTAATATACGGTGCATATATACACGGTTCTGGCCAACCCTGTGTATTCATGATGCAAGAGCAAGGACCAAATGTGCCCCAAATCACATGAAAATTAAAAAGTAGTGCCATGCTTTGCACGAATGCCCTGCCCTAATTGTAAGTATACACCCCACAACCCACGATACCAACCCCACACATACATTCCCACTCAACCATACCCACACCCACACCCACACACCCACCTACCTGCTTGCACTCATCGCTGCCTGCCTCACACTGCCACACCATCACAGACCTGCCTGCCTCACACTGCCACACCATCACAGACCTGCTTGCACTCATCGCTGCCTGCCTCACACTGCCACACCATCACAGACCTGCCTGCCTCACACTGCCACACCATCACAGACCTGCTTGCACTCATCGCTGCCTGCCTCACACTGCCACACCATCACAGACCCGCATGCTGTACCCACGGCCACGTGCGCGTTCGACAAGGCCAGGGCTGTGACCTCAGCACCTGGCGTGCACACACACAAACACAAACAGTGCAGGCAGGTGAGTTAGAAATCGTGTGATTGATTTCATGCGATCAGTGAACAAGAGACTTGTCTCATGTACATGAGCAATGTGATCATTGAGCTTGCCAAGAACGTAATTCCACGTACACATTCATTTACAAGTAGGGTTGGCCAGAACCATACATATACACGTATATACGGCGAATATGCGGTATTTTAGTCAGGGAAATCACCATAATTTATACACGGCCATTTGCGGTGTGTATATGCAATTTTGGCCAACCCTATTTACAAGTGAGGGCATGGATGAAACGCGATGAGCTCTAGCTAGCTGGACAACGATGAGGTCGCGTTGTTGACATGATGAAGAGAAACCTCTGCAATCGTTGTACCCTTCCCCTGCCACCTGCCAGACTGCAAATTAGCACATGTTTAGAGTTGGCCAGAACCGCATATATTCACCGTATATGACCTTTGGTGAGCCCCTGCCAAAATACCATATATGCACCATGAATGTATATATGGTTGTGGCCAACCCTACACGTGTTGTCAAGAGGACGGTGTTTTGTTCTCTGTTATCTCTGTTATTAACCAGGGTTTTAACGGAATGTTATGTGGCCTCGCCTTAAAGCGCCACACGAGTGCGCGTTCCATTATGGCAATCAAGTTCTATCACTTAAGCGAACTTGCACTCCAGTGGAGCAACAAGATGAGGCCACATAACATTACAGCTCACAAGTTTGGAAAGTGAGAGCAAACAGAGACAGACAAGCGAGAAAAATAAAGGCAGGGAGAGGCAGGCAAGAAAAATGTGAGGAAGAAGAGCCGTGGCGTCCACGGGGACTGTTAGGGGCGTGTTTTGTAAATTATACCTACAAAGTAGGGTCGGTGATTTTTTTTTAACAATTGCTACAAAATAGGGTCGGTAATTTCCCTGCGTGTGACACAGAGGATTGAAAGAGAAGAGGTGTGAGTTTGCCTAAGAGGAGGGGTTCCCTTCAAACTCGCATGTTAGACATTTCCAACGCACTTCTTTAAATGGCACAGGGGCATGGAGGGAAGCATCCAGGAGGATGAAAAAGAAGGAGCATGCTGAGGCATGTGCTAATTTTACCTGCTGTGATTGTATGGGCACGGCTCCATGTCACAGTGTCCCATATGCCAACACGACCAGAGGAGTCCGCAGCGGCTAAGCGCCCCTCCTGTGTTCATTGCGTGCGTACATTCGTATTGTGCCTTTAAATTTGTACTTACAGGGGTGCGATGTCCTGAAGGCACGTGGAATGTGCAAGGCAAGTTTGTACGCGCTTGTTTCCTCACCTGAATGCAGCATGCCACAAAGTTTGAGCCATCGACTTCCAGGAGGGTGTGCACTGGAGAAAACTGGACAGCCGTAGACTGTAGTGAGAGGTAAGAAACAGCGGCATAAGAGGAATGAGGAAGCTTGTTAGACGGGGTGTGAGTATGTGTTGTGCATCGGTTTCTGGGCTCGTACCTCTCCCTCAGGCTTCCAAGCCCTTAAGCAAGGTGCATAACCTGTAATGATGTGAGAATGTGCAAAGAAACAAGCGTGACAGCTTCGTTGTACGACAGAGGGCAGGAAATTACAGGATGCAGCTTACCGACAGCTGCGAAGCAGGGTGGCCAAGTGGAAGAGACTGTCAGCTGTGTAACGCTTGCCCCATGTGGCCAGAATCTGCAGGGATAGATAAGATGAGTAACGGATCCTCGAGCCCTTAGACAGAAAACAAAAACGCTTCTTACCTGGGCCGCGCACCCTCATCAAAGAAAGGCTCCATGTTTAAAGTTGAATTTTTTATCTCTTACGCCCATGCTTGCACAATTTATTGCTACACCGAATCCCTATCCCGGTTGATCAGGCATTAATAAGTCATCAAATTGTTCATTCATTCGCGCAAAAAATACACAATTCCACACGAGAAGGTCGCCAAAAACTCGGTCTCTATTCTTCTAAAGAGAAGTATCCAGCAAGTGACCATGACATGCACGGTAACATGGTGTCGCCCAATCCCACTCATCCACCTTCTGACCAGCAAGGGCGGAAGAGCCCCAGCAGCTTGCATACCCAACACCTGCCAGTGCCCCCCGCAGAAGGGCTCTTGATTGTCTCAATTCTAAAAATTAGGCGAGGCAAGGTTTCGTCGCTATATTTGCCACCTGTGGCAACCGTCTGTCATCAGACAAAGTAATTCAACTAAGCCATTCATTTCCTCTTACAATCTAACAAACATATTTGCGTGTGTAAGCTTATGGATTTACCAACCCTAGCGAAATTAATTGCCTGACCCTATTCCATGTTTTGGTTTATGGCTGGCAGAGAAGCACATCACGGTTGGCCTTTGTGATACCATACTTGCATCCATGATTTTGAGGACTTTTTGCAACCAAAATCAAGCCAGTTATCATATTCTTTTCGGTTTCCTTCTTCAACAGAACACTATTTGTTCCACTGTAACCATTGTGACCATTGTACACCCTTCTTTGACAACTTTAATGAGCCCTTCGTAGCCGTAGCATCAGGTCACGGTTGTGTTTGACCAGCAGGTCGTAAATGATGAATTACAAATTTGTAATTCCAGTACAATGGGCCAATAAATAAGGAAATGACTGCTGGCTCCTTTCAGCTACTAGTATGATCGAGCTTATAGCCCGATTTATTTATTAAACTTGGAGCACGTTGCTTGCAAATAGTCCGAAAGCACGTGTAGCAAATAGCCTAGCGGAAGCTTAAGGTAGAACAAAATAAGCGATAGTAATACAGACAAGTAGTTGCTCTCAGATTGTGAAAGGTAATACATTATAGTATACAATATACAATGCAGATGTATGCTTAAATGTGAGACATGTCAAACGAGTGAAAATGGAATGCGATCTGTGAACCATTCGAGTAAAGAAAAGAAAAAGCTCCTCGGGAAGTGATGACACGGGCAGCATTGAATAGGGCCCTCTTCCAAAAGAAACAAGGTAAATTAAAGCACTATTGTAAAGGAACCAGGAAGCATTCTCTAAGTTGTTAAATCACCAAGCATGTCTACCACTAGACTTATCAAAGAACTCTTAGATTAAGCGAAAGAAAAAGAAATTGGGCCTCCCTAATTGAAATAGATGTATGACTCATCCGGTATGAGAAAGGTGTGCACCCTTTAGCAAGAAAAGTTTTGTAGAGGGATTGACAGCCAAAGATTCAGTTGCTGAGAAAAGTCCAAGTGGTTCCTAACAATGTGCTTTCCTAAAAGTAAAAGTAAGATTTAACGCTGGAAAACACCAGCGTGCAGGCTCACACTAGCCAGTGCCCCACCGAGGAACAAATGTATGCAGCCGTTGAAAAGGGAAACAACAGAGACTTTTGAGGATCCGGCGGGTTGTCAGCTATGCAATCCGGCCTGCGCCTGGCCCTCCTGAAGCCAGCCGCTCTACCAGGAACCCCCCAACAGATTCCCTATTATCACTGTTGTCGTTATCTCACTGTAATTTTTGTCTCGTTTTTGTGATCTTGTTGAAGCTTTTTATTGCATGGCAGTGTAGTGCAGCTAGTTGGTGCAATTTGTGCAGAGGGATGCCCAAACTTAGTAGAGGAGTTTTGGTGTACTGATTGTAGATTGAGCCCCCGACTCCATTGAGTATAATATGAAATGTGGCCCTTTTCCTTTTTGGAGCAGTTTTCTTATTCCCTTTTCAACGGCTACATACATATGCATACGTACACAGTAGGGTGGTGTATGCCACCTTGGGGGTGGAATTATACAGTAGGGTGGTGTATGCGCAAACAGTAGGGTGTTGTATGACCGTAGTAATACATCCTTTGGGAATTTTCACGTCCTCCAAAAGGAATCCGTCCGGCGGCACTTGTCTGGGCTACCTGTCAAAGGCCCCTCCCCAAACACATGTTTGTGTAGGTATGCATGATGGTCTACTAATAATAATGATTACAGGTCGCAAAAATATACATTTTGGAGGAGGTAGGCTTGTAAGTTGGCTATCTGGGGCCAAATGCTCAAATCAGGCCATGGAGTCCTCAAGGAGGCCCAATAGCTGAACCTGTTAGTACATGCTTACACGTGATTAAAACGTGCTCCTCTTGACGTTTTGCACTACAATTTACCCTTGCTCAAGAACTTTTCGGCAGCACATCCTGCATCAAATTATCTGCAAAACACTACACAAAATTTTTAAATCCGAGGATCTTTTTGTGGCTGGCCGAGACCAGTCAGCAGCTGATCAGCCGAACAACTTAGCTGAAGGTCACCCCTTATCGTAACCATTTAATCTGAGTTATCAGGTTTTATGCCTGGTCGAGACCAGTCAAACAGCCTGACTGTTGTTCACCCCCATTGTAACCATGCTGGACTGACCGGGACTTTTTCGTCTAAGAGAACCAGCCACATAGCATAGAGCTGAAGAAAATTCCCGAACAAATGGACAACGCTGCATCCTTCACACTCCACATGTGCGGCCATCCAGCCTAGCAGTCGCACGTTTTGACTGATGGCTTTATCTGTAAATCTGGAACGTGCATCCTCCACATGTGCGGCAGCGGCTATGACAGAAAGACCAGCTACAAAGATAAGCACGTTTACCCAACCAATACAAACATCATGACGATGAGGAAACGAGTAATTCTCGCAAAATATAAAACATAAAAGAATGCAGGGAAAAGAGGGTCACATATTGAAAGAGGCTACTTATGAACAAATATCGCAATACTTTGTCCTTGGGATCTGTAACTATGTGACTGTCAGTATTAAAAACCAGCACCAGACCCATCAGCCCAACGCAGTGGCTGCCGGTCCTTTGTAATCTATTCTAATCAGGATAAGGCTAAAAAACTGTCAATACTTTATGCTTGCCTATTTTGTATACTCCAACTGCATGCCTAATTCATGGGATTTGCGGGCCTACTCTACTTGTTGCGTGGATACATATGACATTTCACATTCGGAAAGGACAGAATTGGCATCTGTTGGAGTACCCTTTCAACAGCATCCCACTACTGAGCCGGAGCTTGGTTGACCCGCTTTGCTTTCGCTTCTTCGCCACGCTTCCTCAGCAGGTGGGCAGCGTTGAATTGCAGCCTGCGTGTAATTATTACCTAGATTGTTGTAGTGACGAAATAAATGTGGGGCCTTGTTGGAGCTCCAGCTGATGTAAGCACTTGCGTGAAGAGTTTATTTTAATGTACGCTGTTGAGTTTATTTTAATGCACGCTGACCTCCGTGATTTTTAAATTCGCCTCAGGTTTGTGCTGTGGCTCTTGTGGTAGATTTGTCCACATCACATGCTCATTAAACGGCCTCAGCCAAAGCATGCACACGTAAGCTGGGCTGGAAGTTTTAACTTGTGATTGTGGCTGTAGAGTCGAGCACAGAAGCTAGGCTGAAAATTTGATCCGTGATCGTGGCTGTAACACACTCTGGGTCTGAGCCTGTTGCAAGATGCTGCTGCTGCAAGCTGCTGCTGCAAAGGACATCTGCCCACGTGCACGGGCAATACATATGCACGAGCTCTCTAAAATGAGTTGTGTGACTGGCACGTGTTTGATGCGTTCCTGTAATGCCTACGTGTAATGCCTACGGACCTGCTGCTGCTCCACGTGCATGCATACGTGTAATGTATACGTGTAATGCATTCTTGTTATACAATCGTGTAATGCACACGTGTAATGCCTACGGACCTGCTGCTGCTCCACGTGCATGCATACGTGTAATGCATTCTTGTTATACATTCGTGTAATGCATACGTGTAATGCATACGAACCTGCTGTTGCTCCACCAAGGAGGTGCACTTTCAAAAAGGCACGTCCCTACCAGCTCTTCATAATCAGCTGTTGAGTATCACGCGTCTAATGTTCGTGCATCTACCTACAGACCTTTTATTGCTCCACCAAGGAGATGCACCTCAAGGAAGTAAACGTTATGGAAATACGACTACATTTATTAACTTGGTGCTTTTATTTTTCTTAAACGACTACATTTGGTGCTTTCATTTAATTCTCATATGCTGCAGACCTGTTATTGCTCCACCAAGGAGATGCACCTTCAGGAAGGCACGCTACCCCCAACTCCAGCACCCCTGTAAGCGTAGGTGTGAAAGTCAAGGCGTTTAAGTGTAGGTGTCCAAGGAGAGTATACAATGTTTGGTGTCCAAGGAGAGTATACAACGTTTGGTGTCCAAGGAGAGTGTACAATATTTGGTGTCCAAGGAGAGTGTACAACGTTTGGTGTCCAAGGAGAGTGTACAATGTTTGGTGTCCAAGGAGAGTGTACAATGTTTGGTGTCCAAGGAGAGTATACAACGTTTGGTGTCCAAGGAGAGTATACAATGTTTGGTGTCCAAGGAGAGTGTACAATGTTTGGTGTCCAAGGAGAGTATACAACGTTTGGTCTCCAAGGAGAGTATACAATGTTTGGTGTCCAAGGAGAAGTAGCAGGTGTCCAAGGAGAAGTAGAAGGTGTCCAAGGAGAAGTAGAAGGTGTCCAAGAAGAAGTAGTAGGTGTCCAAGGAGAAGGAGTAGGTTTCCAAGGAGTTTTAATAGGTACAATTTTAGTTGTGGGAGTCGCGTGTGCCTCACAAACATGTCGCCCATGCCGAAGGCTGATTGAACAGCCACCCTCAGGTGTCAGTTTTGGTGCTCTGTTTATTGTGAACAGTTCCTCCATGCATGCTGATCATTATCAGCATAAACTTCAGTGGGGGATATTTGCGGTTCTTAATACAGCAGCGGCAGAGGGGGGCAACTCAGGCCAAAAGTGGGCAAGTTTCAAATATGACCTTTTGGCTCATGTGCCCTCAAAATGGCAAGCTCTGGATTTTTTACGTGTTGTGAGTTCTGTCTGTGGGTATAAAATTTGGAGCTAGCCAATTCAGGGGCACACACACACAATATGCTGTGGCGTGAACCCCAATTATTATGCCAAATCTTCATATCACCTGCTGCACCAAACAGTGATACTGGTGTTTAGGAGTCCTTACAATATTATAAATTACAATCACTGGAAAACAAATGAATCAGAAAGACCCAGTGGTTCGCAAGACATGCAAATTTATATGCTGTTTACCATGAAAAGCAATCTTGTGTTGTGTCCTGTCACAGAGCGATTTAATCTAAGCTGAGCACATGCTCTGGTAGCTTATAATGGAAGCTTTAGTTTGAAGCTAGATTGAGTATAAGCAATCTGATAAAGTGGTGTGTGAGTAGTTGCCCCTTGAACGTTAACAGCAGCTGTGTGAGTAGTTGCCTGTGTGAGTAGTTGCCCTGTGTTAGTAGTTGCCCTGTGTGAGTAGTTGCCCTGTGTGAGTAGTTGCCCCTCGAATGTTAACTGCAGCATGTTTGGGCAATTGCTCAGTCGCCCCTCTCTGTAAAGTGCCTTCTTTTCCCTTAATGATGCGAAGAGTGGTTTTCACTGCCAGCGTAGTTGTCTTTTCTTTTTCATGTACATTTTATCGATGGTAGAACAGGTGAGCTACCTGTGTCGAGTATATAGTCCTTACACTGCCAGCGTGCTTTTGTTGTATCAATGGCAGATACGTGGAGTCTTAATAATTCATGTAGGTGAACTCCCTGTGCAGGGTATGGATTCCTGACCTTAAAATCCCAAAGCAGCTGGGGCGCTTCCTGTATAGGGTACAGATTCCTCACTTTACAAATCACAAAGCAGCTGTGGCACCACCTGAATAAGGTATGGATTCATGTACAGGGTACATACTCCTCACTTTACAAATCACAAACCAGGAAGCAGCTGGGGCACTACCTGTACAGGCTATGGATTCCCCACTTTACAAGTCACAAAGCAACTGGGGCGCTTCCTGAATAGGCTATGGATTCCCCACTTTACAAGTCACAAAGCAACTGGGGCGCTTCCTGTACAGGCTATGGATTCCCCACTTTACAAGTTACAAAGCAGCTGGGGCGCTTTCTGAATAGGGTATGGATTCCTCACTTTACAAGTCACAAAGCAACTGGGGCGCTTCCTGTACAGGCTATGGATTCCCCACTTTACAAGTTACAAAGCAGCTGGGGCGCTTTCTGAATAGGGTATGGATTCCTCAATTTACAAATCACAAAGCAGCTGGTGAGCTTCCTGTATAGGGTACAGATTCCTCACTTTACAAGTTGCTAAGCAGCTGGGGCGTTTCCTGTACAGGCATGGATTCCTCACTTTACAAGTTGCAAAGCAGCTGGGGCGATACCTGTATAGGGTATGGATTCCTCACACTGCCAGCCCTCGTACAAGATGTCAAAGGGTATCAAGTCTCTCCCATTACGCCTGCGGTGTCATAGGCGCTGGAGGTGTGTCAGCCTAAGAGCTAAATTCATGTGTGACACTTAGTTTCTTTGTTTTTGTATCTCTACCTTAATAATTCATCCTTCCTGATTTTTCCTATCAAAAACAGTTACAGTAAAGAAAGGAAGGAGGACCTCAGCACAGATGAGCTAACAATAGTGCAGCACTGTTTAGGCATTGGGACCAGAGGATCAACAACGTTCCTTAGTCTGATACAACAAGTAATGCAAGCGTGATGATCTGCCCTGAGCTCGCTACACTGTAAACAACAATATCTCTGTGCATTTTAGAATCCTCGACACAAAAAATCTGTACCAAACACTGTATATTAATGGTCCCGGTGAGCCTTGCTCAGTATATGTATATGGTCTATGGTCTATGGTCTATGGTCCATGGTCTATGGTCTGTAATCAATGGTCTATGGTCAATGGTCTATATATTAATGGTCAATGGTCAATGGTCTATATATTCATGGTCTATGGTCTATATATTAATGGTCTGTGGTCAATGGTCTATGGTCTATATATTAATGGAACTGGTGAGCTTTGCTCAGTGTATGTATATGGTCTATGGTCTATGGTCAATGGTCTATGGTCTGTGGTCTGTGGTCTGTGGTCAATGGTCTATGGTTTTTATATTAATGGTCCTGGTGAGCCTTGCTCAGTGTATTTATATGGTCTATGGTCTATGGTCTATGGTCAATGGTCAATGGTCTATGGTCTGTGGTCTGTGGTCAATGGTCTATGGTCTTTATATTAATGGTCCTGGTGAGCCTTGCTCAGTAAGTTACCTTGGACATGGTAGGATAATGTGCGAACAAGCAATTTTCTGGGCAAGAAGCAGCTTGATCAAGAGACGGCGCAAGCGCAATGACTTGCATGACTTGCAAAACGCATTGGGACATTGCAGAGGTGTACTCTGTGACCAGCCCACAATACCACGCCCATAATAACCCTGCAATGAATCTCATCCCTTGTGCGTCGTATCCCTTGTATGATATCCAATTTGTGGCCATGTCCCTTGTATGATATATCATATCCCTTACAAGATATATTACGTTCCTTATTTAACCCCCATTCATGGCCATGACCCTTGTATGATATATACCATCCCTTATATACCCCCCCATTCATGGCCATGTCGTTCCAGCAAATTCATACCCAGCAACACGCCTTACAACCCGCCTATTTATACCATATAACCACCCATTCATGGCCATGTCGTTCCAGCAAATTCATACCTAGGAATACGCCAAATAACCTGTCCATTCGTACCTTATAACCGCCCATTCATGGCCATGTCGTACCAGCAAATTCATACCTAGCAATACACCTTATAACCTGTCCATTCATACCTTATAACACGCCCATTCATGGCCATGTCGTACCAGCACATCATTCGATGCCGTCGTGCGTCTAGCTCCTGCTCAACCTGATTGTTTTAAATGGCAAATTGTAAATGACTACACATATCTACATTAGCAGTACTGATTATAAGAATAAGTGTGTTGAATCAGGGCAATTGTCACTATCAAATTGTAAATGACTACACATATCTACATTAGCAGTACTGATAATAAGAATAAGTGTGTTGAATCAGGGCAATTGTCACTATTAAGCAACCTATAATTACACATGTTTCGGTGTTGTTGTCTGTGTTTATGTGTGTTTGTGTGTTTGTATGTGTGTGTACGTGTGTGCATGTGTGTTTGTGTGTTTGTCCCTAACTCTAATTTGTGTGAAGGATACAAAACTCTTACCAGCATCTGTACTATAATACGATCAGGGCGCTCCACCGCCAAATCGAGTTTGAAATGGTGCAGCAGCGGAGGCGCGTCTCCACTCCTCCCAAAGCTCAGCTTTCTTCTCGTGTGCGTGTCCAGTGGCCCGCCCTCTGGCTTTTGCAAGGGCTTTAAGTTAGCATGAGATCCTGAAGATGAAGAAGAGAACCTTAAGTTAGCATGAGATCCTGAAGATGAAGATGAGAACCTTAAGTTAGCATAAAATCCTGCAAGGGCTTCAAGTTGGCAAGCGCTCTAAGTCAGCATGAGATCCTGAGATCCTGCAAAGGCGACAGGAATGGGAAGACGTCAGTGGTTTCAGCGATCGGTGCTGCATCCTAAGTTGGATATGAATATTGCTACAGCTGAGGATGATGCAGGGCGTGTACTCTGCTCCTGATGGGGACGCTAGCTAGTGCTAGCACTGGATAGGTGCTAATTCAATATCTTCTGTGAGTGGTTATTCTCTTTGGGTGGTGGACTTCTCTCTCTCTCTCTCTCTCTCTCTCTCTCTCTCTCTCTCTCTC
>Ga0307963_1002012_pt1:0-10000 | contig 15976 bp, 20 predicted proteins | sample OrgLakmetagen594_FD_201829 | JGI IMG/M metagenome (GOLD analysis project Ga0307963, IMG submission 201829) | Saline water microbial communities from Organic Lake, Antarctica - #594 | ecosystem: Environmental > Aquatic > Non-marine Saline and Alkaline > Saline | place: Antarctica: Organic...
CGTACTCGCCGCTGTCTTCGCTCGTGCTGCTGCCGCCGTCGCTACCGGCAGTGGCCGCCGCCTCCTCGGCTGCTGCGAGCTGGAGCTTGGCGTGGGCGTCACTGCGGCGCTTGTCGGCAAACCAGGGGTTACCTGTGGGCGTGTGTATTCAGGCAACGGAGCAGGAAGGGGGTTGGATACAAGGTAAAAGGAGATATGGTGTTGCTCTTTACAGTCGACAGGAGATCAAGGGTTGCCTGTATGTGTGTGTGTGTGTGTGCGTGTGTGTGTATGTGTGTGTGTGTATGTGTGTGTGTGTGTGTGTTTTCAGACAACGGAGCAGGAAGTGGGTTTTGCGTATTGAAGCTGGCGTAGGCATGCATGTTGAACGGGCAGGGTGGTGAAACATCAGGAGGAGCAGGTCAGGGCGCTGTGGCTGGAGCAAGAAGTACTACTGCAATTGCTGACACACACGCACAGACATACACACCTTGCAGGCAGAAGGGAAGGGCCCCCCCTCGTGATGAGGAGCGTGTGGGCACAGGACAGATGGGCTGGCGACGCTGGCTTTTACGTTGGGGGACACCTTCCTTGTGGATGCGCTTGTGCTGACCATGCTGCTCCTCTGAGGCCTGTGCGTGCGCGTGTATGAGTATGTGTGTGTGTTAATGTGTGTTGCGTGCGTGGGCATGAGTACGTGTATGTAATGTGCGTTGTGTGTTGTGTACATGTGTATGAGCGTGTGTGTGTATGTGTGCATGTGTGTGTTGTGTGCACGCATACAATACGTGCTTGCACGGTTTTTATCCATGCCCATCAGCACCTGACACTCTGACCCGTCTCTGCTGCAGTTCAACTGTCCAAGCATGCCTGTGCTTTATTAACCTACAGCCCGCCCACAAAAATCAGCCCACCTCCACACTACACTATACTTCACATCCTCACCTTGTTTAAATGCTCCAGCCCCGCCACCTGATGGCCCTCCTGCAGTTCCTCTTGCTGCTGCTGCTGCTGCTCCACACCCGCGTGGTAGTAGTGGTGGTGGTGGTGGTGATGTCTCGTCGCACCCCCCTGCCTAGCCACCGTGGTGGTGGTGGTAGTGGTGGTGGTGTTGCCCCCTTGCTGGCAATCCCCCGAGTGACCCACATCCTCGCCCTTCCCTGTTGCCACCCCATTTGCTGCCGCCGCTGCTGCTGCTGAGCAGGGTGCTGGTGCAGGAGGTGGTACGTTAGGCTCGTTCGTGGCCACAGCCTCGCTGTTGTCCTTGAACAGCAGGGAGGACTTGATGCAGGTCTGCTTGGCAGCCAGCTCCAGACTTCTGCGGCCGCCTGCCGCCTGTGTGTGTGTGTGTGTGTGTGTGTGTGTGTGTGTGTGTGTGTGTGTGTGTGTGTGTGTGTGTGTGTGTGTGTGCGTGTGTGTGTGTGTGTGTGCGTGTGTGTGTGTGTGTGTGTGTGTGTGTGAGTGTGAGTGTATGCACACCCGCCCACATCTACACCCATACACAAACACAAAGGCAGATGCTGGTGGCATTGCCTTGCGGTGTGCAGCGTGCTCCTCACTCTGCACTCCACGCTCACACCTCTCATTAACTCTACCCTCCTCATTCACAGATCCCACACTCACACTCAAATACACTTCCCCCTCACCTTCTGCTGCTGCTGCCTGCTCTGCTCCTTACTGCTGCGACGGCTGGTGCCGCCGTTGTTGTTCGCACGTGCAGCGTTGTTGCCACTCTCCCCATTACTCCCGCTACCCCCACTGTTGCCTGTGTGAGGGGTGCCGTTCATGTTGCTGATGCCGTTGTAGTTGTTGGCGTTGCCGCTGCAGTTGTTGCCGCTGCTGTTGTTGCCGCTGCTGCCGTGCTGCAGCAGCTTCAATGCAGCAGCCTCGGCAGCACCTTGCTGCTGCTGCTGCTGCTGCTGCACACCCTCCTCAACCTCACCGCAACCTTGCTGGTGATCTCCCCCTCCACCTAGCAAACATCCCTCCCCACCACCACCCTCTATTCTATCCTCAGCGCCTGCCGCTGCTGCTGTGCTAGGGCCTTGCGCTGCACCATTACCATGGTGGTGGTGATGGTGGTAGTGCTTGTGGCGGCGAGCAGGCTGCTGCTGCTGCTGATGCTGCTGATGCAGGGGCATGCCGACGTTGCCCTCACCTGCCTCACTGTCTGCTGCTGCGCCTGTGTGTGTGTGTATATGTGTGTGTGTGTGTGTGTGTGTGTGTGTGTGTGTGTGAGGGTATGCAGAAGCGTGCATGCCTACTTGCAGCAAAGCCGACTCACCATTGCCGTCCAACGGCATGGCCGCCAAGTTGGCCAGAGCGGCATCAGCAGCAGAGGCTGCAGTTGTGTTAGCTTTGGCTGCAGCTTTGGAGGCCTGGGCTTGCGTGGCCTGTGCCGCCTCCTCTGCGTGCACCTCAGCCTCCTCAGCTTGCACCTGGTAGTGTGCGTGTATGTATGTATGTATGTATGCATGTGTGTGTTTGTGTATGTGTTTGTGTGTGTAAGTGTGTATGTGTGTGTTTGGGTAGTGTGGATGTGTTGATGTGAATGTGACTGGCATACGTGGGTGGCCTGAGTGGCCTTTCCAGTATAATTATTCAGGCTTGTTTGATCGTAAATTGCATGCAAGGTTTGTGCGCCTGTGCAAACAGCACGCAAATGGTCATACATGGATTGATGAAAGCAGGCATGTGAGAGACAAACAAACGCGGGTGATTTGAGATGTGTTTTAATAATTTAAACCAGGATGATCCCCAAATGATGCGGTCTCAAATTGCCAAATGTGTATGTTGCTTGCATGCCCACAATATGCCCCTGTTAAGAGGATTGTAAGCAGGTCCATTCCCCACTCACCTGTGCTTCGTTGGCTGTGGAGGCTCGCCTCATCAGACTAGCCTGCCGTGCAGTGGATGCGTGCACACCCTGCTCGTGTCTTTGCTGCTGCTGGTAATGTTGGTGGTTGGAGTGTGGCTGCTGCTGCTGTTTGCTGCTGCTGTGGTGGTGATTGCTGCTGAAATGGTTGTGATGGTGTGAGCTGCCTGCTTTCATGGAGGGGTGCACGGTGCAGTGAAGGAGCCCACTCGTGAATGCGTTCACCGTTGCTGCTGCTGCAGCTGCGTCGTGCGGCGTGTCTGGCAGGCTGCCGTTCCTGCCTATTTTTGTGGGGCAGGGTGTGAGCACTTGCAGGAGCGTGGGGATGCTGTCACCGCTGCCACTCCCATCTTGCCCTCCCTCCCTCTTTTCTGTCCCTGCCACAGCTGCTGCTGTTTGTGCCCCTGCAACTTCACCTTCCATCTCCTCCTCCCGACCCTGCCCCTCGCCTTGCCCCTCCTCTTCATTCTCCTCTGCCAACCCTGGGCTGTAGGGAGTGCAGGTGCCGGGGGGGGATTCCGGGTGCTGTTGATGCTGCCTGGTGTTAAATCTGTTTGGGAAGAAAGAGAGGAAGATGGGGTGGAGATGATCCGTACAAACAAAGACAGGGAATTCATGAATTGCCATTGAACAAAGTCAACCTGGGGCGCGCAAGCCCTCCCACGATCTCTCACCTCATAGACAGCTGTGACTTGTATACGTGCTGCCACAGCATGCACGCCTCCTGCCTTCTAAGTGGTAGCGTTAACACATCTGCTGCGCCCTCAGTGAGGGCCCTCAGGACAAGACCCTGCGTGGCAGCTTCCTGCTCCACTGCAAGCACCACAGGGGGTAGCCTGAGGGCTAGGGAGTGAAGAAGGGAGAAGTCTTGTGGCTGGGGTGTGTGTGGCAGGCAGGTATTTTGCTGCTGTTTGGCGAGCAGGATGACCAGGTCAGGCGAGGCACTGCTTTTGCTGGGGCTGCCTGGTATGGCTCGCCACGACTGCTGCTTGGCTCTTGCGACTCGATGGGCTGCTGTTCGGGCGCTTTCCACGGACACCTGGTACCCCGAGTCGCACAGCAAATCCCTCAGGCCCGGCTCGTCGTCTTCACACACTAGGAGGACGTGCATGTCCTTGGACAGGAACCTCTGCTGCTGCTCCAGCTCCCTCGCGCTCTCCTCCATGTTTGTTCAGGCGGGCAGGAGGGACTGCGGGGGGGTCGAGAAAAAGTGTGCTTTCGTGTGTGCCCAAGAGGCACAGATGTGTTGTGCAAGCCGTGCAAGCTCGTGTGCGTATGAGCAACGTGTTGTGCGTGAAGTGGTACGGGGAGAGTGCTGCGTAGCGTAGTGGAGCTGCGAATTGGCTGGGGCGTGATTTCGCGGGAGTGCGTATCTGATGCGCCAGCGTGTCATAAATATCTGGCAAGCACGCGCCTGCCAGTGCACACTCTCACCTTTCTTGAACGCGCCCTCCTGTGTGTTGGCTAGAGTATGGTAAGTAGCACCAGCACGTCGCCAAGCAGCGGACAAGTTTTTGTGCAACGGACGGACGTGCTCAAGAGCCGCTTGCTTCCTCGTCTGTTTGAATCTACTATAAAATGTATAAAAAAATATACCTCTTATGAGAGGGCAAAACAGACGAGGCCAGAAAGTTTCTTTGTCAAACACATACTCTTTATTACTGCAATGGCCCTCCCCCACCATATGCCATCAGAAGGAAGGGAAGAGGACTCAGCTGATCCATTGGATGCCCTCCTCGACAGCTACAGCGCGCAGGCCCAGGCAGAGACCGCACAAACACAGAGACGGTGTGTGCATGTATGTGTGTGCGCGTATGTGCGCGTTTTTATATGTGGGTGCGCCTCACTTAAGTCATCTATCTCTAATTCAGCTAATGTGACACTTCTCTCTTTAGGCATGCTGATGCCGTGTCGAAAGGTCGTGCGCCCTCTTCCTCTGCACGCCTTGCCAAAGGCCTTGCACAGCCGCTGTCGCAGGACAACAAGGGCCTAAAAATGATGCAGTCCATGGGTTACCATGTGCGTTTCAATCACGGTGGCGCGTGCAACAATAAAATCTGAATTTTGAGGTTAAATTGCAAGAGTATTTAACCGGTCGCACTTGGAATTGAAAGCCTGATTTGCTACAGAAGAGTAATTTAGTCGTCAAATCAAATGCCAGCAGTGTTGTTGACTGTTGTGCTCAGTCCGTGCACACGCTGAAGATGAGAGCGGCTTGCGCTTATGTGTACAGAACATGCACACAAATTGCGCTATGTGGCACATGCACGATCTCACGCTCTGACAGGCTGGCAGCGGGCTTGGGTTGCAAGGCCAGGGCTCCACTGCACCTGTACCTGTGAACATCCGAGGAGGTCGAGCAGGTTTGGGTGTGGATGAGGCGAAGCGTGCACGTGAGGTGGAGCAGCAGCGAGAAGCAGAGGAGAGGCAGGTGAGGCCCTGCTACTTGATTTTTACATTTGAACTATGCTGCATTCAATCCGTTTACGCGAACCAATGTGCACGTGGTGAAATCTACAACTTGGAAGCATTCTGTATAGGCTGAATTTTCTTAGCACCCCAGGGGCACTAACCCGCACAGACTTGGTGTGTAGCGATATTTGACACGCCTAGTAAATGGTCGTGAATTTGATGTTTGTTCCACGGCGTTGATTTGGTAAGGCTTGGCTGACCGTATGGCGTCACGTCGTACACAACTACACGGCATCTGGACAGGGTTTAAGGTAGAGCTCCTGACCAATCCTCTCTTCTTTTGCGACGACGCCTAACTTGACTAAAAAGAACACGGAAGAGCAGCAGATTGGTTCTTTGCGCCCCTCTTGGCGAACACCACACTGGTCATTGGAACTCATGGCTGCCCAAGACAAAGTCTACACCCGGGCTTCCAAACTAGGAGTCGCAGCTTTGAAGCCAAACAAAATGCTACGTAATTGATAGTGATGACCACTCTTTCCTCATTCATTGCCTCAGTAGTCATCACCACTCGTTACGAGTGCTTCAGCTTGGTTATACTTTTTGTCTGCCTTCTTTTTGCAGGTCAAACGTGCCCGACAGGAGGTTGTGGACGCGGCCGCGTTTGCAGAAGCAGCTCGCAACAGCTTTGCCTCGAGGCAGGCACTTCAAGTAAGGCTTACATTTTTTGAAATGGGAAACAGGTGGTGACACCCACTCCCCACATCATTAAAATAAAAGGGACCTGGAATCAGGTAAAAAAATTGAAGTTCAAGTGAGGCGCGTGTTGGAGGTTGCTAGGCACACCCAAAGAGTTTGGTCTGTTAATTTTATTGCAGATACAGAGGTGAATTTGCAGCTTGGCCTGCCTCAGCCTGTGCGTTTGCAGGCGCTCATATGTTAGAGGAAGATAGTGCAAACCTCCTGATGCACTTGATGAAAAGAGCTGGTGATGTCACGTGGTACCCATTGTAGCTACCGCACCAGACCCGGACCACGACTTATTCAGGCTTGTAACCATATAGCCAACCATTCACAAAGTCAGGCTTGTATGATGTGGTGGCACACTACAAAGTAGCCACTAATACTCTGCTGTCACGACTAATTGGGGTGCGGAATTAGCTTGAACATGGACTCCAGGCACGAGCTTAGGTCGAGCGATGATCTGATGCTGGTGCTTTTGGTTCAGGCAGTGCTTTGATCTGACCGCCAACCTGCTTTTGTGGGCGTACCTCTAGTACCTCTGCTTATATTTAGGGTTGGCCAGAACCATATATATACGGTGTACATACGGTATTTTTGGCTTGGAACTCACCAAGTATACAGTGTATAGGTACGTATACATACAATTTTGGCCAACCCTACATATATAACATAGCAACTGCACCAGGCCTGCACCAGTGCGTGTTACAAGTTCTTTGATTTTCCATTTTGTGCAGCGCAGCTTCCAATTCGCCGACCTTTCTTCTTGCAAGCATGCTCCTAGCACCTCTGTTTACGTCTCTCTGCATTGCAGCAACTGCACCAGGCCTGGACCAGTGCGGAGCAGCTCCTAGAGACGCAGAAAACAGAGCAGCAGGAGCCCCCCTCCCAGCTGGTGCTGCAACTCACAGCTCTGTTTCCCCGCCTTCTGTCGGGAGGGCATCTGAGCAGGGACCAAGTGCTGCACGTGCGTGCAACGTAACTGCTGTAGGATGTTCAGGGTGGAAATTGTGTCCACAACTCGTTTTTCGCGGTCACGAGAAGTGCGCAGTTTGCCGATGAGGATCCATCTTGCACCAAACATTTTAACTTTGAAGCTGTGGATGCCACGCTGTGCAGCATATACACTAAACACTGCATCTGAGCCAGGCGTTGCATCTTAATTTTCTGCCTTGCCTGCTTTCTCACAGGTTGCAGATCGGACGTTGCCTGATGCCCTGCAGCGACAGAGCACGCAGGAGGAAGGTAAGTTGGCAGGTTGTTCCCTGCTATACATGTTTTTGAAAGGTTCTTGGCTGGGAAGCAAGCGCCTTACCCGCCTGCACGCAGTTTTGGCCTCAGTCCAGCTAGAAAAAAACTGTGCATGCAGTTCCCCCTACTTGTTTGAAACAGCTTGTGTGCGAGGTGTTTTAACCAACATTCAGATCCAACACGAAATGGGTAACTGCATCTGAACTCCCCACCCTGGGTGTTCCAAAAGTGTTGAATTAAGCATCTTTACCCTTTACAAGGTGCCAATTTTGCTCAATTTTCCACAGGGTCTGAAAACACCAGTAAATCTTGCCGTGCAGCGTCAAAATAAATCTTGCAGTGCAGCGTGCCGAATTCAGATATAAACCCTGAGACACACGCCCTTGGACAAGCATAAATTTAGCTCGGGTTGCGAATGTTTAAACCAAACAAGCCCTCTTGTTCCATATATTTTTTTGCCTATGACACATCAAAGTGTTGGGTTTCGAGGTGATAGTGTCGTCTTTTTCTGTTCCCTGGAATTGAATTTGAAAACAACACCGCTCCCTCGACACCTCACAGGCACCCAGGAGGACCTGGAAACTTCAGCTGCAGCAGAAGCCGTGGCCGAAATGGCCAAGGCCGAGCCAGGCGCGCCTCAAGCGCAGCTCGAGCAATTGCTATCATATCTGCGCTCGCGCTTCTACTACTGCTACTTCTGCGGAGCTGCGTACGCTAGCCAAGAGGAGCTGCTGCAGGCGTGTCCTGGGGCGAGGGAGGAAGACCATTGATCAAGGTATGTGGGTGTCTGTGTTAGGTGTGAATGTCAGCACTTGGGAGGATAACCATTGATAAGGTGTGTGGGTGCCTGTGCTGGATGTAAATGTCAGCACTAGGGAGAAGGACCATTGATCAAGGTGTGTGTTGTCTGCAATGTTGAGGTTTTAGGGTGTTGCGAGGAGGTCCAATTGAGCGTATGCTGCTCTTTTATTTAAAGCCAAGGTAGCATAGATGCACGTAATTTTTAAAGTGGATGAGATCATGTGTGAAGCATGCATATGCGGGCACTGGGTACTCAGTCAATATAGAGCAAGTCCCTGAGGCACCTGCTCTCAGGCCCGTTGTTGACAATGTTATATTTTGACTTGAGATATAGGCATCAGGCAGTTTAGACAGAGGCATACGGGGTCAAGATCCCGTTGCACACCAGGAGGACGTGCATGTCCGTGGACAGGAACCTTCGCTGCTGCTCCAGCTCCCTCGCGATCTCCTCCATATTGGTTCAGGCGGGCAGGAGGGACTGCGGGGGGATCGAGAAAAAGTGTACCTTCGTGTGTGCCCAAGAGGCACAGGTGTGTGTGTGCAAGCCGTGCAAGCTCGTGTGCGTATGAGCAACGTGTTGTGCGTGAAGTGGTACGGGGAGAGTGCTGCGTAGCGTAGTGGAGCTGCGAGTTGGCTGGGGCGTGATATCGCGGGAGTGCGTATCTGATGCGCCAGCGTGTCATAAATATCTGGCAAGCACGCGTCTGCCAGTGCACACTCTCACCTTCCTTGAACGCGCCCTCCTGTGTGTTGGCTAGAGTATAGTAAGTAGCACCAGCACGTCGCCAAGCAGCGGGCAAGTTTTTGTGCAACGGACGGACGTGATTGAGCCACTTGCTTCCTCGTCTGTTTGAATCTACTATAAAATGTATAAAAAATATACCTGTTATAAGAGGGCAAAACAGACGAGGCCAACAAGTTTCTCTGTCAAACACATACACTTTATTTTACTGCAATGGCCCTCCCCCACCATATGCCATCAAGAGGAAGGGATGAGGAGGACTCAGCTGATCCATTGGATGCCCTCCTCGACAGCTACAGCGCGCAGGCCCAGGCAGAGACCGCGCAAAAACAGAGACGGTGTGTGTGTGTGCTCATAATGTTTCCCTCTATCTCCTCTATTCTTTTTATTTTACGGACCCCTACAGTTGCGATGGTGGAACTTGCGTGCAGAGATCCAGCCACAATTGGATTATTCAACCTGAGTCGCTCATCTCCCCCCCCCTGTTATCCCATTAATCGAGTTCATTACCTAAGCCAGTTTTACAGGTCTGTACTGATCAGCTGGTGCGAAGAAGCCTTCATCACCATCAATTTTCATAGCTATATGCCTACCTCTTCCTGTCCCTAGTACTTTTCTAAATTAATTCTGGAATTTTAATTCATAACCCGGGACGCTCTAGCATGTACTCTGCTCCTTTTCAAGTTTGACACCTATTTTTTCTGGATTTGATTAAATAATTGTATCGGATTTTTTGATGCTGATGTTGAATATTTTTCCTCTTCGAAGGCGCCGTGCTCACAATATATTTCCCTGTTACAAAACTTGATTCAAACTTTATTTTGGCATCCATCGCCGGAGCAGTTTAAAGCCCCGGTCACACGGTGGTTTAGTCAGGTCCTTAATCACGGCTATTTTTCAACCCAAAACTTTTGGGGCGAAGCCCCCCGGGGCGTAGTCCCTTTATGTTCACTGCAGTCAACACTGCGCTCTCAGAGAGTCAACACTGAAAGAATAGAGCATTGAGCCAGCCAGGCAACCTTACAGTTTAAAATTTCTATGAAATACAAGCCAATTTTGCGCTAATCTGGAACACCCCGGTCAAACCCCCCTCCAAACAAGACTCCTTCGGGGTCGCGTGTCTTTGTATCCCCCGGGATGCAATTGGGTGCACTTATCATGCATTTAGAATGTTTCCCATCATATTATTAGCCCTTCTT
>Ga0307963_1002012_pt1:12500-15976 | contig 15976 bp, 20 predicted proteins | sample OrgLakmetagen594_FD_201829 | JGI IMG/M metagenome (GOLD analysis project Ga0307963, IMG submission 201829) | Saline water microbial communities from Organic Lake, Antarctica - #594 | ecosystem: Environmental > Aquatic > Non-marine Saline and Alkaline > Saline | place: Antarctica...
AGTAGCAGCAGCAGTGGGCGCAGCAGCAGCAAGCGGTTTTTATCCTCCAGCCTGGCCCTGCCAGAGCAGGGTAGCAGGGGCAAGGGAGTTTTGAGCAAGGAAAGCTTTGTGAATGCGTTCAGCATGTTGGTGGGTGGCCGGAAACACAGTTGAGGGGGCGGTTTCATGCAATTAAATTCGTCAAGTGCTTACGCCTTTGCCTGTGTGGAAGCGCGCTATGTATGCTGCACACTTGCCGACAACTGTCTCAAATTAAAAACTGCAATTAAACTTGTACCTCAATACACTGATACCCATTTAAGACTGCACTGATTAGGGAGATTGAGGAACCGATCGGATTTGCTCTTCCCTTTCGCACTCAATTGCACCGTGTATTTAAGGTGGTAGTGCTACTTATAAATTATGTAATGCAATATAACCTTTTTTTTTTGTTCATCCGTGAAAGCGCCGTGTTAAAAATATATGGTACACCATGAGCAAGAACATTTTGTTTTGTACAGCACAGTAGGCCACCTGACATGATGTCTTGGACGTCAGGTTCCCTGTTAGCAGTTCTGCACTGCAGCATAATTAGCGTTGCTTTTTGGGGTACGCTCTGTTGCTCCTTGATGGAGAGTCTAATGCACACATCCCCCCTGATCCACATCAAGTGGCCCGTCGCTTAATTTTGGCGGTGAGGGGCTTTGGGGTACTAGCACTAATCTACTCCGTTCTGTGCCTGTTGCCATGGTATGATTAAGCAATTACTCCTCCTTACAATTGCGCTGGCTATTCATTACATCACGGCGTGGAGTTTTCTTCTCTATTTCTATCATTGTTTTGCCCACTTTTTTGTTTGCGTCCTTTGATCCGTTTTATTAGTTGATGTGTTGAGTCTTGTACTTTGCGGTGCCAATGATTTGATCTGACATTGCCTGTAATATCTGCAATCTAAAAATCCCTGAGGGAATGGATACAATGGTACAATATGGGTGGATCTTCAGCCAGGTTGTTTGGCTGATCGGTTGCTGACTGGTCTTGGCCAGCCACAAATAAATCCATAAGCTCAGAAAGAAAAAGGAAAAGTATATTGTTCTGCTGAGAAAGGAAATTATGAGCAAGTTGGTTGTTGACCTGTTGCAGCAAAAAGGGTTGGGCTGCTGAAAAGTCCTCAAAAAAAGGTGTAAACAGAAAGGAAAAATGTTTCCTCAGCTCACAAACTCAATGGTCTTGGCAAAATAAAAGAGCATGCACCTCGTTTTGAACATGTCTTCACCAGGACGTTGGTCACATACGCAAGAACCATCTTCAAGCCACGCTGCTGCCTCAACTTTCAAAGTATGCGCACGCAAGCGGAATCTACTTATATTGCGCATAACATGTTTGGACGTTTGGGCAGATCAAGGTAAAAAAACCGTGGAACATTAATCAGCATACGCTCGTTTCTAGAAAAAGGGATGGCAAACCAAGAATGATAGGTGGCCAATTTGTTGTTGTGCGTGTTGGGGTCCACCCAACTAGGCATTGCTGGATTAAGCTGCGTAAAGTGAGCATAAGGCTGTAAAGAGTAAGAACTGGTCTCAGCCAATGCCATTTTGTTCTCTTAGGAAAGTGTAAGTAAGAGGTGATGAATGAATGATGAATGGGGAAGGCAAAAGCTGAGACAATAAAAAGAGCCTGATGGAAAGCCACAACAAACTGAACACCATAATATATAACCCAAGGGGAGGAAGGGAGCGCCACATTAGAGACCCATGGCTGTTCATGCAAACAAATTGGAAGCTGAATTCAAATATAACATTTGACTTACAATAGTGCACCAGCATGTACGTTCTAAGAAAAGCACAAGAAAAGTGTTGGAAGGAAAAAATCTTCGCCTCAATTTGTTAGGTTGTTTGAGCCCCATCCTGGCCTAGCTGGTTGCTGCACATACATAGAAACTCAACCATCTCAGTCCACACTCCCGTGATGTTCAAGCCACAGCAAGCTAGCCAACAAAACACAGCGTTTTTTCACCCTAGAGGTGCAACTTGCAGCAAGCAAAGGCACCACGACACACAGCCAGCCCGGGCTATCTCTGAGAAAAGGGGCGCTCCTTCGTTAACGAAGGGGGGGGTTGGGATCTGGCTCTGTCGTACCGCCGAAATGCAAGCAAGCAGGCTCAACCGTCTATTACTCCATCCACTGTGTACCGTCAGTAGGCAAGCATAGCAAGAGCCCCATCCTGGCCTAGTGCGGGAGTTTTGTGTGCGTAATGGGTCATGCATCAATTCATTCCTTGCCTTCGAGCTGGCGGAATCATAAGCCTCATCTGGTGACAAATTGTCAAGTCCCCCCAGCCCCCCCTCATATGTTTGCGCAGAGTGAGCTCACACACTCACAAGATTGTATGGCATCCAAAGTTGTTGAGCAGAAGCAAGCAGAAAAGGCTTGAGAACAACATAAGCTGCTAATGCCTCGCTTAGTCGAAGACCCTAGAACCCTTCACACCATCCTGCTAGGAACAACAGGCACCATCTACAGCAGCCACACAAGGAACCCACTCCACAGCCTCAGAGTTACTGGTCTACATGCCACAGCACTCATGAAATACTTAAGCCTACATGCAGTTAGATCCGCAACAAAAATCACACGGATGAGACGAGACATCGACCACAACCCCCACAAATATCTGAGCAATACTCCTGGTGGTGTGCAGGCTTCTGCCTCCCAACCACCTGATCCCCATTGCTCTTATTTTATTCTCCAGGTGACATGTTGTGTATCTCTGCATCCATTGGGTGGTGCAGAACTCAAAACTACATCCTTTCCTTCATTCATGCTGGTAGTGTTTGCACTATCTGCGTTCTTTTTTTTCTTTTTTAAGCGTGTGCAGAACTTGATAAGTCCATGAATCACTTCTGTTTGCAAGAAAAAGGTCAGCTGGCACAACTTTCTCAAGAAGAGGATTGTTTGAAGAGAGTAAACTGTTCCAGATTCGTATGATGCATCCAAACCAATAGAAAAAATGGGCACCTGACCTGTTTTGCGAAGTACGCAGTGAGTATCCGTACCGTTCTTGACACCCAGTTTTTCTTAGGAAGCTAAGGATGTGTGGTTTTTGAGGAATCATTTGTCAGAGAAGAAGTGGCCATTTCGTTTGCACCTTATAGACTGTTGCGTTGTTTTTCTTGATATTAATGGCATCCACCTTGATAATGGCTTGTCTGGTTAACGAGTAAATGTCTTCTTGCTGTTCTTGGGGCAAACCAGGTTGGGTGTACTTTAGATCTTGGATAGCCAGGACTATGCCCTCCAACAAGTTTAATTTCTTCAAAAAATGCTTTTTTGTGCATATGACCTTGAATAGGTGCACTCAACAGGCATTCCTTGCTCAACCAGGACATGGGCAAAAGGACATCGTATAGGCTTGCATTGGAGGTAAAACGCGAATCGGTTACGCAACTGTATGGTAGAGAAGTTTGGAGGACTTGTCGGGTGGACAGGGTGCCACTGGG
>Ga0307963_1002016_pt1 | contig 15965 bp, 17 predicted proteins | sample OrgLakmetagen594_FD_201829 | JGI IMG/M metagenome (GOLD analysis project Ga0307963, IMG submission 201829) | Saline water microbial communities from Organic Lake, Antarctica - #594 | ecosystem: Environmental > Aquatic > Non-marine Saline and Alkaline > Saline | place: Antarctica: Organic Lake...
GTGTGATGTGTGTGTGTGTGTGTGCAGGGTGTTTTTGCAGGTGCGCGTATAGCCATGTGGTGTGTGTGATGTGTGTGTGTGTGTGCAGGGTGTTTTTGCAGGTGCGTGTATAGCCATGTGGTGTATGATGTGTGTGTGTGTGCAGGGTGTTTTTGCAGGTGCGCGTATAGCCATGTGGTGTGTGTGATGTGTGTGTGTGTGTGTGTGTGCAGGGTGTTTTTGCAGGTGCGCGTATAGCCATGTGGTGTGTGTGATGTGTGTGTGCAGGGTGTTTTTGCGGGTGCGCGTATAGCCATGCGGTGCGTGATTTATGTGTGTGTGTGCAGGGTGTTTTTGCGGGTACGTGTATAGCCATGCGGTGCGTGATTTACGTGTGTGTGCAGGGTGTTTTTGCGGGTGCGTGTTTGGTCATGTGGTGTGTGCTTTGTGTGTGTGCAGGGTGTTTTTGCAGGTGCGTGTATAGCCATGTGGTGTGTGTTTTGTGTGTGTGTGTGTGTTTTGTGTGTGTGTGCGTCTGCATGCGTTGGCTTTGTGACACGAATATACATATGTATGTATCTGTCAAAATGCTTGTGAAGTGGAACGCTTTGTTGTCCAGATAGTTGAGCAGGCTCACACATATGTGTATATGCATTCATTAACAAGCTTGTGACGTGGATAGTTTTGTTGTCCAGATCGTTGAGCAGGCTCACACATATGTGCATATTTATATTCATTAACAAGCTTGTGACGTGGATAGTTATGTTGTCCAGATAGTTGAGCAGGCTCACACATATGTGTATATGCATTCATTAACAAGCTTGTGACGTGGATAGTTTTGTTGTCCAGATCGTTGAGCAGGCTCACGCATATGTGTATATATATTCATTAACAAGCTTGTGACGTGGATAGTTATGTTGTCCAGGCAGGTGAGCAGGCTCACACATATGTGTATATATATTCATTAACAAGCTTGTGACGTGGATTGTTTTGTTGTCCAGGCAGGTGAGCAGGTACACACATATGTGTATATATATTCATTAACAAGCTTGTGACGTGGATTGTTTTGTTGTCCAGGCAGGTGAGCAGGCTCACGCAATTTCTAGGGCAATGTCTAGGGAGTTTGGCAGACGGCTACAATGCAACAAGCAGCAGTGCTGCACACTGAAAATAAAATAAAACAGCAACACAGATATCTTTCACTGCCTACGATACTTCCTGTGCCTAAGGCCTGTCTAAGCTATATAGGGGGATCAGACCCAAGACAGCCATCATCACATGATCATGGCTGAGGCTACACACACACACACACACACACCCTGGCCAAGGCAGCAGCATGCTGGAAGCCCTGCTGGTTTTACAGCTGACGCCAAAGAGTAAGTAACATAATGTACAACATTGGCAAGCCATACACGCATCCATCATGTATACAAAATTGTTTCATTAGTATTGTTTCATGTCAGTGTGATTCCTGTGCACAACAAGAGTTCACACACCCACCTTTTGCACGACAGCTGCCCTGGCTAAAGCAGCCAGCATGCTGGGAGCTCTCTGCCCAAGGGATAAGAATGCCCATGCGAGGTTTGCAATAGAAGATGCGCCGGGAATCTGCAGCCATTTAATTCATATACGCAAAGCCGAGGGACGTTCCGTCAGTATGTTTGTGCAAACACGATTTTATTGTTGCCTTGTTGATGACAAGATGAGCGGCTTGGGCTGTACATACATAAAGATGAGGGCAGCAAGGCTGTCTTTAAGTGGGCCGTCAACATGTACCCAGTCAAATTAGATGCGCAGCGATGTGGCTAATCACATTATCTGAGACGTTTGGATTATTTAAAGCACGCATCCAGCAACACCAAAACAATGCAAACTGGGGCATGCTCATGAAGCCAAGTCAGCTACAAACCTAACAGTTCAGGCTGCGTAAGAACACGCACACCCGCATCCTGTAACACCCAATAACACTTCCAGATCCTTTTTCCAGGCACGCCTTTACATGCTGTAGAAACAAATACTGAATTCAACTTGTGAAACGTGTGATGGCTAGTGTGTAATTATGGCCACACGTGACAAGAAGCATCAGCTACGCTTTCTGGCCTTAAAGTTATAAGGTTATGTGCGTGCCTCCCAGATCAGAGAAGCACGCACATCCGTTGCGGTCAGCCAACCGCAACAGTTGTACATAGGGGCATCCCTACTCACGATATAGGGGGTGTCCCTTGTCATAATTTGTCCCTAGCATACTCAGCCAACCGCTAAGAGTTGTACATGGGGGGTATCCTTACTCACGGTATAGGGGGTATCCCTTGTCAAAATACATCCCTAGAATAGGGGGATTCCCTACTCACCACAATTTATCATAAGTGCTATACTTGCCAGCCTTAGTGCTCTGCTAGAGCAAGCTTTGAGGAGGGGGTCTGTAGGCTAAAGCCGAGTCAGAAGCACGCAAGCACGCACATGTTGCACCCACAATGACATGCATTTGTGCGCCACAGGTCCATCTCAGCTGTGCTTGCCAGCCCTCAAACTTTGAATGCTTACCAGATCAGATGCTTGCACACGTTGCACTCACAATGACATGCATTCGTACGTTACAGATCCATTTCAGCTGTGCTTGCCAGCCCTCAAACTATGAATGCTTACCAGATCAGATGCTCGCACACGTTGCAATCCTTGTGCCTTGCTGGCCTCCTGCTTTGGTCTGAAGCGCATTAAAGTATCCTCAGACTGGTTGCCTCTTTCTAAGAGCAGGGTTCCTGGAATGTGGCAGCAGGGGACCAGTTCTTTTGAAAACAGATAGGATTTAAACGAGCATCTGTCTAACAACAGAATTCTGCAGTGGAGGCATTTGGGTGACCAGCCCTTTTGAAAAACCATCAGAATACGCGGTCATTTGTTTTCGTTTTGGGTTTCTGATGATGGATGATGAGGGTGTGGAAATGGCCTAGTCAGGCAAACACAACATTTGCCTGCCTCTGTCTAGCAGCAGGGCGCCTTGCGGTGTTATCTGCAAGGCACCCTGTCCTTCAGATCCTTGATAAAAAGGCACAGTAGGAAGTTACATTGATTCACTGGAAACTAAACTAAAAGTAACAAAATGCTGTAGGGCTTAGTTTGGTGTAACTGAGGGGGGTGCGGTTGGCTGAGGGACGATGATACGTTTCAGACGAGTTGCAATGCTGGGCGTCCAAAGATGAGTCTTCAGAACACCACAAAAGATCAAAGAGGACAGAAAATTCAACAGAAGGGTTGGCAAATGGAAGCAAGGGGAGCCAGCGCAGCAAAGCCAAACAAAATCAATCTCCTTTTACAACTGTTACGAAGATGCTTTTCAGGCAGCTGACACAAGGTCCTGCCAATACTCGTACAAATAATGGAATATTCGGTTTCCAAACAGTTGCACTGATATATAACTGGCAGGGGTGTATGCTCATACAAATAAATAATGGAACACCTGACTTACAAACCCTTGTTCATCTCATATGAACGCGCACAGGTAAGTTTAAACACCTCCAGCTCTCGACTCTACCATTCTGACCAACATGTCACGCCCAATCGTTGGCAGCGACAAATCGTGTGACAGAGCAGTTAAGTTGATTGAGAGTTGAGCGTTTCTATACGTCGTGTTCTTGATCTGACAAACAAGCACACAGATTCTCAGAGGGGGTCACTGAGCAAGTGCCCAAACAAGCACATTTTTCACATTTAAGGGGCAACTACTCACACGCCACTTCATTAAATTGAAACCGTCACAGCTTCAAACTAAAGCTGACGTTATGAGCAACCAGAGGGTGTGCTCAGGTTTAGTTAGGTCGCTCTATGTACAGATTGACAGGACTAAACACACGTAGGGCACCTTTACCCTAGACAGAAGCTTTCCTTGGAAATAGCATATGAATGGGCACATTTCGTTGACCACTTTGTCTTTTTACTTCAAACATTTTGCAATGATCTTTACCTATTGTAAGAGCTCTACAACACCAGACATCACTGAATTTGGTGCAGTAGGTGATTTGCCGAAGATTTGGCAGCAGATAGTGGAGTTCACGCCAAAAACGAATTGCACGTGTGCCCCTGCATTTGCAGTCTTTAAATCTTACACCCGCATAAATTTTCACATATAAAAATCGGAGCATGCAAATTCAGGGGGCACATGAGTGAAAGCGCACTTCAAAACATGCCCAAATGGGCCTTCCTCTGACAGTTCCTACCGCTGCCATCTGAATTGCCTCATCATTGTTTGATCATTGCATTGCTTTCTTGAATTGCTTCTCATTGCTGCTCAATCGTTCCAGCCGAACCACTTTCTTACCTCTGCCATTCTGGTCAACTACGCTGCTCACACGAGGCCCCAGCAGGAATTGCCTCATTGTTGCTCAATCATTCCAATCGAACCACTTTCTCACCTCTGTCATTCTGGCCGACCATGCTGCTCACACGCGGCCCCAGCAGAGATTGCCTCATTGCTGCTTCCCCCTTTATGCGTATTTCCCGCTTGCGCTGCTGCATCGCTTTCATTGCGACCTGGGGCAGCAATCAAACCACACTATAAGAAAAAAGGCTCGCAAACAGCCACCGATCAGGAGACAGGAACGGTCCAGCAGCCTAACCAGCAGTGCTTTTTGCAGGGCACACAGGAGCAAGCAGACACAGCAACAGACGTACCCTTCGCTGTCCAAAGGACAAGTGTGCTAGCTGAGTCATGAGGCGCACTCCTGAAGTCGTGGGATCTGCATGTAGAGCAGTATAAACGAACACGAGAGTGTGCAAGCTGCACCATGAGTTCCGTGCCGTAAGTTGTGGGGAATTCACGTGGAGAAATGCAGGAAAAGCGATGCAAGCTGCGCCACACGCTCCTGAAGTCGTGGGATCCACACGCAACAGCAGCCTGGGCAAACCAAGAGTGCAAGCGGTGTCATAAGTTGCATGCCTAAAGTCGTGGGATTTGCACGTAAGTACACAGAAAAACTAGCGCGTGCAGGCCCGGCCGTGACGCGCACTCCTGAGTCTGTGGAGTGTGCATGTAAAGCAGTGCAGATGAAATAATGTGAGCAAGCTCCGTGAGGGGTTGCACTTGTCTGAAGTTGTGGGACACACTTGTCTGAAGTTGTGGGATCTGCAACATGGAATAAAGCTAGCAAGTGACGGGCGCCATGAGGTGTACATCTAGGGTCATAGCATCTGCAGCAGAGGAGTACTGGGGCCAGCTTTTGGCGAGTGCTTTGCCACGTGTTTGGACAGTAGGAAGATCTGTCTTGCTCCTCCAGATGATTTCACCTTTTAAGCCACGTGAACGTGCATGTACACACACACACAAACACGCACACACACTTGCATGTGTCAATGCACAAGTATGCATGTACGTACTCACCTTGGTCTTCTAATGGCAGCACCTTGCTGCACACCGTGACCACCCTCTCAGCTATGGCGTTCAGCAGGGGCACGTCAAGGTGCTGTACCTTGGCCATCGCCCAAGCCAGCTTGGCCAAGTCGTTCCCTGCAGGCAAACAGGCGCGCACAGCGATTGAGGACTTTCACAAAGTAAGGGCCAAGTACTTCCTGCAGGTTTGCCTACAGACTTGCCTACATGCTTCCTACAGACTTACCAGGCCCACGATTGGGCTCCAATTTGTGGGCTATTAAAGTGTCCAAGTCACTCATTCCAGGCAACCAGGCACACGCACACATACACACATAAGCACTGATGCACACACACACATTTACACACATGAGAAATTGACTGTCTGGCCATCTGATCTTTACACACACAAACACACACACAAACACACACATACACACACGCATGTTATGAGAATCTGATTAGTCTGGCGATCTATTCCACACACACACACACACACACACACACACACACACACACACACGCACGCACACACATGTTATGTGAATTAATATTAGTCTGGCCATCTGATCCCTACAGGCGCCTTGTACGCATATGTAGAGCACACGCGTACCCAACAATATATCACACACAAACGCAGCGAAGGTGCACATTTGTAGGGTTGGCCAGAACCGTATATATACACCGTAAATGACCGTACATGTGGTGACTTTCCTGCCAAAAATACCGTACCTAAACCGTATATGCATGGTTCTGGTCAACCCTACACATTTGCCGTGGCCCAGAACCGTGTTTTGAGTAAGTGCATGCTATGACCAAGCAAACCACAAATAAGTGTCATGCAGCCTTTCCATACAGTACGTACACGTGTCTCTTCCAAGTATGAGGAGCACAACTACACTACCTACAAAGTACCCCCTCACCAGTAGTCTGGCCAAGCTTGCTGTGCAGTGATTGCCCTAGTAAGTGCCAAGACGTTAACACTGCCCCCCCATTATCCATCGCGAAAGCAGGGCTGCTGTTTGACTGTGCCTGCAGGTGCTTGTGTGTAAGGTGCGTGAGTATGTGTGTGCATGTGTGAGTGTTCGTGCGTGTGTAAGTGCTTGCCTTTTTGTGAGGTGCAAGCACAAACATGCATGCGCATATGTGCATGCAAGAGCACGTACAATGGTGTGTGTTATATACATATATACGCTGTGCCAAAACCTTGATAACACTGTGGAGCTTTATTTGTGTTGGGAGTGTGCGTGTGTGCGCATGTGCACATATTGGAAGGAATGTATATGCGTTCCAGTCATGATTACTGTACGCAAAGCTATTCACGGCCATAGCAACCAGAGCTCCTCATTATGCCTCTACAGCCATAACACGTATGCCCCTACACCACACAATCTTCTAGGTCGCCGCGCTAGGCTGACTGGTAATCTGAGCTTTTTCACACACAGACAAGTACTTGGCCGTATAGGGCTGGGACTGATATTGCTAGGCTGACTAGTAAGCTAAGCTTTTATGCACACAAACCAGCACTTAGCCGTACAGGGCTGAGACTGGTGCTGCTAGGCTGAATGGTAAGCTGAGCTTTTACGCATATAAACAATTACCTGGCCGTAAAGGGATGGGGCTACAGCGTCCCCTGTTAGCTGCTGCTGCTGCTGCTGCTGAGGTGGCGGTGGGAGTGAGTGCAAGGGTGCCAGGCTGAGCGCCCCTCCGTATATGCCCTGTGAGATCACAACAAGAGGTGTCAGGTCGCGTTGTCATCAAGTTGGATGTCATCAAGTCGGATGTTACAGGACGAGGTGGCACAGAGGGTCGAGTATGATTGGGGTAGGAGAGAAGCATGTGTATAAACTCAGCAGTTTGAGCACCAAACTGATGATGTCCATACACAATTGTGGCCGACCTGAAGTATGTGTGGTGTCAGGATGTACGGGCCGGTAAGGTGATAAAAACAATCCCCCATCCAGCAATTCTGCCAAGTTTGACTTACTCACTGCAAAGCAAGACATGCGAACACACATACACACATACACACACACCTGCAAGCGTGCCATTGCCCAAGCAAGGCTGCACAGCTCAGGCCCAGTACACTGATGCATTTTGCGCCCAGAGTTGGCAGATAGCTCAAGCAGCAAGGGGACAACTCCACCTGCATGAGCCAAAAGCCATACGCAGTTTGATAGCTTTCAGTATTGTGTGGCAATGTCTTGTTGCGGTAGGTAGGCGGCTCAAGCAACAACTCCACCAGCATAAGCCAAAAGTTGTGCACATTTTGATAGCTTTCAGCATTGTGTGGCACTGTCTTGTTGCGGTAGGTAGGCAGCTCAAGCAGCAGGGGAACAACTCCATCTGCACAAGCCAAAAGCTGTGCGTAGGCACAGTGTGCACGGCTTTCAGCATTGTGCCCTTTTAAAGTTGTTTTTTGTTGCACTTCCTCATCACGGCAAGCAGCTTACCCAGCTTGGCACTCCATACATCTGTCGGTATGTACATGTGTAAGGGTATCAAACCTCAGCATACTTCTAATTTAACCCTGGGCATACTATTAAACCACGATTGTGCACAAATATCAGCTTGCAGGTGTGTGTGTGTATATCTAGTATGGGTCTTGATGGCTGCAATCCAACGAGCACACTGATCTCTACCCTGCCTGTTAGGAAAAGCATTTTACAATGATTTACAGCAGGCTTTCTTGTAAGCAAAGCCATCAGTAGACCTGGAAAAATCTGTGCTCATCCATATTTGAGCCCAACATTTCAGGCACATCGGTGCAAGCTTCCCCTTCACACTAATGTGGGGAGTGCTCTTTAATGCCTGCGTACGCTTTTCTCTACTTTTTTGCAAGCTGGCAGACTGGAATACCAACCCACCCCAGTCCTGCACATGTATGCTCATCATTGGCAGCTATCCTCTCGCCTGTTTGTCTTTGCTGAACTTGCTGAATCCTTTTTGTTTACCTAATGCCTCAATGTCAGTACTGACCCCTGTGATCTTAATGAACTTAAGAACCACAGACGGCTCCCTTTTCAATATTTTATACCTAATGCCTCAATGTCAGTACTGACCCCTGTGATCTTAATGAACTTACGAACCACAGACGGCTCCCTTTCCTATTTTTTCTATACCTAATGCCTCAATGTCAGTACTGACCCGAGTGATCTTCAATGAACTCAAAAACCACAGACGGCTCCCTTTCCTATTTTTTGCATACCTAATGCCTCAATGTCAGTACTGACCCGAATGATCTTCAATGAACTCAAGAACCAGCTCCCTTTCCTATATAATGCTTCATTGCTGATACCGATGCACACAAACCCTGTGACCGATGCACACACCCCCCGTGACCGATGCACACACCCCTGGGAACTTTGCTTCACTTCAGAACCACAAGCAGCTCCTCTACGTTAATTGCTGCAGGGCTTGACCCCACCACAGCATTCCCTATCCCATTCTCTTTCACACAGACTCTACACTACAAATTCAACAGGTCCACCTGCCTGGAGGAGTTGTGCGTAGGCGGGCATAGACCGCGATGCTGCTGACAAGTTCAGGACCAAGCAGCACAGAACGCATCGTGCACAGCGCATCCCCTGTGAGCCTGCGGTAATGCACAGATGCGCGTTCATAGGTCAGAATGGCGTCTGCCGTTCACTCCTACTGTGGAGCCTGCACGCAGCAGTGGTGCATCGTGTCGTGCACAAGATAGCAAGGCGCAATTGCACCTAGGGTTGGCCATAGTTGTATACACCAACCAACCCCTGCTAAGAGGTTCCCCTGCTGAGAATGCCGTACAACGTGTATACGTACGTATTTATGGTTCTGGCCAACCCAAGAAATGGTCCTGTACACTGTACACATCAGTATCCATACTCTGTACACAACAGCTAGACGTGATAGACACACAGATGTGCAGGCAAGAACGCACATAACACACACTGACACACTCCAAACTCACTTGAGCAGCTGTCCCACACGGTGCTGAGCGTTGGCTACATCCAGGTCCAGGTTAGGCAGACAGGCCAGCAGCTGGACCACGTGCTCAGCCCTGCGTGGGTTGCAGGACATCAGCACGTGTCTCAATGCGTTTTGCAAAGTGATCGTTGCAGTCAGGGACACGTAGCGGACGGGCGTGTACCGGCGTGGTTGCGATGTCAGATGTCTTTGCACAAAAGACTGAATGTGATGATAGTTTAAGATCCGTGACGTTGGACTATCACACTGGTGGTCTATGACACGTATGTGCCTCTCAAATATGGCGACGTGAGTACAAAGCTTTGAGAGGCGTTTAAAGCAAGCACGTATACACGTTCACACACACACTCACACACGCGCACACATACACACACTCAAACACATCCACACACTCACACACACATACACACACACACACATTCACAAACATACGCGCCTGAACTGGTGGCGTTGCTCCACAAGGAGCTCCTCCGCCTCTCGCAGTGTTTTCAGGCCCGCAATGGTGCGTGACAGCTGCTGCAACCCCTCCACCCCCTCATTTTTCCGATTCCAATTCTGATTCCGCAAAGCAGGTGTAACGTTGCCTGCTTCTGAGAGCCTCCCGCTGTTGTGACTGTTGCTGCTTCGCCTCCTGACATGCACGGCACTGTCATGAACCCTCTGCTCATCCCCCCCCTCTTTTCCTCTGCTGCTTGCGCTGGCATCCGTGCTGAACACCCTGCTGCCTGTCATGCCTGTCACGTCTGCAAGATGTCCCCTGCGTGAACAAGTTGATGCCACGCCTGGCGCACCTCTGCGTGCCTCTATGTGACATGGATGCAAGCTGCTGGGCAGCATGCAGGCAACAGCGGCCTCTAGGGGGGTCATTGAGGAGGAGAGGGCCGCTGGCTCTCTGACCCCCATTTCTGACATGTGCGTCGCAGTTTGCTGGAGTTGGTACATGCTGCGCAGCGCATGTCCAGCTGAGGCGGGCCAGGCTTTCAGGAGCAACTGCAGGCTGCTTAAGAGCGAAGTGCTGGGCGTGGCCATGGCCGCCCAACAAACTAACAGACAAAACTTTTAACTTTATTTAGCACTTTAGCAGTTCAACCCATTAATTTACAATGGAAGAGGAGGAGCTGCAAGAAGTTGTGTGCGTGAACGATTGGAATGAAAATGTGCAGGACTTGCCCCCAATCCCTCCCTCAATTGCAGAGGTGAGCTGCTGCTGGGTGCTTTCATTCAAACAAGATTATAAGCTAATGAATTGCTCTTGTCTGTCAAGTGACACACACACACACATATGTGATATGTGCACACGCATGCACGCATTTACACACGCGCGCGCACACACACACACACACACACACACACACACACAAACACACACACACACACACAAACACACACATACAAACATCAAACACACACATAGGCCAAGTTCAGACGCCTCTTTGCCGTGGATGTAGCCGGGCATGCAGGACACGACCAATACGTGTACCTGGTACCAAATGGGCTGGCCATCGTGGGTCTCGCTCCCTCACACATCTTCCTGCGTGCCCACCACACCACTCCCACCTGTCAGTCTGCCCCGGGGGACGCAGCCAACGGTCAGACAGGCATGATAGGAACACAAACAGCAGACGCAGTAGCAGAAGCACAGGCAGCAGTTCCACAGCAGCAGCAAAGCATAGCTCCTCCTGTGCAGGCAGACTGTGGGGATGGGGGGGTGCAGGAGAAGGACAGCCGCAGCACAGAAGTACAAGACACAGGGAGGAAACGAAAGGGGGACTGCAGCGGCAGAGAGGAGGATGACAAGAAGATGAAGCTGCCAGGCAGCAGCAGCAATGGTGCTCAGGAGGACGGCTCTCAAAAATTAAACAACCAGCAGCCTCAGGTTGCCCAAGAGCGAACTGAGGATAGCACATCACAGGAACAGGTTCGACAACAGCCAATAAGTGGGTCTGGTGTGTGTGGCGCACCCCCCCAGCTGGCAGGCATGCAGCAGGCGGTGGTAGAACAGGGGCATTCTCAGCAAAAGGTGGTAGAGCAGGGGCGTCCTCAGCAGGCGGTGGTAGAGCAGGGGCATTCTCAGCAAGAGGTGGAACAGCATGGATGTTCTCAGCCGGGGGTGCAGCAGCGGCATTTCCAGGAAGAGGTGCTGCAGCACGGTTTGGGAGGGACGATTAGTGGGAAAGGTGCACATCAGCAGCCCCCTGCTGCTGTGCGCACCACCACAAAGGGCCTGCCTTTCTTTCCGGACCAGCTGGTGAGACTCAGTCGTCGTCATAACTGATGTGTGTAGTGGTGTAGGTGTAAGGTAACACACTGCAGAGGAGTTGCTGGGAGCCTTTTGTTTGGCCTGTAGTTTGTCTCTGCCGGGCAAGGTGCAGACCAGACCTACTTGTGCGCTTGTAGTGGCTGCTGGAATTATGAGTGCTTTCAAACGATTTGTTGGCCCCCTACTTCATTTAATCAAGCAGCGATTTTGTGTGCAGTCAGCCTGTACAGTGCATACGTGTACAAAATGAAAAGCATGCTGTATAAAGAAGTTGTGTGACGTGCACTAAGTAAAAGATGTCCGGGAAGTGTGTGAGCATGACGCTTGCGAGCCAAAGCTGCGAGGCAAGGTTATAGGAACGGAAAGAGACGCACGGTAAATCAAGGTCAGTATGCAGATCACACAGTCACAAACTTGCATAAGGAATAGGGATTAGGAAAGGCAGATACACAGAAACTTAGGAATAGGCGTACTTTGTGACAGTGCCACGATAACGAAACAGATTATCGCCCCTTTTTGGTGAAGTCTAATTTGGGTGCGCGTGGCTCGTTCATTCCTGATCAAAGTTTGAAGTTGCCCCAAGCCCTTATTGCTCTCGTTTACGATTTCTAGGGTGCGAGGCATAATATTATGTTACCTCCATATCATATGATATATCATATTATAGTTAATAGTATATAATATTCTCCGGAAATTAATAATTTAACCCAGACTGTGCACTCTGGGGTTTTTGGACCCAAGAAATTGATTGGTGAAAACCCTGCAAGGATTGGTTGTGTAGAATATTGCCAAGTGAGGAAGAGACCCACATACTTCTTCCCTCACCTACACCCACATACTCACATACAAACTCATCCCCCCCCCACACGCACATACTCACACACAAACACCCCACACATCCACCCGCATACCCACCCGCATACCCACACACCCACCCACAGCCACAGCCAAACTCACACCCACACCCACACTCACCCCCACCCACACTCCCTCCCGCACCCACACTCACACCCAAACCCACACCCACACCCATCTTCATATGTGGGTGAGTATGGAATTCACCCAGACTTCCCCGCCATTTGTTAAACTTATGTCGGCAGCGCGTTGAGCGTCGTTCGAACACCTCAAAATATCATTTTATGCAGGCTCCGCATAATACCTATGATATATAATAGTATATATTAGTATATATTAATAATATGACGAGGTCGCCTCGCACCCTAACCATTTCAGTCCCCGTGTTTTCTACTTATACTTATACATAAATATATATATATTATATATATTTCAAACGCACAATAGCACATGATTGAATTAGAAAACACGTACGAGAGAAGCACACGCATACACACACAGGTTGCTGTGAACTTTGACATCGGCAAACGGACTGCCTCTCAGAAGCAGAGCGGGAAAAAGAAATCGCAAGGAACATCATTAGACGCACAAAGTGTGCTGTGCAAGTTGGAGGGGCCAAAGGGAACGCAGTGAGTACGATTGAGATTCTTGAATTGTATGTGCTATGTATTGAAGCGATTACAAGCTGGATATTTGTTTGACCTTTTGTTGCTTTTATGCATTCCGTGTGCAGTCATGATATAGAAGGGCCGTGTGGGGCTGAGGTTTGAGATGTTTATGTAGGTAAGTAGTCATGCATGCTGTCGGAAGTAGAGGTTGCTTTGAAGGCGCACGCGTGTTTGAAGGGCTGTGTGAGGGACACAATGAACAAGCTGGGCTTAACATTACTTGAGATGCTGTGTAACTTGTGTGCTATAACCCTGCGTGCTGTGCGTGTAATAGAGGCTGCACAGACTTTTGCGCCAGCTTCCGCTTTTAAAACGCACGTGCTTGAAGTGAAGGGGTCTTGTTTGGTACAGGATTTAATCTGGTTGTGTGCATTGGTTAGTTAAGAGCTGACAAAGGCCAACAAGTCAGCTCTAAAGTAAGCACAAACTGGCGCATGGTATCCACTCGTAAATGCCTTCTCAAGCAAGCCATCAGGTGGGTGCAAATTGTGTGCCTCCCTAGTCTGTAATTGAATGCATGTAACAACCAAACTCATTTGCGATCACTTCTCATGTTGCCTCTCATTTGCTTTCTCGCAGGATATCCGTGCGTGCTGTGGCTCCTGGGAAGCTTTTGGAAGTTAACCAACGCCTGCAGCAAACGCCAGCCCTGCTGTTTGACAGGTAAGTTTGTGTTGGAGGGGGGGGGGGAGGGCGAGGAAAAAGTGTATTTTGTGAGCCTTTGGAAGTTTCAAAAAAGTTATTATTGAGGGGGGGCCCACCAAGTGATATCTGAAGGGACATTCCCCTTTTGCAACGAGTGGGATCAGAAGGAATCCAGGATGCTTTTGGTAATGCAGCATTACTAATGCCCTTCCTTGGATCTTTTTTATGCAAGGGGTTACGTTTCTACACAGGTATTTTTGTGAGCACATCGGACAAACAAGTTCAGATTTTCTGTTTTGTGTGCGACACCCAGCTACACTACCTATAGCTATATTAGTAAAAACAGGCAGCAACCTGTTTTGAAATGTCAATGGTTAGCTATGCACAATTTGCCCAGATCTTTTCATCCATCTTGGCCCTTAAGAGAACAAAAGAAAGGACTCCGCTGGTAGTGATGACACAGCCAGCATGATTAAGGGAGGGGGTTACTTAGGTGCCCGCACCAGGCAACCCCCCCACCGCGCAAACAATTATAAAGAAATTAATGTGGGTCAGGGGGGTTGTGTGCCGTAGCATCGGACCCAATCCTTGACTGTTGTTGCTTGTGTTATATTGCAGTGCATATTTTGTTTTGATGAGTGCAGATCTATGTCTGATGGAGTGTGGCTCTTACTATATCCATTCAACATCAACGCAGTCAGTAGGAAATCTTGGATACCTTGCCCCAGGCACATGTGTGTGCCACAACTTGTTGCTTGCAGGCCGATGAGAGAAGGCTACATTGCAATCCTGTTCCCATCAGAAGCTCAACGTCGGATGTGTGTGGAGCGATTGCTGTCCGTCGAGCAATATATTCAGCTGAGAGGCTTAACGAGCCATGATCTGCAGTAGTGTAGAGTGTGCCGGCCTCCTGAGATTGACGCTTGGTTTATTTAGTACATGTGCATGTGTTTGCTCCTAACCGAATGAGTACGCATGCCTCCAATTTTCAAAATTTGATTTCGAATCCCGACAGGGCAATAATTTTTCACATCCCTTCCAGCAGTGGCTCGCCAGCTTCACACATTGGCTCGCCAGCCTCACCAGGCCACCCTGCAATTTGGGCTAGCCTCTCAATTAAAATGTAAATCGAGTTAGACCGGAGCTGGCTGTAGCGTAAGTCCAGACGCAAAAGGTTTGATGAGCCGAAACAAAGAGGTCGTAATTACGCCCTTGCGAACGCCCACATGTTGCGAACAGGTCATAAAAAAATAAAATAACGGACTGTGCCCTTTGAGCTCTGGTGCGGATGACACACACACACACACACACACACACACACACACACACACACCAAGCCTGAATTAAACCACTGGACCTGCCCAAGACTTTCCCCTGTCCTGTGTTGTTGTGTGTTGTACTTCATATGAACTTGAGACCTGTGCAGGCAGATAGCTGCTTGAATTCTGGGCAGATTGACACCCTTTCTATTAGTGTGGGGGATCAGGAGGGGGAGTGGGGGTGGGGGGGATCATTTTGGGTCGGAGGCCCACAAATTTTCAATTTCGTGATGAATTCGTGTCAGGATTTATTTTTTTAAAGCCTCCTGGGTCTTTTTCTGTTTGCTGCACTTCAAAGCTTCAAAGTGTCGACCAAAACATCTAACAATTTGATCCAAATTTAGTTTAGTTTAGTTTAGTTTAGTTTAGTTTAGTTTAGTTTAGTTTAGTTTAGTTTAGTTTAGTTTAGTTTAGTCTAGTCTAGTTTAGTTTTAGTTTTAGTTTAGTTTGGATTACAAAGGCCTCCAGCCTGGCATGGCTGCTCAACCTATAGGTCACAACAAATTAATAATTCAAAAAGATCGACAATAATCCAAGAACACGTCAGGGTAAGAAGTGTATAGCTTACGTAAGGCACAACTGGTTAGCTAGATAGGGTGCAACCCACAGATAATTCCATACCATAAAGTACATGTAGGTTTGGCCAACATACATACATACGTATACACGGTGTATGTACGATAACCTTAGCAGGAAAATTACCATACATCCGATGATATACGGAGTACATATACGGTTCTGGCCAACCCTTAGTACATGCAATCAGAGTGTAGTGACAGCGTCTTAAGAGGGAGCAGCAGCAGTATACAGTTAGACTTGCCCTTTGTATTTTGCGTTCACGGTGAGAGAGAGAGATAGAGCGAGAGAGAGAGAGAGAGAGAGAGAGAGAAAGAGAGACAGAGAGAGAG
>Ga0307963_1002019_pt1 | contig 15960 bp, 16 predicted proteins | sample OrgLakmetagen594_FD_201829 | JGI IMG/M metagenome (GOLD analysis project Ga0307963, IMG submission 201829) | Saline water microbial communities from Organic Lake, Antarctica - #594 | ecosystem: Environmental > Aquatic > Non-marine Saline and Alkaline > Saline | place: Antarctica: Organic Lake...
TGTGTGTGTGTGTGTGTGTGTGTGTGTGTGTGTGTGTGTGTGTGTGTGTGTGTGTGTGTGTGTGTGTGTGTGTGTGTGTGTGTGTGTGTGTGTGTGTGTGTGTGAATGTGAGAGTGAGGGCAGCTCAAATTTGACTTGGATGAGCCATGCACCCCTAACATTCGCTGCACAACGCACGGGAGTTGAGGCGTGCAAGACCTCGTACGGACTGTGCTACCGTTTATTTATTCAACCGCGTCCCGGATCTGTAACACCCTGAATTCAACCTTTCTCCTTCCCTCGAGCGAGCTCGCAACCCCTTCCCCACCCCCTGCTGCTGCACCCTACTGGCAGTACGCACAGGGATGTACAGGCAGTACGCACAGCAGGACCACCACTCGAACTCACTTTGTGTAGGTATTCCGAACTCGCTGCCTTCAAGATGACGTACGTTCTTGACGGAGGATGAGGACGATGGTGGGAAACACCTGGCTTCGCAAAACGGTAAAGTTGCGCGCAACTTCCGGCCATGGCTCGTTAATATCCCGCTCGGCCTGTGTTAGGCCTTAAGGCCTATGTGGCCAAACCTTTTTTATTTATTTGTGGGCATCGTTGGTAAGGTTTCCGTGCCTCGGAAACCTTTTTTCACTTGCTTGGCTCAATTAGAAAAACGTTACAAAAAGAGTAGCTTCAGGATAAATTGATGGCCGGACTGGTCGGTGATGTCCCGAGGTAGTCATTTCATACTTAGAATAAAACTTTGATAGATTAATCTTGGATTTAAAACTATGTATGACGCAAGAACACCGGCACACTGGAAGAAGCTATAGGGCACCCACAAGTTTTGGCCAGATAGTCCTTCATTTAATGAGCTTGAAATATTTGCAACACTTGCTGTCTCCTAACGGAGTTTTTCTTTATATGTGCTTCCTGGCACTGCAATTGTCAAGCGTCGGTTGCAATGATGATGCTATCGCTCCACATCCAACGGCCGAGAGGAACCCCTGGCACGAGGTGGTAGATACCTTTTCCTCTCTTCTTTTTTGTCAATGCCATCTTGCTGCCCCTGTCTTCTGCTCTTCACATGCAGCCCATCTGCCTGCATGCATGGGCGGGGGTAGAATGAAGTAGGAAGGTCAGATTAAAACGGACTGTTGCCAAGCAGCAAAAGCGTACTTACTGCCCTTATAAACTGATCAAGCAGTTAAAAACAAACATCGTCCACTCACTTTTGTGTAGAGCTTAAAGGAAGCCTGGTATGGAGGCTTACGGTGCGTTTACAATAGGGTATATAATGATTAACGACTATATCTCACCAATTTCATTTTGCATTTACATAGGTGATCTATTACTGTGAAAACAATAGAAAATGGTTTTAAATTAATGTTTATCGGGGGGCTTAATTACGGTGCGTTTACAATAGGGTGATTAATGATTCAATCGCGTTTTGCGTTTACGAAGGGTGATTAATTACCGTGATTAATTAATAAAAGGTGATTAATTTTGAATTAGTTTGAATCCTTGGGGGGGGGATCAATGATTAACTCGTTCGTGATTAATTCCTGGGTGGCAGTCAAACGTTCCAAGTAGGTAATTAAAGGCTGGGAAAGCTCCACAAGAGGGAGTGGCTGGAGAAACTGCCAGCAGTCAAAGACTCCGGGTAATCAGTCAAAGGTTGGAAGGATGTTGCCAGCGCTCTCCAGTGCATGCAAGCACATTGCAAGCAGTTCTGGAGTTCCAGCCCTTCCTTTCTGCCAGCTACAACATGCTTCAGGCCACAACCTGATTCTGCTGGGTTAATTGCGTTTCTTGTAAACGCAAGGTGATTAATTCAGGAGTGATAATTCTAACACGATGAATTTGAGGGATATATTATGAATTATGAATGAACCACATAATTTAATCACCCTGTTGTAAACGTACCGTTATTGTGCATCCGCGCTGTGGATCCACCTCCTCAATCATTATTCCTATGCGGACATCTTTCGTTTGGCACTGCACTTTGATCGCGCTTCAACGGAAGCCTTGATGCAATTGAAACAAAGTGTGATCAAAGCGTCTGTAGAAGCCTTTAATTTTATGCCTGAGATCATTGGGTTGTTGCTGTCTGGGGAAAGTTGATCTGCTGACGGGTGGCTGGCGGTGCTGCTGAGGTGCTCCCGGTCGTTCTCCCCCATTCTCCCCCTGCCACTCCGAAGCGTCCACCCCCCTCCATTACTAGCAGTCTGTTGCTTTATTGTTTTCGTGGAGATGGGAGCAACCGGAGGTAAACCTGTTTTTGCCTGAGAAGTGGATGGAAAGAGCCACTTTGGTACAACTGTAGTTGCAGCTGTATCAGGAATTTGAAGATTTTGCATTGCCATCCGTTCGTTGCTACCTATATCCATGCAGACAAAGCAGGATCCTAGGGAGCCTGTCTTGCTGATGGCTTTGAAGGTCATGCTGCATGCTAGATTGTGTCTTTCAGTGATCATATCTCTTATGTGAAAGTGTTGGCATCCAGAAAGGAATTGCAGGGCACTGGTCGAGTCGTGGGCAAAGTCGAGAGGGCAGGTCAGAGTTGTTAAGCGCTTAAACCAAACCGCATGCTTTTGATTGTACAGGGTTCCTGTTCTGTACTTCATAATGATGCAATTTGTTTCAACAGAGGTACATAAGATGTTGTTAGGTAAGCGTTGCTAGCAGCTCCATTGGCAGTGCTATTTTCAATAAAGGTCAGGTAGCCTTCATGGTAATTTGCTTCGGTATTGGCATTTCCTAGGTTGTGGAGGGGGTGCATTTGTGCTTGCATGACGTAATACATGATGACTGCTAACATTTTACTTCTTTTGTATAGCTTCCGATGAATCAGTCCCAAAGCAATTGGAGCTGGCTTGACTACAAAATTAATGTATGTAATGCCCTGCACTTGTTTTGGCAATCAAAGTCTGCTGTTTTTGCTTTAGTTTATTAATTAGATTGAAGAGTACACAAGCAAGAATAAAATGAAGTCAATCTCCTCCGCTGATTTTTTGTAATTGTCATGATTTCAACATAGTCAAATTGTGCATATAATCCTAGCACTGGAGTGACAAGATGTAGGCACGCTTCATCACCATTGTCATGTCACATCCTGATAAAAAGAAAAGACTACCGTACTGTACCGTGACCAATCCGAGGTTTAAAAAAAATCAACTTATAAGCCCCAATGCGAGCAACGCGAGGGGGGCAACACATATTAATAAACACAATGCGAGCCTATGCGAGGGACTTCTGGCCCTATGAGCTGCACCTACATGCGTATGCACGCGCGTGTGCGTGCGTGCGCGTACGTGCGTGTTTGTGTGCGTGTGCGCATGTAAGTGTGTGTGTGTGTGTATGTGTGTGTGTGTGCACGTACGTGTGAGCGTGCATTGTGTACATGCGTGCGTGTGTACGGTTGTGTGGACATACATGCGTGCATGCATTGTGTACTTGTGTGTGCGTGCGTATGTGTGTGTGTTGTGTGTGCGCATACGTTGTACGTAAGTGCGTGTTTATACATATGTATACATGTCCCATACATGTGTGTGTGTGTGTGTGTGTGCGCAAACGTACGTGTGCGTGCGTGCGCTTACGTGCATGTTTGTTTGTACGCGTGCACGTATGTGTGTGTGCGTGTGTACGTGTGTGCATGCGCGTACGTGTATGCATGCACGCAGGGTGTGTGTGCATGTGTGTGTGCATGCGGGTACGTCCTTCCTTCCCAATAGAGGGCCAGCCTCCCAAGCTGTTTGTCCACCTTGGGGGCCTTCAGAGGCTTTGCAGGACCAAGGGTGTAGCTACTAAGGAAAAGAAAGGGAAAAAACAGTGTGTAAACACTACCGGCATGCGTTAGGAAAGGATGTTGTTTTGTGTTCTGCACCACCCAATGGATGCAGAGACATACAACATTCCACCTGGAAAATGAAATAAGATAGGTTTCTCAGTGGGGATCAGGTGGTTGGGAGGCAGAACCCTGTACCCCACCAGGAGTATTGCTCAGAAAGTTTAGGGAGTTGTGTTCAATGTCTTGTCTGTATGATTTTTGTTGCGGATCTGATTGCATTGCGGTGTCCTAGTCGGCAAGGCAACAGCAGCTTAGGTTGTTTTTATGCCTTTTCTGCCTGTTGGGTAGCACATGAAGTGCTTACAATACTTATTTTCGATCAAATGTATGTAGCGTTTGGTTGTGTCTTGGTTTCACAGCCAGGGGAGGGGGTATGGATTGGCAGCGCCATCTATCTGCTAGGTTATTACGGGCAACTCTTCTTGCATTATTGGCAGAGGACCTAGTTTGGTACGTATTTGTTGGGTTTCGTTTGGGGCGTGGTTGCTGGGTGGGAGTAACTATGATCTGCCTTGCCAAATTCCCGCCGCTGTTGCGCATTGCGATTGGAAGGTAAGAGCCAGGTTGAAATCCATTCCTACCTATGTCTCCTCAGAAGGGCATTTGATGCCTTGTTGTACCAATGTTGCACGACTCCCTACATCTGCTTGTGCTAGCAGACATGCCCCCTGTGTACCTTGTTGGATCGCTTTTATAATCATTTGTCCAGCAGCGTTATGCCTAGTAATGGTCATGTGATTCACAATGGGATGACTGCAGCCTGAAAGCATACGGTAGGCTCCGTCTAGCTTTTGGCAGATGAGGCAGATTGGTGGGCCTTCTATATGGTTGCACTCAGCTTTTGGATTATGAATTCTGTGTGGCAGAGCATGACCTTTTTTCTTTTCTCCAGAGGTGACTGCATTTTTTCAAAATGAGTTACTCATGTCTTTTTCGACAATGCCTTTCTTAATCAGTTCTTGGTATTTTTTGTAGCAATTTGTGGACTGATGGTTTGAACCTTTTTTGATTTAGGATCTAGTTTTTGTTGGGCGTGCATGTGTGCTTTCACAGCAGAGAAATAGCCGCTATAATCAAAGTTTGCATAGTTTTGTGTTACAGTTCCTATAGTTTCAAATCCAACCTCATAGTTTTGGTCCCCTAACCCCCTAATCCTAATCCAAACCCTAACCCTAAACCCTAAAACTATGGCCCTAACCCCTAAAACTTTGAGGCTGAATGAAAAACTGTAGCCAAAACTATGAGAACTATAGGTATAGCGGCTGTAATAGTCACAGCATCGAGAATTGAGAAAATGGAGACCCTATCTGTTAGAGGCCCTGGTTGGCAGATGTTAAGAGCATCTGGAAGATTTGCTGGGGGGGGGTCTCCCACCCTTGCTGGCCAGAAGATGGATGATTGGGGATGGGCGTCAGGTTAATGTGGGTATCTATCATGGCCATTTTCCGCAGAGCAAGAAAAGAAAAAGAAAAAACTACGCAGGCAGCAAATCATTCCCTGCATCAATTAAGGAAAAGGAGACACATTGGCCGAAGTGCCGTGAGTCTCCCCCACCAAAGGAACAAAAGAGCATTTTGCCAAGGCATCAGTGTCGTTCCCTAGTATGCCAGCATGAGCTTTAACCTTGTAGTAAAATTAAGGAGGCGACATTGTCTCTACTGGTGTCTAGAAATCACCATACACGTGACCAGCCGTGCCTGACCAAAAACGATCTGAGCGGAGTTGGAGTTGGAGGAACTCTGTGTGCTGTCCCACGTGGGCGAGGTTCATGATTGGGCGCAAGCATACTTCTGACCTTACTGTTGGTGGTGTTTACACTACTACCGTTCTTACCCTTTTTTTGGCCTTATTGCGTCTAGTAATTTTGAAATCCTTTGCAGTCCCGTTGTGTTGCCTGCTACACTAGCCGTCTCATGCATGTTGTTTCTGTTTGCTAGCAGGAGCGTGGCCTGAAGGCGGTTATCGCGTATTTGACAATGTCCTGGTGAAGATGAACATGTTCAGAACGAGGCTCTCTGTCACGACGAATCATGGTACCAGCTTAAGCATGGATTGCAAGTATGAGTCATATCCGTCCGCCAAGCTCCCCCATAAAGGTGTGTTTAACGTCTCCTCCCTCTCCACGCAAGAAGGAAGCGACGGCTCAAACAACGCCCCGAGGTGATGGTAGTACTCAGACTTGCAGTCTGAGAAAAGAGCGAGTTTGTTACAAGAGGACCATGTAAACTGGCCAAACAACCAAATAACTGTAAAACCGTTGCTCACATTATAAATCCAGGGGAAATCACACAACTCGTCCATGCCACTGATTTAGCATGACATCTTTTATTTTGCCAAGACCATCGGGTTTGTGAGCTGAGGAAAAAATTTTCCTTTTTGTTTGTACCTTTTTTTGAAGACTTTTCAGCAGCCCAACCCTTTTTCCTGCAACAAGTCAACAACCAACTTGTTCATGACTTCCTTTCTCAGCAGAACACTAGACTTTTTCTCTTTCTTTCTGAGCGTAAGGATATAATTGTGGCTGGCCGAGACCAGTCAGCAGACGATCAGCCAAACAACCTGGCTGAAGGTCGACCCTATTATACCCATTGGCTGTTTGCTAGTAGTCAGGCAATCAGCCGGACGACCTGGCTGAATGTCACCCCCATCCTATTGTAGCCATTCCGGTGGTCAATTTGTTTTGGCTGGCTGGCCACTTTACGGTGTCTCAATCGTTAACTTGAGCTTCAATCTGTGGTGTGCCTGTCTTTGTTGAAAGGATCACAAACACTAATCAGGAGAAGACGCATTGACAAAATGCATATGCCATAAAGAGAAGTCTGCTGCTTGACGTTATTATGTAAACATACAGGAATGTCGGGATTGAGGGTGGCACAAAAGACAAAAAATAAGTCGTAACTGATAAAATACAACTTCCACGTGATATTTTTTTACCGTAAAATACATGCCGTCAGTCCTGTTGACAAGAAAGAGGCCATCAACCAGCCATCAATAATAGCTGTCCCCCTGTGGTCGGTCTTCAACAAATTCAGGAGGCTGCGACTCGCCTCTGTCCGTGGCTGTTTCACCGCCATCCTCCATCTGCACAAGATGCAAGGGAGGTTGAATGAGACCTGAAGCGTCGCAAGCTCCTTGGCCTGAAACCACTCCTGATGATAATTGTCTACAGTAATAGGCAGTTCTTACATTTTTGTGGGGTGACGGGTGACTAAGAAATGTTGCACCTGGCCAAAACTATAATAGGGAGAACTTAGGGAGCAAACCAGGGTTGACTAGCTTGTAAGATATTAAAGGCCCATTGTTCACGAGATCCAAAACTTAAGGCTGCAAAGTGATTGGAGCAATACTGCCTATCCAGCTACACACAGCTTTTTCAAGGCAAGCAGACAATATCATAACCAAATTTGGGAGATCTCTAATTTGCTTAGAATGCCAATGTTTTTGAGTGTCAAACTCCTTTTGCACTCACCCCCCACGTTATGCCGCCCCCCGCTATTGAGGGCTCTGGTTCTGGGGATCTGGACGGCATGGCGCCTACTGCGTCATAGGCTCCATTCTCTGGTACAGACATCTGACGTGGCTGCTGTTGGTCTTTCAGGTCCATTTCTGAGAGGCCTTTGTCCGCCTGGTGTGCCAAATTTAAAAGAAGGACATTTAAGGGTGCAAACGGCAGGGAGCGTTGCCATTTTTTTTGGCAGCACATGTCAGTTGTCTGCTGGTGTCTGCTTATAAAAATTTTTAAGCAAAGGTGTACATCAAAAAGAAGGGCTGATGCCTGGGTTATTAGATAGAAGCTGAACATGCATTGTACTACAAGTCCAAGTTTCGCAAAAGACGCACATTCAAGTTTGACATATCAGATGAGATGAATGGGCAAGAGTTGAATAGACAACGTGGTTCATAAGTAATGAAAGGCAGTGAGTGGGTGATCAGGGATGCAAATGACTCAAGTGCCTAATGTGTTGTGCAATTATAACACTTAACGCTTAATATTGAACATCTAACATTGGCTGTGCAAGCATGTGACTATGCACCTGCTACTTTCAAGCAGCCACAAGCCCCAACTCAAACACCCACAATAACCTCACCCACCTGCTAACGACGAGAACCCAGAACCCACACAACTTCACTCATCACTACATACATATGTAAATACAACATGCACACACCCCGCCATTCTTACCTGCATTTGCTTTGTTTGACGAATCCGGAACAACTCTTGTAGGTACACAGTGTCCAATTCCTTCCGATGTAAAGGGGGAGGAAGGCCTAGCAGTTCTGTTGTTGGGAGGTAATTGATTGATGAAGAAACTGTTTAAAAAGCTAGTCCTGCAGGATGCTGCCTATCGCCTCTGCAAAGGACATGGATTCCAGCAGCAACCTACCGCTTCAAATGTTTACCAAAAGACATTCTAGCGGCAACCTACTGTTTACCAAAGGACACCTACTGTTTATCAAAGGACATTTTAGCAGCAACCTATTGTTTCTATTGTTTACTAAAGGAGAACTCCTGATTAAAAGGTTTGATTACCTACCCTAAGTAGCCTTATTAAACAGATTCCAGCAGCAACCCGCCTTCCATTGTTTACCAAAGTGGTGCACATTCTAAACGCAAGTTTTGACTATTGTACCTAAAGAGCCTTATTATACAGGCATGTTTGTTTGTGTCTGGGAAGTTACAGGTATAAGCTACGCCTGGAAAGCTGTGTCTAGATGTGTATCTGAGTGTGCGTCTGTATGCGTGTCTGAATGTGTGTCTGGAGTGTGTGCCTGGGTGTGTGTCTGGATGTGTGTCTGAAAAGCTACAGGAGAAAGCTACAGCTACAGGTGAAAGAGCTGAAGGGGAGCCCCAAGGTTAACTTACCATGTGGAGACGCTTGATAGCATGCCACCTTTTAATTCCACAGCGCAAACAGAAAATAGAGGAACCCAAGCCGTTTCCCACTCCACCCCTCCGTACCTTGTTCTAGTTTGTGTTGGCGGTCTAGTAAAAGGCCTCTGCTGGTCGTCTCTGCTGAGTAAGAGAGGTAGCCCACAAAGGCCCCCGTCCCTGCCATGGCTGCTACTGCATAGGGCTGCCGAGGGTACCTGCTTGACATAGCAGTCGCCATTTCGATACAAGTAAAAAGGGCAGTTACCATATATAAACTGTATATGACCGTGTGTAAGGTAATTTCCATGTAAAAGGAACATGCATACCTTGTATACATGTGTACCAGTATAGCTTTGGCTGACCCTAGATGTAAGATAGTCGTTTCATTTATCACAGGGAGCTGTAGCTGCTGGCACATAAGCACATAAGGTTGCCACGTGGTATTGGCCAGAACCGCACACGAGGTTCATGTAAACAGCATTGTAATTTGTGCAGGATAGGTACGCCAGATTTTGTCGTATATGTACACGGTTCTAGCCAACCCAACACATACGCCAATAATAGCCGGTGCAAGAAAGTGAACTACACTTGTGCATGCCACTCCTGCACTAGAAATATCTCTGCTATGGCTGCAGAGGGTGCCTGTCTTTGTCTCATTCATCTTCCTCTAAGGCTACTCCATACTCCTGGTAAGCACTACTTCTTGCACTACCTACAGTACCTAGCTGGAGCTTACTTGGCACTGAAAAGACTCGTGGCTTTAGTAAAGGAGGGAAACTACCTAGCGACCACCTTAATCAAACCCCACAAGGCCCCCAAGATGAAACAGGCACCCAGAACCGACCTACCAGAAGTAACCCAGGACGCTCCCGGCAGACACCCCACCTGCAAAGCACAAAGACACAACAAAAGTATTCCAAAGTTCCATGCTAATTTGTCAACTCCATTAGTGAGGCACAAGACACGACAGGTGAAAATGCTAACACAGTGCCGTGCCCTCGCGCGCAATACGAATGCTATCCCGTTTCATACTGGATCGGTCAGGACGGTAGGCATATACCTCCTTTGGCCGTTCATGTTGGGAGTCCCAATTTGTGTGCACAGGCTTAAAGGGGAACCAGGCACAACAGGCGGAGCAGCCTCGCGCAACAGGGGCAGCAGTATAATTGAATCGCAGCAATCAAATCACTGTTAGGAATCAGGTAGTCTAGCAGTTAGTTAGTTACAGTGTCTTTGGTTTTCCTGTTTTCATGCTGGGTCTGTTTCTTTCTCTGTGAATTAACTGCAATAACAAAACAGGTTGCAGGCCTCCATATTTGCGACCAAGCAAACTTTTTTTGGAATTACTGAGTATTGTTACTCGAGTGAAAGGTTTTAACCAACCCTGCTTGTGAACTTGAGTACACGGAGGCTTGAGGGATGCACAGGCACAATGCAAGGGGCAGCCTGTAAAAAGAAAGAAAAGGCCATGCTGCTAGAGTTAGCACATCCAGCGGAGAGGGGGGAGCCCTCAGGTGCCAGCACTTAAAAAGCCCATGATATAAGGGGCAGCCTCTGAGAGCAAACGCAGCAGGACTTCACACCCTCATCTAAGCTGCTCTCCTCTCCTCTCCTCTTTTCGCTCTTTCCGTTGCAACAGGCTGTATTCACATGTGTATGAATTTCCATGCATCTAGTTCTCACTTGGGTATACCAAAAGCTGGATCAATTCACAGTGTAGGTAGTTAAGGGCAGTGCCCCCTGGATGACTATTTCCGTAAGGCCACTCCGTACAAAGCTTGTGAGATGACGACACACAGTTTCTTTACCAGGAGCATAACTGTAAGCATCCTTGTGCTAGAGATTTGCCACGCACCTGGCACAATCAAACTTGGAGGCACATTGTACATCAAGGCGCATTTGCACATCAAGGCTTTGAGGCCAGAACAGAGGATGCAATGAGGATGCATTGACATATTATGGCCGTTGCACCAGATTGCAAAGACCTTGGGGCTGAAACCAAGATACGCATGCCCTTACCGAGCATCTTGTTGTATTTATCCTTGGTCCCCCTGATGGTTTCCAGCCCTGACTCCACGCCCTCCATCAAATACGAGCAGCCAATGAGCAAGCCCACATCTTTGAAGCTGGATTAACATAAAAGTATATGAGCGATTTGAGAGCGCGCTTTTCTTCTTGTGTGTGTGTGTGTGAATGTGTGCGTTTTTATGTGTGTGTATGTGTGTGTTTGTGTGTGTGTGTGCAAGCTGTTTGTCTCTTTCGTCATCTGTGTAAACAACGCTTCTACAAAATTTTGAAAATCTTTGCAAAATGGTTCTTGCTGGCCATTCCAAGTTTCTATGTATGGCTAGCAGGCGCAATTGCTTTTCGTGCTTGAAAGCCATAATGAAAAACAGGACTACAAAGCTACAAATTTCTGTATAGAGTTAGGTCTAACCCCCTTATCTACCGTCTGCTAACCCGTCCACTTTCTTAACCTGCCACTTACTATTGGCGCATGTAATTGCTGGCAGAGCTTTTCTTCTTTATATCCTCCTGTGTGTTTAAGTATGTGAGTGTGTAAGTGTGTGTTGTGTATTGTGTTTGTGTTTGTGTCAAGTGGTGTAGACGCAAGATTCAGATATGCATGGCTGTGGATTCAACACTTTGATGCTGAGCGGAAGTAATGTTGCAGCCACACACCCTGCAGCAGGTGAGCGAAGAAGGCATGCCTACTTTTTAGGTAACTATAGCAGCAATAAACACAGGTCATACCACCCCCTTAAAAGAGAATATAAAAGGATGTGAAACTCATAGGAAACCCAGGGCAGGGCTTACTTGTAACCAGCCTGGGACTGCAGCCTGACGGGAGGGTTGCTCAGATGGCTTGGGGCGGTTCACCATCGCCCTCAAGAGCGAAGCCACAGAGCACGAAAAAGCTACGTTGCTAAACTTGTATGCGTTCACAGCCAGCTGTCCAGGATGGTGAGCTGTGAAAGGATGGTTATTAATTTGGAAAATCTCTTTACCTGGTGCCAAAGCGACCAGCTAGCGTTGGGGCTGGTGTGAGGAAAAGGTTCTATCTTACCTTTTGCAGCAGCCATGACTTGCTCTTGCAATGCTCTTCCTGTGTGTGTTCGTGTGCACGCATTGTGTGTGTGTGTTGTGTATGTGTGTTTAGGTGTGTGGTGTGTGTATGTGTGCGTGTGCGTGTGCGTATTGTGTATTTGTATGTGTGTGCGTATTTTGTGTTATGTGTGTATGTAAGTGTCCGTGTGTGGTTGTGTCTGAGAGTATACGTGCAGTGTGTATGTGCATGTGCGTGCATGTGTATGCGTGTGTGCGTGTGTGAGTGCGTACGTGCGTGCGTGTGTGTGTGTTTGTGTGTGTGTGTGTGTGTGCAAATGTGACACCTGGGTGTGGTGTTCCTTCAGCGGAGTACTCGCCATCTGGACCAATGTGCCCTTTATATACATGAGAGGTCATCTTCGAGCTTGGTTTTGTAAGTGAATTTTAAAAATAGTTACCTTGATAATTTTACATGTCTCCTTTTGATGATCGGCCACAAATCCTTGCTGACCAGGCAAGTCACCTCCTGTCAGAGGGGACTCTTTGCCAATAGTACGAGTGGAGGCCTGCATCTGACAAGGATTGGTGCCAAGGGCCACGTCAACGCGCACGCGAGAATGTTACGGAGCTTAAACCGTGCGTGCCTCTACTCAATAAGTGTGCTTCATGGGCGTTTGAAATGCCATCACGTCTCATTCTCTTCTCTGTTATTTATATGGGCTCTGGACAGGTGGCCTTGTGGAGGAGTGCTCCGTTGACAACTGGAGATCCCCATTGCCGTGTGATGGTGAGCCTAGCATTGAACTCAAAAGTTTACAGTCCCAGAGTTATAATAAGTCGTTTAAACATCAGATCTTTGAATCCCAGGCACTTAACATGTATAGTGCAGCACAGAACTTCTCTACGTGTTGTTGTGCATGTCTGCCACACATGTGCTTGTTCACAACTTGATGAACAATCGAAAGCAAGCCTTCGCACTTTGCTCTCAACAAACATGAACAGTCGAGGAACTTCCAGAACACACGGGCGTGGTTGTGGCCCTGGGCAAGTTTGATGCCATGCACCTCGGTCACCAAGCACTGGCCATAAAGGTGAGCGAACATAGCTATAGCAAATGAACGCAAATATGATTGTGCAGAACCACGTACTCAGCCCATACACTGTTCGCAAAGAAATCTCCATCTATATACGGTTATGCACAGCGTGTATTATGGTTATGGTCAAAATTCTATTTGAGCAGTTTAAACAAATTTGTGGTATGTTTGTTACATAAGCAGTATGTGTATGTGGTATGGGTTGTATATTATGATAATATCTGGTATGTGTGTCGTCTGCAAGAGCAGCATAGTAGCCTTACGGCCACAAAGATGAGCGGAAGTTTAGTGCATCTGTGTTGTTTGTGAAGATGTGATTGATTGAAAGGGGAATCAAGGAGCGCACCCAACTGAACCAACGGGTGCACAGCTAAGAAAAAGATCAAGAAAGACTAGCAAGCAGTGGATACCACTGTGTGGAAAATAAGCACACACAGGCCCACACCAGCTGGTTCCATCTTAGCGCTTTGATGGCGTTCTTAACCAGAGTCTTGCGGCAGAGTCGTAACCTTCCTTTGGGAAATGTTTGTTATAGGCTCGTGTTTGTTGCACAAGCTCATGGGACACATCGCAATGGCCTGCAGGCTGTCGACATGGGCGGCCACCCCATGCTGCTGTCCTTCAGCGGCATGGCCGAGGTCCTGAAGTGGCCCCCAAGGCTACCACTTGTGGCTCCCTGTGACCGTGCACGTGTGCTTCGGCTGTGGGCGCGACAGTGCAGGGGAAGGTATGGAGGGGAATGGGAGAATGGAGGGCACGCCAGTCGATTGATGCGTGTCGCCATTCAAATTCGATGCATGGCTTGTAGATTTGGCCAAACCGTTTCTACTCACTGTATACAACTGTACATATGGAATTAATTCAAATTCCCTTGCTGAAAGTGCCGTGGATACTCTGTACATTCCTTTTACATAAACAGTTACAAATACATGGCTCTGACCAACCTTAGCGGCTTGTTCTTCCTGTGGCAAAGGATGTGAAATTTATTGGCCAATGATTTAGCATTGGCCACATTGGCTGCCGTTGCGCCATTTAAGCTAGATAGTGTGTGCACATGAGTAGTACGAGCATCACTCTTGCTATTGGAGACAGTAGATGAACGCTCTCTGAGCGAGGATGCTTTGCACGCAGGAGAGAGTGGTGATGCGTTAAATGTGTGCTGAGTCATCGCTTCAAGCAAATGTAAGTTATTTCTCTTAGAGAACAGATGGTCATGCGTCAGTATTTGCGCTAACGCCTCATTTGCCCCGGTCTGTATGTTTCACAAACTGTAGGGTGATGTAAGCTGTTCTGGGTCGTGCTATGCGTGCATGCACATGCACGTACGCAAACAAGCACGCACACACTTGCATACACAGGGTGCCTCGGCAGCGCATGATACCCTTCCACAAGATCCGCTCTATGCAGCCAGAGGAGTTTGTGCAGCTGCTGGTGCACGACCTGCGTGCTGCAGGCGTGGTTGCAGGCTGCAACTACCGATTTGGTGCGTGGCAGAGTAGAGATGGTGAATGTTTGCATGTGGACTGCAAACCTAGATTTTAAATTTATGTATGTGAATGCAGCTTGATGAGGCAGAATCAAAGGGCTCACCAACCATATTGTTCAGTGAATGGCATTGGCAGGGACAAAGTAGAAGGATAATTAGCTCCTTGCCCACACACAAGCTCCTTGCCCAATGACGGGACGCAGCCGCTTAATTCACTTTCATACCACCCTGTAGACCTGCAAGCAGAAACTGGTATGTGTTAACTGAACAGCTAATAGCCATGAGGGGGTACAGGATCTGAATGCTTGTGAAGCAGCTCTCTAACGTGCTTTCAAACGTGCTCTTATACGTGCTATTCACCCCCCCTACCTTCCTCCCCCAGGCCTGTGCGTGGTGTGGAATGTTGATGTAACAACTTTCCACCACTCTGTCTGTGCATGATCATGCGTTCCACATTGTAGATCTGCATGTGCTAAAACTTCCACCACTCAGTCTGCGTGATCATGCGTCCCCTGTTGTAAAACAATCGATTTTTAATGGACAGCATGCCCCGATCCTCTTGTGTTTTCCAGGCTTCCGCGCTCAAGGAGATGCTAAAGCCCTCCGTGAACTTGGGGCCAAGCACGGGCTAAACGTGGCAATCATGGAGCTAGTAGCTGACAACCAGCTGCAGCAGCAGCAGCAGCAGCGGCAGCAGCAAGGGCAGCAACCGTCACAGGGTGGGGGAGATGTTCAGGTGTCCTCGTCAAAGGTAAGCTGGTGTGCATGTGTGTGTGTGTTGTATGTGCGCAGGCACGTTTGTTCCATGTTTCTTCTGTGATCATAAAAATAGACGCAGCTACTTATTACCCTGTGCACCCCCAGTTCTCATGCCATGCGCTTTTGTGCATTTTTCCTCTTTGTCGGTTATTTTTCATATTGGTTGTCAGAGTGGGGTGCCTATAAACTTCCTTACGTAATAAATTAAGTTTCTACTCTTTAAAAACGAAAGCATTTGCAGAAAAGACAAGCGCAGTCTCCTTGCTGATGGTTGTTTTGTGCTTGTTAATTAGCACCATTGTAGCAGCCTTTTCAGGGGAGAAATCCACACATTAAATATTGCTCCCACACACATTCACGCACACACGCGTGCGCGCACACACATACACACACATATTACATGATGCGCGTGTGCAGATCCGCACCATGCTGGCTTCAGGCGCTATGGCCTCGGTGATGGGGTATCTAGGTCGGCCCTACCGCTTTGTGCTTCTCCTGGAAGATGCCTCAAGCCTATTCCCCGAAATAAGCAAGCAGCAGCAGCAGCAGCAGCAGCAGCAGGGGCAGCAGGGGCAGCAACAGTGGCAGCAACGGCAGCAGTGGCAGCACCACCATCATCATCAGTACCAACAGCAGCAGCAGGAGCTGCTGACAATGGAGCTCAAGTATCCCTCTGAATTGCAGCCCCCCAAGGAGGTTTCTGTGGGTGGCTGTCAAAGCGGCACAATCGGTAGTGGTGGGAATGGGATTCCTGGTACGGAGGAGAATGGGTCAGGCAGTGGAGTCGGTAGGGTGAATTTCGAAGTTGGCGCTCTGCCACAAGCTCCTAGCTCTGAGCACTCAGAGCATAGAGCACACATTAGCAAAGCAGACC
>Ga0307963_1002020_pt1:2500-15959 | contig 15959 bp, 16 predicted proteins | sample OrgLakmetagen594_FD_201829 | JGI IMG/M metagenome (GOLD analysis project Ga0307963, IMG submission 201829) | Saline water microbial communities from Organic Lake, Antarctica - #594 | ecosystem: Environmental > Aquatic > Non-marine Saline and Alkaline > Saline | place: Antarctica...
AAAAGAACAAATATTTATTCTGATTGTCAAACTGAGCAAAAGGAAGTGATCACACAACTTTTACTTGTTGCTATGGACGTAGAGTAGAGTATAATTGCAACCGTTTAAAGCACGCTAAATTTGCTGCTTTTGCAGGCGTCACTTCAATGCACGCAAAGCCACACGCAGCGCACCTTCCTGAATATACTGGCGCAATTCAAAGACGTTCTCAACCACAAACAAGGAGCTGAGGGTGCTAAGCCGAGCCAGCTAGCCACAAGTGTATATAATTGGGCAATGAGGGATGCTCAGACACAGGTGCGTTACTTTCATGAGCACACCAGAAATGGTTGCTAGTCCTTATTCAACCCCACCAAACATCTCCTAGGTCGTTACAACGACCGTACTTGAGAGATGAGTACTCAAGTGTTGTTGCCTTGGCCTTTTGTGTGCCTTTGCATTTGCAGCATGACACGTGTGTGTGTGTGTGTGTGTGTGTGTGTGTGTGTGTGTGTGTGTGTGTGTGTGTGTGTGCTCTCAAGCAAGTGCAAAACCTCCTACATTGTAAACCCATTGCACTTGTAGGCTCGTGTGTAGGAATGTGTGCAGAGTTCTTCGTTTTATAATTGGACAGCATTTCTGCTGAGTCCTTTCCTGTTTGCCGTAACCTACCTGCAGTTCAAGGAGGTGCTGGAGTATTGCTGCAGGTAAGTGGGAGATGGCAAGTTGATGCACAAAATGCATAGGCGTGTGCATGAATGATGCTATGCCTGTGACACGCTTGCTGCGTATCACGTCTTCCTATGGCACCTTTTTGCCAACCTCCTTTTCCCCTGATACTTTCAGATTATTGCAAAAAATGATAATATAATTGCAGAGGTGGTCGACGGAGCAAAAGTCCTGAAAATGTTCCTTTTTCAATGCAAATCGTTTATTAACATAACTAGATGTTTCATGAAATTTGAGGCCAAATGGACTACCCCAGTGGTCTGGGCAGAAATCTAGTTCGAATTTTGGCACTGAATGTTTACGTATTGAGCCACCACACTCTACCCAGGGCCTTTATTCACCTCAAAACACGACAGGAGTACTTCTTTTATTATCAGGAATTGTCTGACATGCTGAAAACCGGATTTGGTGGATTTTGGTTTTCCACCCTTTTTGGCACCCCTTTTGCTGATTTTTTTAAGGGGAAATGGGCCAAAATGGGGTACCTAGCCAACTACTGCTCCCATTTTTGTTGCAATTTATATTCTTTATTAAAATGACACGAATCAGGTCAGTTGGTGCTGAGATATGACAGATTGGTGGTGAAAAGTGGGGTTCACGCCGCGGGCAATTAGGCATGTGCGCTGCAACTGGCAGTTTTTAATCTCAGGTGTTACCAGCACATCTAGGACATTACATCTGGGTGCTATGCTTAGAAGTTGCTCGGTCCGGCGCACATACTATGGGAACATTTCAAAAGTACCCCTTTTCAGGCCTCCGTCGACCACCTCTGATAAAACTGGTTAAATCTGTGCCTCGCTTTTCGACTGTGATCAGTATTTTCTGCCTTTTTTATTCACCCTTCGGTGAGTAAGAAAGGTTGAATGCAAAGACAGACTTCCCCCACATCTTCTCAGATTTCCCTTACATCAAAGAAACGCTCAAGGAGTGATCCTAAGATGCCTCTGATATGTTTATAGGAAATTGTCTTGAAGGGCTGCATGGGATCTCTGAATGCCTTTCTCGTCCTGACGTCTTTCTGCCTTTTCCAGATATTCTACAACTCCACCAGAGCCGCCACAGAGCTTTGAGCAGGACCTGTACGAGCTCCATGCAGAAGTCTGCGCCGCAGTCGTAAGTTCTGGAGCCTTCACTTGGATCTTTGGTCAAGATCCCACACAGTTGATTGAAGGCATTTTTTTTGCACTTGTTTCCTACGGTTACACAGCCATTACTTTTTGATCCTTTGGTTAAACCTCTTCCGCCATCCTTTTCTGTCACAGTCCACACCCACGTTGTTTGTAAGGTCGTGTGATTGATATTTGTTTTGGGTTCCCTTTTCCGAGGTTGAGCAGCCATGTCAGGCTGGAGGCCTTTGTAACCCTTCATCTAAACAAACCTAAGTAGGGTTGGCCAGAACCGCATACATACACCGTATATGACCGTGTTTTTGGTGTCTTCCCATTCAAAAATACCGTCCATATATATATTTATATATATATATATATGGTTCTGGCCAACCCTGGCTGTTTATCGTTTTTGAAGCACTTGCACGTTACCAACAGCCAGCATGCATTTGTGTGTCATTGTCAACGCTCACAGCAGCTGCCAGCATCATAAATCTCGTGCATTTCCTGTTCCCTTAGCACATCTCTGCTTGTTCACAGGCTGCTTCCAACTTTCGTGCGTGTCGACTGAGAAAGGCAGGGCGGCGCTGGGTGCAAGCGTTTGAGGACAGTACAAACAAACGGCGCCCACTCCTGCGCACGCGCTCTGCAGGTAGGTAAAAGAAAAAGGATGTGAAGGTACAAGGGCTGTGCGTGCAGTTTTTTTGACATCACATCAATGAAGGGCAGGCTTTCTGTCTTAGATTGGGGGCAGGAGGCTCTAAGCTGTAACGAATTAGTCCTGTTTGCAGCATGAAAGCTAGTGTGTTTCATGGTATGCAGGCACGTAAGTCAAGGGAGGTGTATTTCTGTTTTACCGTGAGAGGCACTTGAACTCCAGTTGGACACCTCTCACATCCTTATTCTCACATCCTTATTCTAACTGTCGCTGCATTCCCACAGCATTGAGAAAGTCACCTCCCTTGGCGCATTGGAAACAGTCTACTGCTAAAAACATTTCCGTGCAGCTCTTCCTGAGTTGCTGTCTTGCAAGCACAGACGTCAGCCTTGTTGATGAAACCTTCAACCTTGTTCCTTGCGGCTTATGAATACCACGACAGGGAATATTGGTCTTCTTGGCGACGCAACTTCATGTGACCCTGCATCAACCTCCTGCATCCTTCCATTTGCGGGAAAGCCAGTCGTTCCTGTGCCACCTAACACAGACAGCCCCATCTTCTACACGCTGCAGGTAAAGAGGGTCACCAGTGTCGATATATAGTTCTGCTCGTGCAATGATTTATCACTTCCCGCAGTCTACTAGCTATATTCTGTTAGCTCGTTCCATCATCTACTAGTTCCTGTCTTCTATTGGCTGTAATTTCTCTTAGGACTATGTATCGTCATCAGCGTCGGTAGTTCTGCTCGTGCCATGGTCTACTAAATTCCTGATCTGTAAAGTGACATGTACAATCTCAGACGCTTTTTATGATGCAGTATAGGTAGTGCAATAACGTTCCCCACTTCTGGCAAGGCAGTGTTGCAGCCGCGCTTCCTCACAACACGCGCTTCTTCACGATACGCGCTTCCTCACGACACGCGCTTCTTCATGACACGCGCTCACCCATAGCACGCGCTTCCTCACGCCCTCTTGGGATTGATTGCAGACCATCGTTAGAGCGCAGCAGGACCGCCGAAACACTGGCCGTGACGCGCGCCCTCTACACTGCGTGAACACCGCGTGGATGGGCGGTGTTGATTGGCAGCTGATCGAGGCCAGGGCCGCAGGGCGGGACGATGATATTGCTCCTGGTAGGTTACCTGTGACCGACCAAATGACATGGAAAATGCAGTGTTACTGCTTCTGTCGAGGTATGGAACAAGCAAACAGGGAAGGAGAACGGCTGGCAGTTTGAGAGAGAAGTTATGCAGGTTCATAAGCGTGGTAAGGTTGCTCCTGTCCTTTTGTTCAGAGCTGCAGTCAACTCAGAAGTTTAGGCGCTACTTATAACCCTCTCATGCACACACACACACACACACTCTCTCTCTCTCTCTCTCTTTCTCTCTCTCTTTCTCTCTCTCTCTCTCTCTCTCTCTCTCTCTCTCTCTCTCTCTCTCTCTCTCTCTCTCTCTCTCTCTCACAGACAAACTCCCACAAACACGCACATTTTTGAGGAAATTCATCTGCGCACGTCGTTTTCGGGAAAGCCACGTTTGTGTAATCAGGAGGGTGCATGCACTTTCCTCCTCTAAGCAAGTCGGTGTGCACCTATTTAACTCGCTCTTCCTTTATCCTATCCCTATAGGCCCCCGAACAGCACCAGCACCAACCGACGAAGAGCTCGCAGACCTGTTCGAGGGCATGCTGGACAAGCCCCTTAAACAAGAAGGCCAAGCCCTGGACGAAAAGGCTGCCATTGAGGTGTCAGCCGCAGAATACGTCGCAGGTGCTGTACTCACGGATGCAATATGTGAAATGTGCACCTCATTTACATATGCTGCTTTCAATTTCTGTTAGGATTAAAACCCTGAAATGCCACAGTGGAATAAGCCAGACTCCTGGAGTAGCAGCCCGGTCGAGCCAGGCCTTTGTTTCTGCGTACGCCTTTGTTTCTGCGTATGCCTTTGTTTCTGCGTATGCCTTACTCTGGCAATACATGCAAGGCATCGCAATTCACCTCATAGTGACTCTTCTTCCCTAATTAATGTGGTGAGTGGTTTCACTGCCTGCGTAGTTTCTTCTTCTTTCTCTCTCTCTATGCATTTCCCCTTATTTGTCTGCTTCCTTTGCAGATCAGCCTACGCGACAGCAGAACATCCCTTTTGACCAGAGCCGATATCCAGAAGATGTGCACGTGATTCTGCAAGAAACTGGCCTAAGTGGTGAGACGTGCATCATTCAGTTGTAGGATATAGATCTACAAAAGCAGTACAGCTCAAACTGGGAGATGCTATGCATCATCTGGTATTTGCACAGTCTGTCTGTTTTGTCTGCCTAGCAGCTCACGTTCCTGCACCTAGGCAACATTGCCGTACGGAAGAATGTCGCCGTGCCCCACAAACCACCACAAGAACAACAATCACGACGCTATTTTTGCCACCACCATTGCACCTGCTGAAGGGTTGAGCTGCAAGGAAATGATACAAAGGCTTTGCGCTGCCGCAAGGACTGCGCTGCCACGCACCCGTAGGAAGACGCGCTCGCTGAGTTTTATGCTTCCCAACGAGGTGAGCAGTGATTTAGTAAAACAAACGCCACAGGTGTGTTGGGCTGGCTAGTAGTGTATGCATGACGCGTGTGATTATCTCCCTGCTAGCAATTTTGTTATACACCGTATGTGCGTATGTGCATGCATGACAGATCCCCCATCATATGCTATGCTACCCCCACCAGGAGCTCAGTGATAGTGCAGATCCGCTAGTACGCGCTGAAGGTTGCAGATCTCAGATCTGTGCCTGAGGGAAGGACAACACTGAAAGGGCCCTGCCCTAGCTGTTTATTTCTGGAAGCCCCCCTCAACATGCGCACAAGTAAAACCCCTGCCCTGTTGGTTGCCCCGTTTCCTTGCAGCTGGGCCGGCATATTGACCGAGGCCTCCAGCGTCTGGACACGACGGCAGACACTGGCGTGAGAAGTTGGGGCGCTCTGCTTCGTGCATGGCGCGAAGGTGGATTGGCGCGAGGTGCGTATAGAGTTTCAATTGCAGGTGGACTGGGGGTGAATTGACGAGAGATGGGTACAGTGTGCGGTTACGATGGCCTGCAGCCTGGCATGGCGATCTGAGGTGTGTTTTTGCACACAGACTTCGAATAGCCATTAGTGACTGCTTCTATCCACTCCATCCGTTTTGAGGATGCCAATTTGATGAGCAACACTCTTCCTGCAGTGGTCTCAGTGGGGTGGTCTTGGGTCACGACTAGGGTTAGCCAGAACAGTTACTCTTGGCAGGGAAAGCAAATATACAAAGCTTCTGTTTCACGTTCTGGTGTAGGAATAAAAGTATTTACTTTTCTCACTAAGTTATAAATTTCATCACCCATTTGTTTTCACCACGTTTAACTCAAGGAGTTACAACAAGTGCTTCTAAAGCTAATAACGCAGAACCTGATACAAGAGGGACGTCATCACCAGGGAATTTGTAATTATTTACAGTGTCATAAACTTCTAATTTCAATAATTCTAGTAATTCTTCATCATCTCTGTTTAAGAATACAACAACATTAGGTTGAGCGTGTATATTTATATCCTGGCCAGCCCTAATCATGATCATTATAGGAGTGCCTGAACAACACGACGCAGATACTTCTGCGTGTTGGTGTGAGTTGGGACGTCACTTGACTCCTGCAGTTGCTTTTTGCATGTGCAGGTCAGACCCGTCGCATTGCTTTCTTCCTCACGTCCCTCCAAGATATTCAGCCAAGCCAAGCAGACGCTCACAGCCCAGCCACATACCAAACGCCCAGCATTCAACAAGAGTGCCACGCAAGCAGCTCGTTTAAATCAGAGGTAGTTTTCCTTTAATTGCTGAGCAAGCTCAGCGGACATTATGGCTTGGCAGGAGGAAATTTCGAGCACAAACACTTCTTTCTCCCCACATCCATTTTTATGCTATTCCTGTGCATAATTTGCATGTCCGTACATACGACATATGTACACACATGTCCCACACAATTGCAGGCCGGGTTCTTGAAAGGCGCTCACGACGTAAAGCTCCAAGACAGTAGCCGGATGCCGATGGTGCTGGCGGACGCTTGCACCCTACAACTCCTGGCTACGGCAGTTGCTAAGAAAAGGAAAACCGCTGGGAGCTCCATCTCACACCAACACGCAGAGCCAGCAAAGAACCCGGTGCGTAATGTTTTAATACCAATGGTACAGGCGCACATACGTAATCTTGCGCCTTGAAGTGTGCGTGTGTGTGTTCACCCCACAACCCTATCTAGACATCAATTTCCAGTCGCTGATCTCTGTGCCCTGTAGTGTGTTCAAGCACTCAAAATAATATCCTTCCCTCGTGAGCATGATGTTTTGGTATCAGCCATGTTTCCACGACTGTTGTACCTAGGTATGTGTTTTTTGCATGTTTTGTACCTTAATGTGCAGGCTGCCCGCGTCCAGGGTGCCCGCAAACCAAAAGAGCAAGCCGCAACACCCTACACCAAGCAGGTACGATGGGTTGGTTGCCCACACACAGATGAACGTACAGGCCAACATATCTGATGCGAGCTCCTGCATATCTTGGGCACGTAAATAATTATAGAGAAAGGAGACGGAGAGTAAGGAGACTGCACCCTGAAGTGCATCAGGCGCGAATGAAGGCAGCAACACACTACCCTCCTCATCTTACCCTTACCCTCCTCACCCTTCTCACTTTACCCTAAAGAGCATAAAGCACGAATGGAAGTAAGGAAACTGAATCCTAAAGTGCATCAAGCGCAAATGGAGGCAAACAGTGTCGTAGCTCAGGCATTACAAACCCAGTCGTGGCCTAGGCTGAGAAGGTGTGAGACATCTTCTCTGTGCTGGAACACTAAGCTCTCTACACCACATACTGCATTGCAGATGCCACAGCGACTCACCAACGCCGAGGAGCTGCGAGTAATGACACAGGCCATCGAACACTTCCTGAGAATGCAAAAGGCAGAAGGCTTGAGGTGTGCGCTCCCAGTGTCCTGCGTCACGCTTGCATTTTTGATCTGCCATCGTGCGCTCACCCACACGTCTCTTGAGACCCTCCAATAAACACAACTACGTTCCACCTCTGCCCTGTCTGACTGGATGTCCTTCTCTACGCCATAACTCCAGGGTCTCTGAAATCCACCCCCAGGGCATCACACCTTTCCTGCGTAAAGCCATGCAGTTCAACTACACTAAGGTGAGTAATGTCACTGACCCTCTCCTGAGCTTTGTCATCCTGCCTATGTGCCTACCAAGGTGTCCATGCGCACCGCCAAGTCCTGCACACCACACTGAACGCTGCCAGCACGCAGCACCACGCATGCTGCACACACAGCACTGAGTGGCAGTAGCACTCAACACCTGTTGCTGCACACCGAGTCTTTTTTTGTGCATCACTGTGGCCACAGCTGATGAGGAACGAGGTCTACAGGTGGCTGAACAGGTACTTGGTACAGGCCGGATGCCTCCCACCAGTGGTCCCTGAGGTCCTTGCCGCATGCAGCGGCTCACAGCAGGTAAAGACAGTGTGTGGGTGTGGGTGTGGGTGTGGGTGTGGGTGTGGGTGTGGGTGAGTGGGTGGGTGGGTATGGGGTTGTATGCAACGAGGTTCAGAGGCTTGCAGTATGAGGATAGGCAAGCAGGCTCATGTATCGAGGTGTAGAGCTGTAGTTTTGAACTGTTGCTACATACACAGCAAATCACAAAGGAGGCGGGGGGCCTTCGTTATGACTAAAAAAGGAGGAAATATAACGCAGGTCGTGCAAACAATGTTGGCAAGGACCGCAGTTGTTGCCTTCAGAGGTATAGGGCATGTCAGTATTTGCAGCTCAGTTCATTAACATGCATCCCACCTTTGGTAGTGCTCCCTTGTCTCTTTTCCTCAGGGCACAAAGTCAGAGCGGCAACAGGACCTGCAGCAAACTGAGCCTCTTCATAACAAGGAGAAACAGCAGCAGCAGCAGCAGCAACAACAACAGCAGCGACAGCAGCGACTGCAGAGACAGCAACAGGAAGAGCAACAGCAGCAACAGCAGCGACTGGAGCAGCAGCAGCAACAACAGCAGCAGCAGAAGACATTGCAGCAGCTGCAGCAGCAGCAACAGCAGCAGGAAGAAAAGCTAAAGCAGGAACGACAGCAGCAACAGCAGCAACAGCAGCAACAGCAACCCTGTGCAGATGCCTGTAGCAAGCCTCCACCTCACAACACCTTCAGAATGAATAGGAAAAGCGTTGATGTGGACTTGGCAGGGAAGGCAACAGCCTGGCCCAGACCAGTATCTTTGTTACACAGCTGTTCTCAAAAGGAAGGTGCCTGCTACCCATCATTGCACCCCGGGCACACTGCCTTGATGGAGCAATACCAGCTGTACCAGTACCAGCCCCGCCCTCCAAACGAGCTACTCAGGTATTTAAATGTCAGGAGGACATTGGGAGAATTGGAAAAATAAAAGAGGGAAACATTGTGGACACGGCATATACTGTGACTCACTAAAAAGCTTAAAAAAAAAAGCAGGAAAGTGTCCATAAGGCCGCATTATGTGCTCGTTTTCTCCCCTCCTGTCATAAGTCGTGCATGCACTGTTTTATAGTCGCTCCAATCACAGGCAAACAAGTAGATGCTCAAATATGATCAGTCTCTATCTCTATCTTTAGTTGACTGCTGGCACTACAACGTTTGCACGCGTCTCGCTCTTTAACCTGTAGCCGGAACACGTAACGTGATCATCAACAAGAGCACTCTTGTCCGCCATGCGCAGCAGGACCTTGTCTCGGTCTTTGCCCCGACTCCCCTCTCAGTCCTTTGCTGGCTCTCCACTATTGAGGCAGCGCAACCACAACTCATTTGAGCACAACTCACTTATCCAGCCGCAACGACAAAAGCAGCAGCTGCAACGACAGCAACATGAGCAGGGAAGAGGGTTGATGGGGGTGCAGAGTTCTGTGCAGAGGCGGCAGCAACAAAGGTCGCAGCTTCCTTTAATATTAACAGCGTCAGGTTCGTCTGCTGTGCCACCTCGTCCAACCATGCCGGCTACAAGGTCTGTAAAGAAAATAGAGATGTTTCTGGTGCATGCCTTTACTTTGAACCTAGGGTTGGACATGCACTGTGTGTGTGGCATGCAGCTACTGCCCTTTGCATGCACTGTGTGTGGCATGCAGCTGCTTTTTGCATGCACTGTGTGTGTGGCATGCAGCTACTGTCCTTTGCATGCACTGTGTGTGGCATGCAGCTGTTCTTTGCATGCACTGTGTGTGTGGCATGCAGCTACTGTCCTTTGCATGCACTGTGTGTGGCATGCAGCTGCTCTTTGCATGCACTGTCGTTGTGGCATGCAGCTACTGCCCTTTGCATGCACTGATAGTTTGGATGCTTCTGCGCTACAAACCTAACCAACACAGCAATGGCAATCCGGAGTTAGAATCATATACTTCGTGTGTGTGTGTGTGTGTGTGTGTGTGTGTGTGAGTCTGTGTGTACGTGCTGTGTGTGCATGCTTTTGCACATCGCATTCCACACAAAAAAACAGAATCCATACTTGCACTTGCAAGAACACACACACACACATACACACACACCACATACACACGCACACACACACAAAAAGAAAAGGAGCCACTTAGGGCTAACCCTAAACCCTAAGGAAAAGGAGCCACTTTGGTACCGAGTACCGTAAAGCTCCTCCACCGCGAAAAGGAAAGGGAAATCAATGGGGATCAAGAGGGTTGCAGGCTTGAAACCGGCTCCTGATGAGAGTTGACAACAGTACTGGAAAGGGCACGTCTGGTATCTGGTATGGACAAGTTTAGCAGCGAAGTTCACAGAGTCTTTGAGAATCGAGACCCAGATCCTTAAAAGGCTTCAGAGTGTGAGTGTTGTAGATGCTGCTGCCCACACCCAAAAGGATGATGTAGAGAGTAACGGATGCTCCTTGGAGAATGTTGCAGAGGTCTTTGTGCTGTTCCTTTGCGGCGTTCAGCTGGTAATGAGGTCTGGTGTCCTCACAGTACTTGATCTCGACGAGGTGGATGTCACGCTGAGGTTTGCTGAGGTCTTTTAAGTCGGTGCTGTCTGGGGTTGGTGGCTCTACTGGTGGCTGGCGGTGCTGCTGGGATGCTCCCAGTCTCCCTCAATTGCCCCCTGCCACTCCGAAGAACCCACCCCCCTACATCAGTTTGTTGTTTTTGTGTTTTTTTTTTTGCAGCGATGGGAGTAACCAGCACAAAATCTGGGCGGCTGGAGGTAAATCTGTCTTTATCTGAAAAGCGGGGTGGGAGGAGCCATTTGGAAACTATTCTACTTTCAGCTGTTTCAGGAATCTGGAGATTTTGCATGGTCATCCGTTCGTTGCTACCTATATCCATGGAGACAATGCATGATCCTAAGGAGCCTGTTTTTCTGATAGCCTTAAGGATCATGCGGCATGCTATGTTGTGTCTTTCGGTGATTATGTTCCTTATTTGCGTGTGTTGACACCCAGAAAGGATGTGCAGGGCACTGTCTACTTGTGGGCAAAGGGGGCAAGTTTGACTTATTGAGAGATTGAACAATACCGCATGTTTTTGATTATATAGGGTGCCTGTTCTGTATTTCATAATGATAAATTTGGTCTTACAGGCGACATTGGATGATGTTAGGTAAGCATTGCCAGTGGCTCCATTGGCAGTGCCGTCCTTGATGAGGGTCTGGTAGTACGCATGGTAGTTCGCTTCAGTTTTGGCATTTCCCAGTTTATGGAGTAGATGCATATGTGCTGGAAGGGCGTCACGGTGGTTTGGTAGGTACCAGAGCTTTGGGGGAGGAGAATGGGCCATGTTTGTTGTATGGGTATGATTATGGGTTTGTGTTTGGTTTTCTATGTCTTCTTTTGCAAGCCAGTGGATGTTGTAGAAGGGATTCCCCTCAGGGCCTGCTGTTTTGATGGAGGTATCTGCAATGTCGGAGTAGGTGGTGGCTGACTTTTTAGCAAGGACGTCGGCATGTTCATTACCGATAATACTGGCATGGAACTTTACTTCGAAGAAGTGGATGGGCGATGGTGATTGGCGGATTGCTTTAGCAATGGATTGAAGGACATCTCCTTGGATGTGGTGGCGATGGAGATTCGGGTGTGAGAGCTGCTTTTTGATTTGGTGCAGTGATGTAAGGCTGTCTGTGGCTATATGTGAGTAGCCGTGTATAACTGCAGCTGCTACAGCTGCTAGCTCTGCACGTGAGATGGTGTTATTTATACCCATGCCTTTGGGTTTACATAGTGGGAAACATCTAAGTGAGGGTGGTATACGCCTGATCCGGTGTCTTGCCACGCACACACACACACACACATACATGCAAATGCACACACACACACACACATACAACACATGCGCGCAGGACCATTCCCCAAAGCACAGTTGTACTTCCAGTTCCAAGGCACCAACAATCACGGGGGAATCAGCAGCAATAAACAGGGGGGAAAAGGAAATAGAAGACTGCACACTTGAAGGACCGCAAACTCTGTGTGTGTTGAGATGTATGAAAATGGCAGAAAAGTGGTTATCTCTGAATCTTTGTTATCTGTTGTACAGCATCCTAAGGCAACGTGTATACGTAGCGGTACTTGACGGTGACTCGGTGACTGGTGTACTGATTACACACATATCTATACTAGGTAAATCACAGGTATCAACATTGCAGAACAAGTAGTTCAGGTGTGAGAAATTGGTTGTACTGTTCAAAGATCTTGATTGTGTTACTTTGTGTGATGAATCATCACTGATGATGTTTTAGAGAGGCGCGCACACAACACCAGCTTGTCTTTCCACTTCAGTATGAGGATGGCCAACTCGTTTGTGGACCTTTCTGAACCAACCAGGTTTATTTGTCTAGCGTTACCTTTTCCTTAATTAATTTGGGGAGTGGCTTTCACTGCCTGCGTAACTTTTTTCTAGTGTTGCCTCTTTTACAGGATTTACAAGATTTACAGATCTAGTGTTGCCTCTTTTTTAGCTGAGTGCCCAGCCTTTTTCTTTTGATTATTTGTTTGGCGCCTTTTTTGGTTTGGTTACAGGATTTTTCCAAGGTTTCGCTCAGATGCCCCTCAGAGGCAGATATAGTGATGCACCTTTCCTTACCTTGAAAAGGAGTGAAGTGTTTTGCTACTGCTGCAATAAATATGCACAGGAGGAGACTGTTGAGGCTTTCTTGTATGAAAGGTGCAGGGCCAGGGCAGTACAGACTTGTGCTTGAATGACATTGTACTCAGAATTATCTCAAAAGGGAACATGACATTTCCCTGCTTCCCACATGGGTCCCACGTGATCTAAACAAGATTGCCGATGGCCTTACTCACCTTGAAGACCCTTGTGACTGGACTCTGAATGCTGACGTCTTCCAAACAAATCGTTGCACAGTGGGGCCTACATACCATTGACCGTTTTGCAAGCCACTCCAATCATTTACTTGACAGGTTCAACTCTATGTTGCGGTGCCCAGGTTCAGTCGGTATCAATGCGCTTGCTTAAAGAGACTAGTCAGAACACTTCAACTGGTGCTTCCCACCTTTTAACTTGGTTCCATCGGTCATATCCATCATCCGGCAATTCAGTGCAGCCTCTATCCTTGTCCTACCTCTCTGGCCATCTAGCCCTCGGTGACCCCTACTGTCTAAAGGACAGCACTTCCTTCCTTTTGTACACGGTTGTCGCGTGCTAGTACCACGCTTAAAAAATCTGCTGACTCCAGGCCTCAGCACAGCCTCAGCCCCGCGTGCATTCACGCGTTGGACCTTTCTGGCCGTCTTGTGCTTCTCCTCTAAAACCCCTCCTCAACCAATCCCAATCCCCTCCTATGCTTGCAGGATACAGGTGCACCCTTGAGTCCACTTTGGCGCACCTTTGGGATCTGAGTCTGGCTGGTGGGATGATGAAAAGCGGAGCAAAAAGCCTGTGCTGCCTCACTACTTACGACAGGATATCCCACACAAAGCTCTGCGCTCCCTTTCTTGTC
>Ga0307963_1002023_pt1 | contig 15948 bp, 19 predicted proteins | sample OrgLakmetagen594_FD_201829 | JGI IMG/M metagenome (GOLD analysis project Ga0307963, IMG submission 201829) | Saline water microbial communities from Organic Lake, Antarctica - #594 | ecosystem: Environmental > Aquatic > Non-marine Saline and Alkaline > Saline | place: Antarctica: Organic Lake...
CTCTCTCTCTCTCTCTCTCTCTCTCTCTCCCTCTCTCCCTCTCTCCCTCTCTCTGTCTCTTTCTTCCCCTCTCAAAACTACTCCTGCCGATACCGCACCTATCTAAACCCAATTGCAAGGACTCGTTATCACCTGCAGCGACACACTCAGCTCTCTTAAAATGGTCGTCTGCTTGTAATCCATCATTATAGACACAGTCAAAGGAACCATTCCAGCTGTGGCCATCTTCAGCCCTTTCAGGATATCAGGACATCAGGACATAGCCCTTTCAGGGCATCAGGACATCTCAGCCCTTAAAGGACACCAGGACATAATCTGCACCTGGTCTAGACCCAATTCAATAACTGCCTAACTCACTGACTGATTGACTGACTAATTGGCCTCACCTGTAGCCACAGTTCTCTTAGGTTGCAAAGCCCAGCTGTTTCAGAGGGCAGGGATCGAATGCAGTTGCCGTTCAGCGTGAGCTTCTGCAGTCTCGACAGGCGGCCGATGCTGGAGGGCAGCTGCTCCAACTGGTTGCCCTGTTATGCCAAATATGTGTCAAATTTGTCCCAAATGTGTGCCAAATGTGTGCCAAATGTGTGCCATATGTGTAGGGTTGGCCAGAACCATATATATACGGTGTATATACGGTACTTTTGGCAGGGATTTTAAGAAATATACGGTCATATACGGTGTATATATACGGTTCTGGCCAACCCTACATATGTGTGCCAAATGTAGGCGCAATTTCAAGACACGTGATCAGGCTTCCTGAGGCGGCTGCTGCCGTTCCAGCAAAAAAATATTTCATCTTAGGGTGAGCTTCTGCAGTGCCGACAGGCAGCCGATGCTGGAGGGCAGCTGCGCCAAATAATAAAGACTGTGCCTATTGCACCAGGCTGGCATATGCTCACCTGCTCTCCTAGCCACGCAAGCAAGCTCACGCACCGTATTATTAAGAACCTTATTGGGCCCACACGCCGTAAGAGTGAGCCCTTTCAAGCTGGCACAGTTAACAACAATGTTGCCTACAACGCTGCCTCACACCCACCGAGCGCTGCCACAGTCCCCACCCACCTACCAGACCCAAGCTCGCTATCTCGCGCACACACAAATTAGGGACCAAAGGAGTTCTATTAGACCTTAGACTCACCCGCCGCAGCATAGAGCCATTTCATGCTGGCACAGTCCCCTACCACCCGCCAAGCGCAAGCTTGCAAACTCGCGCACAAACTTAGTGTCCTACGAGACCCCATAATCCACCCACTGCGGCAGAGAGCGCGTTCAAGCTGGCAAAGTTTTCACCCAACCGTCAATGACAAGCTCGCAAGCCGACGCATGACCTTAGGAGTCCTATTAGACCTCACACCCACCCACCCACCCACCGCAGCAGTGAGCTCTTGCAGGCTGGCACAATTCCCTATGGAGTCAGGCAGAGCACTAAGCCAGTTGCCAGACACCACCAGAGTTGTGAGGTTCGTGAGGTGTTTCAAACATGGGCCGGGTAGATCCTGTGTTGATGTGCGTATGTGTGTGTTGTGTGCTGTGTGTGTGTGTTTGTGTGTGTGTTTGTGTGTGTGTGTTTGCGTGTGTTTTTGTGTGTGTGTATGCATGTGCATATGTGTGTATGCGTGTGCGTATGTGTGTGTACGTATGTTAACAAGAAGTGCGACTGATGTGGAGGATGACAAGCAACAGCAGAGGGTCCTAGAGTCCCTAGCCGTACCATGCGAAGGAGGTCATGCAGACAGGTTTGACTCTTGTACTAGGTGTTTGAGAACACGTGCCCGTTCTACTGTTAGGCATATGCTTGTGGGCACCTGTCAATTCGTTGGGAAGTGATTCTTCTTTTTTGACCAAGTGACTCTTCTTTTGGAATGCGCAGCGTTCAAGTTGCGAGAACTGTGCGTTCGCCGTTTACCATCATATCATATGATTCATATGCTCTTGAGCTGGCCTGCCCAAGGTGTGTGTGTTTGGGGGGAGACCGTCATAACTAAGTTCAGTATCTTAAAGACCGTACGCACATCGCATCCGTGTAAAGATTCTGGCCCATCCCACAAATAGTGCACACTAAGTCCACTATTGCTTAAGCGCAGGGTTGGCCAGAGCCATGTAAGTATTCAATGTAATTGGCAAGCAAATTTTGTGGTCATATGCGATGTGCACACGATTCTGGCCAGCATGCATGCGCCGCATGATCGCGTGCACAGCTTGCATCAAAGTTAGCAGGGGTCAGATAAATCGTTGCACACACATACTTAAACACACACTCAAATTCACACTCACACTCACACTCTCTCTCTCTCTCTCTCTCTCTCTCTCTCTCTCTCTCTCTCTCTGTCTCTCTCTCTCTCTCTCTCTCTCTCTCTCTCTCTCTCTCTCTCTCTCTCTCTCTCTCTCTCACACACACACACACACAGTCACCTGGAGGAGGTTGCCATGCAGCCACAGGCCCTCCAGCTGCTTCAGCTGCCCTAAAGCATCAGGCAGTTGGGTGAGGCGGTTGCCGGCCAGGCCCAAACGCTTCAAGTTGGTGAGCTGACCAAGCTGAGGGGGCAAGCTTTCCAAGCAGTTGCCAGCCAACGATAGGTCCTGATGTGTGCATGTGTGTATGTGTGTACGTGTGTGTGTCCATGTGTGTTTGCCTGAGTGTGTGTGTACATGTGTGTTTGCCTGAGTGTGTGTGTTGTGTGTGTGTGTGTGTGTGTGTTGTTGTGAGTGTGTGTGTGTGTGAGTGTGTGTGTGTGTGTGTGTGTGTGTGTGTGTGTGTGTGTGTGCGTGTGTGCGTGCTCGTGCTTGTGCCTGATATGACGAATAACCATTAAAGCTTGGAGGATCAGATCTCACCTCCAGGTCAACAAGCTCGAACACTCCTAAAGGGACTTGGGTCAGGCGGCAGTCCGTGAGGTCAAGCTTGTTTGAGGAGTGCGCAAGTTCAATCCTTAAATCGCATTGCCATTGCGGGAGTTGCTCTTGCACAGAAGCCCCTGCGATTGCTGAAGCCCTGGCAGCTACTCTGCTGCTGAAGCTAGGATTGGATACAGACGCGGCAAGGGGGCTGGCAAACGTCAGGTCTTGGGCATTGATGGCTTGCTGGGATGCTGGCCGGAGTTTGCTGCTAAGCCTCCATTTTGCTGTAGCAGTGCAATGTGCTTCTCTCCTCATGCATGGGGAAGGGTGGTGGCTAATGATCATCGGGTAAGATCGCAGCTTTTCGTCTCCTTTAGTCCTTTCAGTTAAATTTTATGAATGTTTAAAAATTTATAAAGAGTGCACGCCATGCAAGGACTGACCCGGAGACATCTCCATTTGCAAAAGCCTGCGTCTAATTCCTCATGTTCCAGCAGACGCGTGGCACTGCACTGCAGACGCGTGGCACTGCACGCAAATGACCTGCAGACGCAACTGAGTAAATATGACAGGACGATGCTGCAAAAGACGAACGAAGGCTTGCGGTAAGCACACTCCCCAACGCACACACACGCACGCACGCACGCACGCACGCACGCACGCACGCACGCACGCGCACACACACACACACACACACAAACATACACACATACACACACACATGTTCACACACACATGTTCACACACACACACACACACATGTTCACACAAACATGCGCACACACATATACACACACGCACATACGCACAACACGCAAGCACATGCGCGCACGCACATGCACACGCTCATGCACACGACACGCACACACATGCGCGCACGCACATGCACACGCACACGCATGCACGCACACACAAAAGCAAGCATGCATGCACGCATACACTTACATACACAGTACACACACATACACACACATGTGTGTGCATTCATGCACGCACGCATGCAAGAATGCATGCGCATGTGCACAGACAAAAACACACACATACACACGCACAGGGCGCCCAGCCATGCTCGTATGCCTCAGCATGACGGTGCACGGACAGGATGGCTGTCAGAGTTCATTGTGCTGCCACAAGTTCTGAAGGCTTGCCAGTCAGAGGTACACCAATAATATGGAGTTGTCAGTGGAAAAAAAGATGTTCATCATCCGTGTGCTACGTGATAGCATGAGTGGTCTAATCTCGCCTGCCGTGCTGGCTGCCATTCACAGACTCTGCTGTTGTTAAGTGCCTGCCTACTTTGTTTTACACTGTCACACTGTTTCCACAGCAACGAGCCTGCGCACTGTCACACTGTCACACTGTTACACTGTCACACTGTCACACTGTCACACTGTTTCCGCAGCAACGAGCATGCGCACAGTCACACTGTCACACTGTTTCCACAGCAACGAGCATGCGCACTGTCACACTGCCACACTGTTACACTGTCACACTGTCACACTGTCACACTGTCACACTGTCACACTGTTTCCGCAGCAACGAGCATGCGCACAGTCACACTGTCACACTGTTTCCACAGCAACGAGCATGCGCACTGTCACACTGCCACACTGTCACACTGTCACACTGTTTCCGCAGCAACGAGCATGCGCACTGTCACACTGTCACACTGTTACACTGTCACACTGTCACACTGTTTCCACAGCAACGAGCATGCGCATTCCCTTTACAGGGCCCACTCCCCATATGAAAACTTTTATAACTAGTACCGGTATGTTAGGTTCTACTTTGTCGTCAGTGTATACATTGTACTACTTTTTAGTATGCTTGTTCGTGTGTGAAGCAAAATTCATGTCTGTGTTGTATCCACTGCTATCAAACTAGCATGAATGCATGTGATATGATGTGACTATGATGTGGAATTATGTGCTTGCAATGTAACAAGTAAGTACACAATTCCTGAGGGCCCACCCTTACCTCCAACACAACTGCTACCCGAATCTCACATCGCACACTGCGCACTGCACACCCACATAGCACAGACATTTTATTATATCAGTGCAAAAAATGCAAAAGGTAAGTACTTGTAATGCATTTCCTTAGGGCTTACCCCGGACCCAACTGCTACCTGAATCTCACATCGCACACTGCGCACTGCACACCCACATAGCACGCACCGACATCTTATAAATATCAGTGCAAAAAATGCAAGAAGCAAGCAATCGTGCCACTTCCTTAGGGCCTACCCTTACCCCCTGATTTAGCTGCTGCCCCATTCACACATCACACACTGCGCACTGCACACTACACATCCACGTAGCACGCACCTTCATCGTACATATGATGTGAGGTCGAGTACCACCTATGCCTGCATTCTTCCAGGGCCTGCCCTTATCCCCAAACCAACTGCAAGCGCTGTTCACTGACGTAGAGCCCCCCCCAGACGGCAAGTTCATCGGCGTCTTTTTAGGTGAGCATGGCTGCTTCTTCCCTTTTTCAAACTTGGCACTGACGTAGAGATCAATCCATCCCACATGGCAAGCTCCTCGCAGTCTTTTGGGGCAAGCGCAGCTGCTTCTCTCTTTTCCCTTTATTTTACTTTACACTTTACACTGAGAGTGGGGTTTGTTTGATTCCACATGCACAAACCTACAATCCACATGCACACACCCACATGCACAAACACGCGCAATCATACACGCACACACACACACGCACACTGTGCAGAAATACTGGAAGCTGTCCAGAGTAGCACAGACCCTGAGCCCCTGTCTCCCCCTCTCTCTTGGCTCCATGCGTTGGACGAAGCTCTGATTGCACGCAGCAACGCCACGAGCTGGGGTAAGCACACACACGCACCACACACACACACACACACACACACACACATACACACACAAACACACACACACACACCACAGACACAGACAGACATGTACACACACATAGGCACACACACTCAATTGCTTTTCAAAGCTTGGAGCAAGCCTCCCTCATTGCATGAGACAGACACGTGGGGTGAGCACACATCAAGCACAAGCGCACGTCATTCACTGTTTCACTCAAACACACACGTTTGCATCCACACACACAGTTACACAAACACACACTCACGCATAGGCGACTGCAGCTCAGACTACGAGAACACACGTTTGCATTCACACACGCAATTACACAAACACACACACACGCACACACACACACACACACACTCACACATAGGCGACTGCAGCTCAGACTACGAGAACGGGCTGCAGCGAATTAGAGACCTGACGCTCCCAGTGAACCACAAAGAGCTGATGCTTGTGCTCAGGCAGCTCGTTAAAGCGCAGGTAGAAATGCTGAGAGAGCCTGCACGTGCGTGTATGTGTGTGTGTTCTAATGCTTGTGCCCCAATAGCTCGCTCAAGCCAGATGACAATGCTGAGAGAGCCTGCACGTGTGTGTTTGTGCGTGTGCGTGTGCGTGTGTGTGTGTAGTATGTGTGTGCGTGTGGGTATCATATGCATGTGCGTAAGTCACTGTGTCAGGATGGCTGGGCAACGAAGCCTTTTCAAATGCTAGGGCAAGCTTCATATAACACAAATAGAATGCTACATGCGTGCAATCTGTGTCTGTGTGTGTGTCTGTGTGTGTGTGTGTGTAGTATGTGTGTGTGTGCGTGTGGGTATCATATGCATGTGCGTAAGTCACTGTGTCAGGATGGCTGGGAGACAAAGCCTTTTTAAATGCTAGGGCAACCTTCATATAACACAAATAGAATGCTACATGCGTGCAATCTGTGTGTGTGTTTTGTGTGTAGTATGTGTGTGCGTGTGGGTATCGTATGCATGTGCGTAAGTCACTGTGTCAGGATGGCTGGGCGACAAAGCCTTTTTAAAGGCTAGGGCAACCTTCATATAACACAAATAGAATGCTACATGCGTGCAATCTGTGTGTGTTTGTATGTGTGTGTGTGTCCGTACGTGTGTGTGTATGCCTTGATGTGAGCATCATCGAGATCTGCAGATCAGGGCAGCATATCTCCCTTCTTCCTCCCCTCTCCCTTGTCATGTGTTTGCAGATCAACGACCCTTTTTATACCAATTTGATGTTATGTGTTGATATTGATAAGTGACGATTGCATTTTCTGGAAGTTCGATAAGTTGAAATATAATAACATAATACGTCCATGAAGATGTTGTATTGTGCTGCAATATGACCACGAGCTGCTGATCCACACTTCTCGTGCAAAGTGCACAGCTACACTTCCCGTGCAGCTACACTTCTCCAGCTACACTTCTCCAGCTACACTTCCCGTGCAAAGTGCACAGCTACACTTCCCGTGCAGCTACACTTCTCCAGCTACACTTCTCCAGCTACACTTCCCGTGCAGCTACACTTCTCCAGCTACACTTCTCCAGCTACACTTCCCGTGCAGCTACACTTCTCCAGCTACACTTCCCGTGCAAAGTGCACAGCCCGTGCAAAGTGCACAGCTTATCAATCCTCTTGGGCACAATCCATCGACAAACACAACAACAGCTCTGCAGCAGCCGTGTCTTGGCTTTTTTGCACTCAAGCGCCCTTTACTTGCAAACATCCCATATCTTGCGTTTCTCTCTAGCAGCACACGCAGCAGGAGTTGAAGGCCATATTTAGGGTTGGCCAGAACCGTATATACACACCGTATATGGCCGTATGTTTGGTGATTTCCCTGCAAAAAATACCGTATATATACCGTATATATATATATGTGGTTCAGGCCAACCCTAGCCATATTTCTTCATGATTCAACCCTCTGCCTTCCATACTTTTTGCGTGCCTCTCTGCAGATCAACAGCCCGGCAGAGGGCCTTGACGGCCGGGTCTTCATGTTCCCTTTGGCTGTTGAAGCGTGCATTAAGGAGTGTGGCAGCCCCCCTGAGTATGCACAGGCAAGGGCGTTTGTTTCAGTGTATGTTTGTGGGTGTGTGCAAGTGTGGGTGTGAGTGTGGGTGTGGGTGTGAATGTGGGTGTGGGTATAGCTGGGTGTGGGTGGGTGTGGGTGTAAGTGTGCCCTTATGTGTGTGTGGTGTGTAAGCGTGTGTTTGTGTGGGTGTGGGTGTAAGTGTGCCTTTACGTGAGTGGTGTGTGTAAGCGTGTGTGGGTGTGGGTGGAATTGTGCTTATACGTGCATGGTGTGTGTGTGAGCGTGTGTTTGTAGGTGTGGGTGTAAGTGTGCTTATACGTGAGTGGTGTGTGAGAGCGTATGTTTGTGGGTGTGGGTGTAAGTGTGCTTATACGTGCGTGGTGTGTGTGTGTGAGCGTGAGTTTGTAGGTGTGAGTGTAAGTGTGCCTATACGTGAGTGGTGTGTGTGAGCGTGTGTGGGTGTGGGTGTGAGTGTGCCTAGACGTACGTGGTGTGTGTAAGTGTGTGTTTGTGTGGATACGGGTGTTAGTGTGCCTATACGTGAGTGGTATGTGTGAGCGTATGTTTGTGGGTGTGGGTGTGAGTGTGCCTATACGTGCGTGGTGTGTGTGTGAGCGTGTGCTTGTGGGTGTTGGTGTAAGTGTGCCTAGACGTGCGTGGTGTGTGTGTGAGCGTGTGTTTGTGTGGGTGTAAGTTTGCCTATACGTGTGTGTGGTGTGTAAGCGTGTGTTTGTGTTCCCCTGGGCTGCTGGGGCATGCAATAGCAATTGTGGTGGCCTCGCTTGACATGAGAGCACAAGTGTGGAGAGTGGAGAGCGCGCACAAATATACACGCGCGCACACATCTAAACGCAAGAACAAGCATGCACACACATCACAGCACTCGCACACACTCACAACTCGCACACACAGCCAAAGATACACATTCCACCACACATTCCTACTTCCACAGACACACATATACGCAGGGTTGGCCAGAACCGTATATATACACCGTATATGACCGTATATTTGGTAATTTCCCTGCCAAAAATACCGTAAATACACCATATATATATGGTTCTGGCCTACCCTACTTATACGTGTCAAAGGCACCTTACACACCGCCAGGCAGGACACACACACACACAATGTTAGCACCCTGGCACGTGCTCGCATACACACATATACGCTGTCCGTAGCATAGGCACTCCAATAAACAGAAGCATTCCTTCGGGCTGTGTGTGTGTTCAGTCAGCACACCAGCCTAGGGCGCTGAGTTGCACGCCACTACTAAGCCTTTGCTGCTGCTTTGCCTGTGGGCGCTGAAAAAAAATCGAGGCCTTTCGTGGAGCCGTGTGTTTGTGTGTGCGTGTGTGTGTGTGTGTGTGTGTGCTCAGTCAGCACACCAGCCTAGGGCGCTGACTTGCACGCCACTACTAAGCCTCTGCTGCTGCTTTGCCTGTGGGCGCTGAAAGAAAATCGAGGCATTCCGTGGAGCCGTGTGTGTGTGTATATGTGTGTGTGTGTGTGCTCAGTCAGCACACCAGCCTAAGGCACTGAGTTGCACGCCACTAAGCCTCTGCTGCTGCTTTGCCTGCAGGCGCTGAAAGAAGTTGAGGAGTTCCATGCGGCAGTGTTAGGTCAGCACAGCAGCCAAGGCAGCAGCCACTCACAAAGGTGTGCTCAACCATGTATATGTGGGCACACACTCACACACGCGCACACACACACACACACTGTGCATCCAGGGAACAGCACCAGGTGTACACTTATAGCATGCTGAAGAAACACACACATGCATACACACGCACACACACACACACACACACACACACACACACACAGGGAACGAGGCCAGGTGTATGCGCACAGCGTGCTAAAGAATGGAGGGGGTGCAGGGGGAGGGCGTGGCACTTCCACCACTCTACATTGGCAGCTGCAAGTGCCTCTGCTGCGTCGGTATGGCACTTGTTTAGAGCATCAGGTGGGTGGGTGTGTCAGTCAGTGATTCTCCTCCCTCTCTTTCTCTCTCTCTCTCTCTCTCTCTCTCTCTCTCTCTCTCTTCTCTCTCTCTCTCTCTCTCTCTCTCTTTCTCTCTCTCACACACACACACACACACACAAACACACAAAAACACACATACAAGCACACACACATACACACATGCAAGCACACACACAATTATACACATGCAAGCACACACACACACAAACACACACACAAAAATACACACACGCAAGCACACACATGTATGCACAGGAGCTGCATGCCCTGGCGCAAGCTGCAATTGCAAGCATTGAAGATAGGTGAGGTTTAACGCAGGAGCGTCGGATGATTAGGCAGGCTGCAGGTGCACGTGTGGATGGGTGAGTGTGTTCTGTGCGCACATGTACGTGTTCATATTCCCATGTCAGAAAGATGTCTGTCACTTCTTCCGTGGGTGTTATTTGTGATATGTGTAGGGTTGGCCAGAACCAAATATGTATGGTGTATATACGGTATTTTTGGCAGAGAAATCACCAATTACACGGTCAAATACGGAGTATATGTGCGGCTCTGGCCAAACCTAGGTGTGTGGTATATGTGTGCGCATGTGTCCGTACCTTGTGTGTGCGTACATGTGCGTGTGTACGTGCATACGTGCGTGCGTGCAAATGTGCGTGCGTGCAGGCTTGTGTGTGTGTGTGCGTGCGTACGTGTGTGTGGGTGGGTGCGTGTGTATGTTTGAACCCAGGGCTAAACCCTGTCTGACAGCTACTGACAGCCCAAGTGTGTATACATGTGCGTGTGTACGTGCATAGATGCGAGCGTGCGTGCATACGTGTGTGTGCGTGCGTGCATGCGTGTGTTTGTTTGAATTCAGGGCGAGCTCTGTCGGACAGCTACTGACAGCCCGATGTGTGTACATGCTTGCTACCTTGACAGGTGTACAATCAGTGTGAACATGGTCGACAGCAAAATTGCAGGTAGGGCCTTTTCTCTTTTAGAAGAGAGTAGGGTTAATTGGAATCATATATTGACTCCGTGTACGATCGTAAATAACAACGTTACCGTCACTAAACCCTGACGATTGACGGCGTAATTTACTATTTTCACCGTCAATTTGACATTAATTACGCCGTCAGCGTCATTTACCATTGACGCCGTCAAGCGTCAGGTGCACAACACTGATTACAGTGTGTATACGGTATTTTTCGCAGGGGAAATATCATACACACGGTCGTGTACGGTGTACACATACGGTTCTGGCCAGCCCTACGTATATTTGATAAATTTCTGCCAAAGAATCACCTTTTAAACACTGTACATATATATGGTCCTGGCCAACCCTAGAAAAGCGACATGGCATATGCCCTAACCATGTGTGCACTGCTGACTTTGCGTATATATACTGTGTGTGTTCATTTCTCCACGATGCGCATGCACACACAGTATTCGACAGTACGAAGTAGGCTTTACATTTGTGCTCCACTATCGTTGAGAATAGTTGAGCACAAATGTAAACCCCCTTTCCCCCCACACAGGCACGCACGCATGCACACACACACACACACATACACACATGTGCGTTGTGTGCACATACAGATTGCGCTGCTCATCAGTCCACACATGAATATGTGCACATTAAGGCAATAACACAGGTTCATACGCACGCACATACAAAGGTACACACACATACCACACACATACACATTACACATACACTGATTTACGATTTACATGCACAGGTGTAAAACATGACGCTCAGTATGGATACACATGGGCACCAATCTGCGCACGCACACAGAAAAACGCACACCGGCATACACACATGCGCACATACACGCACATACATACACACGCGCAAGCACACAGAAGTGCCCATACAGGCATACACACATATACACACACGGACATGGACACCAATCTGCGCAAGCACACAAAAATACACACACAGACATACACAAATATACACACTTACACGCACACGCACTCGCACAAACACACATATACACACATACCACAGGCACCTGCCAGGCCTGTGCCTGCTTAGTGAAGGGTGTGGCCCTAGCATACACTCGCGCAAATACACACACATGCACACACACACACACACACACCACAGGCACCTGCCAGGCCTGCATAGTGGAGGTCATGGCCCTAGCACACACTTGCGCAAATCAACAAACACGCACCAAAACACACACACACCACAGGCACCTGCCAGGCCTACTTAATAAAGGTCATGGCCCTAGCACACTCTTGCGCAAACAAACAGACAAATATGCACACAAACACACACACACACACCACAGGCACCTGCCAGGCCTGCTTAGTGAAGGTCATGGCCCTAGCACGCCATCAGCTGCAACAACAGCGCAAGCCTTCGTCTTCGCCATCGTCGCCAGCAACAGCTGCGACAGAGGGATCGCCTTTGACAGACCACGCGAGCTCTGCGAGTGAGGAGCCGAGTGCAAGCAGCCATAGGCCCCCCAGTGGCAGCAAGGCTGCTGGCTCTCACTCTTCTGGTCAGGCTGCTGAGGTGGGTTAGGGTAGGGGTGGGTAACAACAGCAAGGCTGCTGCTGCTGGTTCTCACTCTTCTGGTCAGGCTGCTGAGGTGGGTTAGGTTAGGAGTGGGTAATAACAGCAAGGCTGCTGCTGCTATTTTACACTCTTCCGGTCCGGCTGCTGAGGTGGGTTAGGGTAGGGATGGGTAACAGCATGTTTTCAGGAGCTGTGTTCAGTGGGTATGTTGAGCTTGTTCGCATGCACGCGCACACATCTACACACACACACACAAACACATACACACACACAAACACACACACACACACAAACACACACGCACTCACACACACACACACAGCTCCTGCGCCTGGGGGCTGAAGTGATAACGTGGATGTCGCGCATCATACACCGCCACGGCATCCAGCCCTATCAGCTCCACCCTCCTGTGGTGGAAGGGGCAGTGGGTTGCATGAGAGACGCAGCTGTCATGTTGTCGGGTGCGCTTGCAAGTTTGCCTGTGTGGTGCACTTAGTTGTCATTTTGTCTGGTGCGTCTGTATGTTTGTATGATGCGCCTCTGTGCAGTGACGGCACACACACACACACGCACGTACGCACACACACACACACACACACACACACACACACGCACGTACGCACACACACACACATTGACACAAAATTACACTTGTTGTGAGTGTCCACGCGCTCGCACAAACGCGCAAGAACAGAAACTCTATACATACAAGCGCACACGTACACACAAGCACACACACACATACACACATGCAGGCACATACACATGCACGCACACACATACGTGCACGCGCACACACACACACACACACACACACGACACACACACACACGCAGGCAGTCAGAGCCTTCCTGGGCAGAGGGATGGTTTGGGGGTTGCTCCTGCACGCACCTTAGATGAAGTGTGTCACGTTATGGTGGGTCAGATGCAACGTTGTGTGTATAGGTGTGAGTGTGAGTGTGAGTGTGAGTGTGAGTGTGAGTGTGAGTGTGAGTGTGAGTGTGAGTGTGAGTGTGAGTGTGTGTATGTGTGTGTATGTGGAGGGGGGGGCGGGTGTGGGTGCATGTTGTGTGTGTATGGATGGGTGCGTGCGTGCGTGCGTGTGTGTGTGGGTGTGCATGTTGTGTGTGTATGTATGTGTCACGTAGGTAATATTGCTGTGTGTAAGTCACACTTTATCCAAGGAGCGCACACCACACACACATACACACATACATAATACATACACGCAAACACACCCACACAAACACGCATACCCACCTACACACACACACACACACGCTCACACACACAATCACACAATCACACACACGTACACAGGACCACCCCACTGTGTTGGTTGACGCACTGATAGTGCTGTCGCACTGCCCCCAAGCACACCACAACTCACATACGCACACACATGCACACATACACCATACACACACACGTGCACAGGACCACCCCACTGTGTTGGTTGACGCACTGATAGTGCTGTCTCACTGCCCCCAAGCACACCACGACTCACACACGCACACACATGCACACACACACACCATACACAACCACACACACACGCACTCACACACACGTGCACAGGACCACCCCACTGTGTTGGTTGATGCACTGATAGTGCTGTTGCACTGCCCCCAAGCACACCACAACACACACACGCACACACATGCACACACACACACACACACACCATACACAACCACACACACACGCACTCACACACACGTGCACAGGACCACCCCACTGTGTTGGTTGACGCACTGATAGTGCTGTCACACTGCCCCCAAGCACACTACCGTACCCCCTACCAAGCTGCTGCCATGCTGCGAAGGCACCTGGGCCTGTTCAGCGATTCCCAGATCATGGATTTGCTGCAGGTGGGTGACCCTTAGGGCTCGTAATTCAATGCAGGGGTTCATGCTGCTCTGTGTCTAAGGCGGTGGTGGCAGTGGCAGTAGTGGTGCTGGTGGTGCCAGTGATGGGGGTGTGTATGCTGGTGCTGGTGGTGCTGGTGGTGCTGGTGGTGCTGGTGGTGCCAGTGATGGGTGTGTGTGTGCTGGTGCTGGTGGTGCTGGTGGTGCCAGTGATGGGTGTGTGTGTGTGCTGGTGGTGCTGGTGGTGCTGGTGGTCAGCAGCGGCTCTCAAATTGTGGGCGTTGTAGGAGAGAGAAGGACGTGTTGTAGGATAAGAGAGGCAAGGAGGACGTGTTGTAGGACAAGAGAAACAAGGAGGACGTGTTGTAGGACAAGAGAGACAAGGAGGGCGTGTTGTAGGACGTGTTGAAGGAGAGACATCATGCATTTGACAAGCGCCGCAATGAGTGTCGGACAGCTGGAGCTTTGGCAGATGATGAGAATGATGAGAACCAGCAAAAACAGCGCACATATTGGAGCACTAGATATGTTAGACATCCGGCAGTGGCTTTCAAAAGAACGTGTTGCAAGGCAGGGGATGAGATTAAGCGTCACGCTTTCTGTCAGCCCCCCTTTCGTCACACACATACACAAACACGTCCTTTTACGAACCAAGTTCCCTCAAATCCGGTTTTCAGCATCCCAAACCATAAAAGAAGTGCTCCTGTCGTGTTTTGAGGTGAAAAGAGGCCCTGGGAAAAGCGTGGTGGCTCAATACATAAATATTCAATATTCTGTGCCAAAAAATGAACTGATATTCTGTCCAGACCACTGGGGGGGTCCGTTTGGCTTCAGACTTCATGAAACATCTAGTTATGTTATTTAACACAATTTGCATAGAAAAAGGAACATTTCCAGACATCATTTCAATTGACCCCCTTTGGAATGTTACCCAATCGTTCAATAAAGTATACTGTATATATAGATAGACAATCGTCTCTGTGAACCGGTGTGGCCTCATTGTTGTCTCAGTATATCCAAAGTGCATCGATTGTTGGAGTGCAATAGTGTTGCCTCAGGAAAAGATGGAATGCATGCATGGTGAACATTGCAATGCCTGTTGAAAGTATGTACCTTCAGATCACAACTACAATCGAGTCCGTGCTGGTTCGGTGGGAATTACCAGCCTGAGAATCACACACGCATGCAACACACACGTGTACACATACACGCACGCACGCACACACAGGCGCTGGGTAAGCTCAAGGTCACGCTGGTAGCTGGAGGCAGCAAGAATGCCAGAGGGAGCAATGCTGGTGGCTTTGACCTCCTGTCCTCTGCAGGAGCTTCAGGGGACTCTTCGCAGCAGGGGCTGCTCACGTGGGAGGGCCGTGTGCCTGAGGACGTGGCCCAGGTCTGTGTGTATGTGTAAAACAAAATACACAAAAACTTACTTGAAAGCTCTGTGGCAAACAAAGGGGCTGCTCACGTGGGAGGGTCGTGTGCCTGAGGACGTGGCCCAGGTCTGTGTGTATGTGTAAAACAACATACACGAAAACTTACATGAAAAATCTGTGGCAAACAAAGGGGCTGCTCACGTGGGAGGGCCGTGTGCCTGAGGACGTGGCCCAGGTCTGTGTGTATGTGTAAAACAAAATACACAAAAACTTACATGAAACTCTGTGGCAAACAAAGGGGCTGCTCACGTGGGAGGGTCGTGTGCCTGAGGACGTGGCCCAGGTCTGTGTATGTGTAAAACAACATACACGAAAACTTACATGAAAAATCTGTGGCAAACAAAGGGGCTGCTCACGTGGGAGGGCCGTGTGCCTGAGGACGTGGCCCAGGTCTGTGTGTATGTGTAAA
>Ga0307963_1002024_pt1 | contig 15932 bp, 24 predicted proteins | sample OrgLakmetagen594_FD_201829 | JGI IMG/M metagenome (GOLD analysis project Ga0307963, IMG submission 201829) | Saline water microbial communities from Organic Lake, Antarctica - #594 | ecosystem: Environmental > Aquatic > Non-marine Saline and Alkaline > Saline | place: Antarctica: Organic Lake...
CAAAAATCTGCCCCCCCCAAGATCGGAATACCTTTTTTGGCCAAAAAAGAACTTGGAAAAAAAGATATTTTCCAAATAATCATTTATTAGGGGCGGTAACATTCTTTATGTACGGTATGTAGTATGTACGTACCAGCTTAGGAGGTGCAGCGGCAAGCACAGCAGCGCCTGAAGGGGCAGCTGCATCACCGCCAGACCCACTGGCTGCACCCCAAGCGCTCGGTCTGGCTGCTGCAGCGCTACCTCCTGCAGGTCCAACCCCTGTGTGTGTGTTTGTGTGTAGGTGTGTAAAGTATGTAATTTGAGTGCGTGTGTGTGTGTGTGTGCGTGCTTGCGTGTGCGCGCGTGGGTATGCATAGAACAACAATTGTCTAAATGACTGAGGTTGAGTAAGACAACGGACACACACACACCTGCTCCATCAGCACCTGCTGACCCTGCTGCTGCTGTCGGTGCTGCTGCTGCGGCTGCTGGGGGCGCTGCTGCTGTGGAAAGGGTAGGAAGGGCGGCACCGTTACTTGCGCGGGTGGGGGCGGCAGCTCCTGCAGCGCTGCCTTCGGCGACATGGAGGTCATGCACATGCATGGAGCCAATGCCCATGGCCTGTGTATGTGTTTGCGTAATTTGTGTGTATATTTGCACGTCTGTGTGTGTGTGTTTGTGTGTGTGTATGTGTGTGTGTATGTGTGTGTGAGTGATTGACATGAAGCTTGTGACTAAAGGGGGCAGGTGATTGTGGAGTTTAACCTTCTTTCATGCTTCAGCAGCATGCACGACACACTCCTTGATGGGAAAGCATTAAATGACCATTTGGCAGGGGGGAATCTTCAGACGCGCTATGCACTTTTTTCTTCAGCGGAGTAAATTCTAGCAAAATAGCAAAATAAGGAATAACATGAGCAAGTGTAGAACTATAAAGTCTTATTTCAGCAAATAACTCGCTAAACCAATAACGTTTAACGAGTGATTAAAACTTAGTGGAAAATTCTCTGCAAAGTGCAAGCAATGCAGCCAAGCAAACAGGGACAGCAACAGCAACAACACTTACAATCAGCGATCTTCAGATTTCCCTGACCAGCAAAGACAGCTGGGCTACAAGCACTCGCCCACACCCACGCCTACACCCACACCCACACCCACCCCGTCCCCACTCCCACTCCCACTCCCACACCCACACCTGCATTCACACCCACTCACATGCACACATCCACACCCGCACCCGTCCACACCGGACCCACACCCACATTCACACACACCTCACCCACACAGCACACACCTGGTCATCGTCCTCATCGCCCTCTGGCATCTCCTCGTCATAGTCATCCTCATCCTCGTCCATGCCTTCCTCACCGTACATGCTCTCACGGTGAAGGCCTGCCAGGCTACCAGGCATGCCTGTGCGTTTATGTGTGTGTATGCATGCACGTGTGTGTGCAAGTTTGTATGCATGTGCGTGCGCATGTGTTTGTGTGTGGGGGTGTGAATGTGTCTTTTTGGTAGGCGCTTGGTATGCTTGTGCGTGTTGGCGTGGATGCTACGAGCATACTTGTGCAATTTCAGATAGTTGCTTTTTCAAATGTTCGACATGCTTAATGCAATTGCTGCGCTTTTTAAAACCGTTTCACACATCCACAAGAAATATGACAAAGGGTATGGGCTTACTATGGAGAAAAAACGCCACACACACGCAATCTGCACGCACGCAAAATTGAGCTCTGTTCATGTTCACACAGGTGTGCATTTGTGGTGCATAACTTCATCCCTACAAGTGAAAAGGCGCCACAACCAAACAACACGTCGTCACACAGACACCCACACCCGCGTGCACACATGCACACAAACCACATTTCTCGCACTCCTGCGCGCCCTCCTTGTTCGCATCCTCAGAAAAGAAGACTACGTACATATAAAATGACGCACCAACGCATGCCTATAAGACACACACAAACACAAACACACACACACACAAATGCACGACACACGCATACACAGGCGCACCATCTTCGTCCTCCTCATCTTCGTCTTCGTATGGGTCCCCTCCCATTGCTTCCATCATTTGCTGCTCGGCTGTCAAGCCCTCCTCACCCCTGCTTCCCATGCTGCCACGCAAACCTGCAAAAACAGGTCGAGGATTCGGTTAATAGGTACTCGAAGCTACTAAAGCACTGTCAAGCCCTCCTCATCCCTGGCTACCTTCTCCACCACCCATGCCTGCAGAGGCAGTTAATGGCTTCGATTGATGCTAGCGTTTTTAACACGTTCTGCTGCTTTATGTCCTAGACCCTGCTATGCTCTGATAATGTCAGCACTCTTATCTTAGCGTTTTACGTCTTTCTCTTTTTTCTTTTGTCAGCGTTCTTAACTTTGCGTTTTACGTCTTTCACTTTTCTCTTTTGTCAGCTTTCTGTGTACACAGGGCCCTTCATTTGAGGCACCAGGAGCTGCTCGCATGAGGTGTCATTGACAAAAGCATTTTTCCTACTACTACAAACAGGAGTTCTTTATGTGGCTGCCACTCTATTGCTTACGCTGGCTGAGCAGGTGTTAATTCATTGAACTCCTCATTTAAGTTTTGTACAATGTATGGTGACGTTTGCAGAAAGGGCGAGGGCAACAAGATGTGCACGCTTTTTGTAGGAGTTGCATCTTTGCTTATTATAATGGTAGGGTTGGCCAAAACCATATATATATATATATGTTTATATACCGCATTTAAGTCAGCAAAGTGACCAAATATACGGTCATACACGGTGTATATGTACGGTTCTGGCCAACCCTATATATAGGCTATAATGCTTGGGCAGAAATTATTTAACAATGTGCGCCAATTCCATCAAGCACGTTAACAACTCCCAGCTACCCTTGGTACTTGCGTCCTGCATCTTTTTAATAACCACAGCATCATTCGCTTTCACGCATTATAACTATCTCAATTTATCCTTAATCCTTCCAGCTCTTCTGAGCTCTTCTGCAAAACGAGCGCACTTAAATATATCATGTGCATGCGAAGAGGTCTCATGTTCTAGTTATAGATAGACAATAGGGAGTAGGGCACACACGCGTGCAAAAGGATTGTATATCTACTCCTCTGCCCTCCCCTCCCTCTAACAACACGCACAGTCTAGCGAGTCGATGCAGGCATGCACATATATATATCCTGCCAGCAACGCACCCTTCTCTTCCTCCTCGGCCTCCCCTTCGTCGTACGACGCACGGGAGGAGCGTCCCCGACGCCCGCTCCCTCCCCCCTGCTGCGCGTGCTGTGCTGCCGGCGCTTGCTGCGTGTGCTGCGAATCGCGCGACTGAGAGCGCGTGGTGCGTCGTGCACCACTGCCTGTTGCCGCTGCCGTGCTGGGCGTGGCAGTGGACGGTGTTGCTCCAGGAATGGGTTGGGCTTTGCTGGGGGGGGGGATAGGCGGGGGGGGGCGCCCCCACGCCCCTTGCCGTGCGGTAGGCCCTTCTTGGGCCCCTGTACGAGGTGGTGTAAGTGTTGAGAGCGCGAGGAGTGTGTAGGTGGATGTGAGCGCGGGTTGCTGTGCATTGGGTGTGAATCACTCAGACTGAGTGCATGCACAGTGGTGAGCGAGCATCGAGTGCAGGATTGATGCCCAGCCATGCCTCAGTAGGGCGATGCACGTTCTGCAAACGCGCATTTGCTGTGAGTTCAAGATTTAATGAAGAACAAGGCCCTCACCTCCACTCTCTCCAGCACCCGTTGCCGTCCCAGCAGCAGAGCCAGCACCGGTGCCAACTGCACCTGCACCTGCAGTCATTTGAGCGTGTGCATGATTGAGGATACTTGCACGCACCCCTCCGTTCTCTGTATGAAAACCAGCCTCAAGCATCTACGGTCAAACAAGCGTCTGTGGGGAGGCTCTTGTGCACAGGCCTTACTTTGTCTGCTCCTCAGTATGAAAACCAGCCTCTGTTCCTCCGTACAAAGAGCAGCCTCAAATAGCACTTGCTCTTAATAGGGGCCTAGTCACTTCCTGCTCAGGGACACAGCTCTCAGCTCAGGGACATGCACAATGTTGGCAACACCACCGATTTGGATATAAAACCACCTTTGAGAATTAACCACCTTCCTCAGCCATACATCATACAGCCAAAAGCTCGGCACCCCACCCCAACCCCACCTGCTGCTGCTGCTGCTGCTGCTGCCCCTGATGGTGGTTGTGCTGGAGTGGTCCCTGATGCCGGTGCTGCTCCTGTACCACCCAACCTGTTGTTGCGTGCAGCCCCTGCAGCTGCTGCTGCTGCTGCTGCTGCACTCGCTGACCCTGGTGCCCCTGTACGCCACAATAAATATAAACAGATGTATGCGGCGGATCCTTACATCAATACATCTAAATATGGTGCGAACCTACATCTACACAATGACTTACATCTCCACAATAACCTAAAGGAGCCAGGCCGCCACTCAAAAAGAGCAGGTCATATGCTGAACAAGCAGTACAGGAAATGCATGTGACCTCACACATGCATGCATACCTTTTTCTCTTTTTCACACACACACTCTCACACTAAATATACTCACACACTCTTCACACACAAACACATACACACCAGGAGGAGCCATAGGTCGGTGCACTCGTGGCCACAGGAAGTCTTCAATCGCTGTCATGCTTGCAAGTGGCTCAATGAGGACAACATTGCCACTGCAGGGTTTGAAAATCAGCAACCGAGCATCTTAGCTAAAACAGTTGTTGTTGAAGCACATCAATGCCGCATGCGTGGCATGTGCCACCCCTCTCAAACAGGCAGTGTATGCACGGATGATAATGGTGGGTTAACGTGACATAGATACATCTACTAGTCTACACCAGAGGCTAATAGAGGGGTGACAGTACGCGCGCAGCTTGCCATTGAAACACACCAGATGGCAAAGTGAGAATGTGGTAGTACAACAAAAGCCGGTTTCAAAACACACACACACACACAAACACACACACCACAAATACACATAAGTTGATCGTGCAGGAATCAAGGTTGGAAGGGTAACGTCTCAGCGTCAATGCTTCCAAGATCTTTATGGCGTCAGATATCTAAGGTGGTCATCATTACCTGTAGTCACGTAGGGCTGACTCAGAAGGGTGGCGGCACATGCGCAGCTTGAAGGGCTGTGTGAGGGCCTGCAGGCCAGAAGACATGCTGTTCCCTGCTGCTGCTCCTCCTGCACACACATGCACACCACGCACATACACACACATGGGCAAGCTTGAACAGACCTGCACACATCAAGGCAAGCATGACTGCAACCATACAGACGCGTGTGCAAGCAACACATACACATACGTGCATACATATATGCACACATGCACGTACACCCACACACAGACACTCACATACAGACCCCCCCCCTTCCCCCTACACACACACACACATACACACACGGACACACCACCACCTGCTGGTCCGCCCGCGCCTGGCCCTCTACCAGCTCCCCCAAGTCCAGATCGGCTCCCGGTCATGCCAGCAGAGGCGCCCCCTGGGCCCCCCAGACCACCATACCGGCTGAGGCTACTGCCAGGGGGTGGGGCAGTGGCCACACGCGAGCACAGCACAGGGAGGGTCTCAGTGGCTGCCAGTGCCGCCTGCGTCGGCGATGTGGGTGCAAAAGTGCATCAGTTTACTGATATGGGGAAGTTGCTGCTGTAAGCGCAGTGCAAGGAGGATCTTGGTAGTTGCCAGAGCAGCCTTCTTGGGAAGCTGGTGAGTAGGTGCTCATTGGACTGAGCATTAAAGGCATATACACACAACTTCACATGCACCCACACCCGCACCCACACCCACACCCACACCCACACCCATTTCATTGGACTGAGCATTAAAGGCATATACACACAACTTCACATACACCCACACCCACACCCACACCCACACCACAAACACATTTTTGTACGCGTTCACGTACACGTATACGTACACTCACCTGGAGCTTGTTGATGAGGGCAGTCAGGGAGGCACCAGAGGGGCCTTTTGTCTGCTCTGTGCTCATGGCCATCTCCGCAAAGGCGGTCAGGCGCTGCAGCAACACCTCCTCACGTGCAGGGCCTGTGTGTACGTGTGTGTGTGTGTGTATGTTGTGTGTGTTTTATGGACTCATCTGCCCCAGATGTATCACATTTGAAATTCTATGCTTTGATGCCCAATCCAAAATACTCATGCCCTGTTCAATCCTTGTTGCCAAACCGTTCCCGAAAATTCTCACGGTGGACCCCTTTTGGGGTTCAAGGCCGTGTGATTATGCGTGAGTGCTGCCCTGCTTATCTGCATGCGAGTGTGCTCCTTGCTTTGCGCTTTGTGCGCGCGTGAATGCACACTGGACTACGTAACGCAGGGCTCAGGACCGAGCACTAGCAGCACGTCTCACCTTCAGGGATATCCAGGGCCTGCAAGTGGTTACCCATGTGCTGAACAGCCCCACTGTGCAGCAGCTCAAACACGCTGATGCTGCCGCTTCCTGGCTGCGGTTGCAACGTGTGTGTATGTGTGTGTGTGTACCTTCGTGCATGCGTGCACACAGGGGGTGCATGCGTGTATGTTGTGTGTTTGTTCTGCGGGTTTCACTACGTGCACAGTAGCTCACAGTACAGTAGCTCACCTGCTGGGTGCTGCCATTGCCCTCAGACGAGACTACCTCAAACAGGCGACGCAGTGCAGAGGGGTCTTTTTCTAGCTGCTCACAGATGCCACGCAGCTCAGCGATGCCCTGCGTGAAGAGTAGGAGCAGAGGGGGGACTTGTTCGTTGATGAGCAAGCAATGTTATGCAGAAGAATGTGTGGCAGTTCCAGGACGGCAAAAGGCTCAGCGACGCCCCGTGTTTATGCCAAGAAATATAGGGGGACCGGTTCAGCCCACACTTTGTGCGACCGAATTCACTGATTGGGACATAGAGGAGGACTACATTTTGTTCAGAGCAGATGATCAAATGTTGGTTGTAAGGCTCAGCGCACAGTCTCCCTCATCTCATGAAAATGCATAAGAAGCGCGGATTATGGCATCTTTGTGGAGCGCACATGCTTGAGTAAACATGGTTTTCCGGAGCCAAAGTTTTTGCAAGTCATTTGCATGCTTGATCGCATGCTCTGTCATCTTTCAGCCAGCGCCGTTGCAGAACAGTGCGCGCCAAAACAGCAAACAGCAAACGCTTTTCAACTGCTCTGCGCTCTGCGACCATGCACAGTGACATACCGAAAGAGCAGATCAAAACACCCTTCTTCACTAACCCACTCCAAGGCCTCATAGGAGCACAAGCCCCTCCCCCCCCCCTTCCCCCCCGCCCAATACCCTCCCCCACCTGCACACCATGCCACGATATTGAAGGACGCCAAGCATGGCCCACTCACCTGTGGTGTCAGCTCTGCACCCCCGCCCCCAAAGTGCTCCGCCAGGAATGCACGCGCACGCCGCGTGATTGCTGCGCGCAACACAGCAGCGGTGTTCCTTTCTGCTGCGGCTGCTGAGGCCGCGGCTGCAGCTGTTGCCGCTGCATATCCTCCACGGCCGTGGCTCGCAGCAGCAGCAGCAGCAGATGCAGCTGCGCTGTCCCTGGCTCTGCGCAGGGCAGCCATGGTGTCCTCACGTGGTGCGGCAGGTGCTCCTGTGTGTGTGTGCGTGTGTGTGTGTGCGTGCTCGTGTGGTTGCCGTTTTCACAGCAACATTCCATTTACACACCCTTCAATACACTTTGTCAAGTCCTTTGGCTCGTACCTATGCAAAGCATTAACACAAACACGTCTGTATACCTGCAGTGTGAGCTGGCTCGGCAACTGATTCTGGTTGCTGCTGCTGCTCCTGCTGCTGCTGTGCTGCCACTGCAGCTGTAGACGAGGGGTTTGAGGGAGTTGGGCCCTGTGATGATCCTGAGCCCTTGCGGTTTCTGTTGAGACGAGAGGAAGCGCGTGTGGCGGCTGCATGTGTGTGTATGTGTGTGTGGGTGTGTGTGTCTATGTGTGCGCGTGTATGATGTGTGCGTTTGTATTTCTGTGTGTGCACCTGTGTGTTCAAGTGCGTAAAAACCAAATACATACTGAAGAGGTTGCTCACTGCACTGTACTTCCTTTCAGAGTCTGAGCTGTGAGGAAAAAAACATTGTCCGGGTACTGGATGCCTGCTAAATCCCTATCTTCCTAAAGTCTGGACGATTGTGGAGTCTGGACGACAGTGTGCGGATCAAATGAATGACGAGCAATGCTGACATGGCAGCGGGTTGCAATGTGCAGCAACTGTGAAGGACAAGCAATGCTGACATGCCAGCGGGTTGCCATGTGCAGACATAAGGATGAGTACTCACACGGCTGTGGGTTGCTGGCTTGCCACAGCAACGCACAGAAACGGACAATAGAGGAAGAACTCACGCCCCCAGCAGCATTTCTCTCCTGCTGCCTTTCCCGCTGCATTGCTGCCGTACAAAGTTGTGTGCAAGTCAAACTCCAACACACCAGCACTCACGCCCCCAGCAGCATTTCTCTCCCGCTGCATTGCTGCCGTACAAAGTTGCGTGCAAGTCAAACTCCAACACAACAGCACTCACACCCCCAGCAGCATTTCTCTGCCGCTGCATTGCTGCCGTACAAAGTTGCGTGCAAGTCAAACTCCAACACACCAGCACTCACGCCCCCAGCAGCATTTCTCTGCCGCTGCATTGCTGCCGTACAAAGTTGCGTGCAAGTCAAACTCCAACACACCAGCACTCACACCCCCAGCAGCATTTCTCTGCCGCTGCATTGCTGCCGTACAAAGTTGCGTGCAAGTCAAACAGTGGACTCACAACGCCATTCTCCGCCGCCACTGCTGTTGTCGTTGTTGCCGCCGCTGCCCCTACTTTTTTGGTCCGGTGCAGCAGAAGCAGCAGGAGGCCTTCCAGGAGTAGAAGCAGGGGCAGGGGCAGGGGCAGCCGCAGGTTCTCCTGCTTCCACCTTGGCGGTCAGTCCTTCACCTCCATGCTGCTGGGCTGGAGGGGTGTCCTTGTTGCCCTCCTCTTCCTGTGTGCGTGTGAGCATGTGGTGGTGTGTGCTTGTATTTGTGTGTGTGTGTGCTTGTGCTTGTGAGCAGGTGTGTATGTGTATGCGTGCAATTGTGCATTCTGTGTGCAAGTGCGGGTGCAAGTTGGAGTGTGTGAGAGCTGGTTTTTATGCGTGCAGATGCGTGCATGCGTGTTTGAGTGGGTGCGTGTGTGTGTACGTATTTGTACATGTGTGCGCCTGATATTGTTCAGAATGGTTTCACAGATGCTGCATCAAAAGGGGATGCACAAGCAAAGCAGAGATCAGCACTAACCTTGATTGTGCGAGCAGCCAGCTGCTCCAGGGCATACACCACCCCTTCTTTCAAGAATTGGGTGTGAAACAGCTGAGGAAGCTTAAGCATGAGCAGCTCCGTGGCGTGCAGGCCATACGCCTGTATGCATGCACAGTGTGTGTGTTTGCGTGTGCGTGTGTGTGTGCGTGCGTGTGTGCGTGCGTGTGTGCGTGCGTGTGTGCGTGCGTGTGTGTGTGTGCGTGTGTGTGTGTGTGTGCGAAATCATTATGAAAACCATTATGAAAACCGCAAGCACGTGGACCACTCGTGCACAACAGTGACGCACCACACAGCTAAAAAAACACTCGTACTTGCAACTCCAACGCAACAGCATCGATACCACAAAGCTAGACACAACACGAGATTTCAATTCCAGATGTTTACTAAACACACTCCAGCAGCAACTCACCCTAGAAGCTTGACTCATGCTTGTACACATATGGTTCATACTACATACTCAAAACACACACACACATACACGGGCACTCGGACACACATACACGGACACTCAAACACACACAAATTGGACAGAAACCACATACCACTGCAGTGGAGTCACGTGCAGACAGCAACGAGGCCACAAATCTAGACACTGGCACGTCACGCACGCCCTCTTGCAGCAAGTTGTCAGGAACCACAGCCAGCATGCGAATGATGGTACTCAGGCACTGGTAGCGCACCTACATGGATGCGCAACTCACAGGGATGGTTTGTATACTTGTCAGTGTGCAGTGTGTTTGATTTGTACACTCGTCCGTGTGCAATGTGTTTTATTTGTGCACTCGTCAGTGTGCAATGTGTTTGATTTGTGCACTCGTCAGTGTGCAATGTGTTTGATTTGTGCACTCGTCAGTGTGCAATGTGTTTGATTGGTGCACTCGTCAGTGTGCAATGTGTTTGATTGGTACACTCGTCAGTGTGCAATGTGTTTGATTTGTGCACTCGTCAGTGTGCAATGTGTGACACAGGCATCGCAGCCAGCACAGGAGGGTATCAGTATACAAAGTGTGGATAACATACTAAGGCCAATGTTTGTGCTAGGGGACCCTTGCATGATTAGCGCGCAGGGCTCGCATCATCGTATGTGACCACAGCTGTGATTGTGCATGTATTTACATACGCACACGAACAAAAACGTAAGGGACATGCAGATGCACGTTGTGTGGTTAGAAAGGTAAAGAAAATTTTCTAATTACGTGCTAAAAAGATCTTAGTTACCTGCTAGAACGTGAAGAAATTCAGCCAGGTGGCTCCCATCTTATTCACTCATACATACAAGTAGCACATGGACACACACACACTTCCACACACCTGCGGCATGACAGTAGCAGCAAACAGCTGTAGCAATAGCGGCAGCAGCTCTGCACACACTACTCGCATCACATCTGCGTGCTCCCGCAAATACTTGGCCCTTTCCCTGCTGCCTTTTTCTCCACCAGGTGCTTCTGCCCCTGTGTGCGCGTTTGTGTGTGTACGTATGTGTTTGTGTGTGTATGTGTGTACGTATGTGTTTGTGTGCATGTGTGTGTGTGAGTGTGTCAATTTGCATAAGTGTACATGCGTGTGTGGCACGCTCTTACTGCGTTAAGCTTTGGCTTGCAATTTACATTATGAACAGGCTTGTTGAGTTGTACGGTACGGTACGATGACGGTCTGTACGGTACGCACCGTACTTGTTAAATTACGGCATACTACCGTAATTATCACACCGTACTTTACAGTAATTACGGTAAAATACGGTACGGTGTACGGTACGGTGCCAAGCTGGCACTGCCAGTGCAAAAATGGCCTCAGAATGGCCTCTCCGCCCCAAAACCTCCCATTTCCGCTCCTCGGTGTGCTCCTCCCATGTGCTGACGCCACACAATGCTTCCATGATCGACCCTGAGGCTGGGTTGGGGCTGCATCAGCTCGGGGGCTGGCACTGCCAGTGCAATTTTGGCCTCAGAAAGGCCTCTCCACCCCAAACACCTCCCATTTCCACCTCCAGCATGCTCCTCTTACGTGCTGACGCCACACAATGCTTCCCAGAACGACCATGAGGCTGGGTTGGGGCTGCATCAGCTTGGGGGAAGGGCCCAGCGATGGCTTGCATGGACACTCAAAAGTCGGACGCAGTACTTGATTCCTGGTTAATAATTTGTGTTTTATTCACAACTAATTGTTGCAAAAAGACAATGAATGTTTTGGGTCGAAATCGGAGCCAAACGGCCAAATTACTGTCAACATCGTGCTGTACGGTGGCACCGTACTGTACGGTCGGACACCGTCTTTTCAAACGGACCGTACTTACACCGTATTGTACGGCGTATTACGGTACGGTACCGTAATTACGGTCAAGAAAGCTGAAGTACGGCGTATCTCGACAAGCCTGATTATGAACCAACTCACTGATCCTACAACAGAGAAACCTGCTGCCCTGCTGCTGCGACTTGAGCTGACGCATGTGCACACGCAGGCAAACAGACACACACAGCAGCAAGGCAACTGATGCAAGGGGGGGGAGCACGTAAAAGCTATAGCCTAGTTATAATCACCCCTGTTCGTTGTCCACCTATCTGCTGCCTACTGTTTTGCAATTGCATATCCAGCTCTTCCTCCTCACCGCTGAATCATAACTTGCACCTGTCTTTCCTCGCCAATAGATCTCAGGCTGTCCTTTACACACATATCGAGCACGACAGCCTTTCTTCCTCTCCACTCTCATTGCCACTTACACCTATGTACACTCACCACTAGATCCCCGGCTGGCCTCCCCCCCTCTACTTCCTCCCCTCTGAGCTGCTGCTGCAGCATTGCCGCTCTGTAGCTGCCCACCTGAAAGGCAGGAAGGGAGCAGGGATGTTGAGAGCGCAAATGTCAGTTGCACGGATGCATGGTGTGAGAAAGCATGTGAGAATGTAAGAAAGCATGTGAGAATGTGAGAAAGCACGTGAGAATGTGAGAAAGCACGTGTTGTGTGCAAGGAGAGTAGTGGCGCCCCTGCTGCTGCTTGCTCCATACTGGCAACTTTGAAAAGGGAGGGAGGGAGCAGGACGGTAGCTTGGCGGGGGTCAGGACGATGGCTTGGTGAAGGGACACAAATTCAGGGGGATGGGAATGATTTGAGCAAGGAAAAGCCATGGTGTGTGAAAACGGCAGTTGGTTGCTTCTTAACAAAGCTGAAACCTGTGTAGCGTTGGAGCACAAGTTTTGACCCCTCCTACGTTCATCGCAAACAATATAGATGCGGATTTGCTATGCGATGACCTGGCCCTGCATATACTGAAAACATCAAGCATCATCCTCACTTCGTGGAAAAACAAGCCACACCAGAGGCAGATACTATCAAACTCTTCACTATCCTTCAACTGATGCATGCGACCCGTACAGACTGATGGAAAAACAATTTTTTGGTGCTTTTCAATTTACTGTAAGGACGAAGCTATCCTTCCATGCATGAAACACACAGACTTACAAACACACCCCCACATTCACAAAGCAACATATGCAACACAGGCGCACATGCACCTGCAGCAGCGGCAGCCTCTCCCTCCTCAGGTTGCAGGGGGGGCAGCTGCTCCGACACCACGCGTGGCGATTCTGGCACTGCAGGCAGCAGGTGGCACAACAGGGACAGCACCTGCGCACATCATCAAGTGGGTGTGCTGAGTGAGCGCGCGTTTATGTGTGAATGTGTATGCGTGTATGTGTGTGTGCGTATATGTGTGTGTGTGTGTGTGTAAAAAGGAGTCTATAGCGGCTCCATCACCGCGCATGGAGGCTTAAAGAGGTGAGCGCAAATTGCAGGCACCAAGCGGAATAACAGTGCCGACCACCTGTGTGCGTCGTAAGCTGCAAGATGCGCGATTATGTATGCATGCATGTAAAGGTACGTGTGGTATGCACGCATGTAAATGTACGTGTTGGTATGCACGCATGTAAATATACATGTTGGCATGCATGTAAACGTACGTGTTGGTATGCATGTAAATGTACGTGTTGGCATGCATGTAAATGTACGTGTTGGTATGCACACATATCCAAGCAATGAGGCAATAATGCATATGCCCCACAGCAGAAGTCTTTGTTTTCCAACAAATCAGCAGAAAACAGAATTTCTGAGCTCGTCCCAAAGCGAAAGCTTTGTGTGATATTCGCTACTGATTTGTTAAACATCCTCCCGGTTGCAAAGCCAATGAGGAATGGCAGCTTGTTTCACTTAGAATGTACCCCGTTTTGCTCAGTACTAGAATTCCAAAGCAATACACCAGGCCTCTCACACACTGTGTGTCACATGTGTGTGCAGAGATGTATTGATGCAACACACACTGTGTTTAACACACGTGAGCAGTGATGTATTAATGCTACGCACCTCGTACAGCTGGTCAGAGGTGCGCAACATGGACAGGCTGGAGGATCCACCCGTACCACCAGAGCTGTGTAGGATTGATGAGGTGGACAGGAGCGTGCGCACCTGCAAATCACCGGACGGTTTGTGTTGCTGTGCGAGTTTGAGGGTGGCATGTCACAAGTTTGGAAGGATAGGACAGACAAGAGCGCATGCAAATGCCAAAAATGGGAGTATCGTGCTTTTTGCTGTCCTAAAAACCACACAGCGCACGCATACACACAAGCATATAAACATGCACACACACAAGCATACAACAGGTACAGGTGCACACCGTTTCAAGCACTCCGCCCTCGATCAGCTGCTGCGACACCGCGGGCGAGCTTGCCACACAAGTGGCCAGCAGGCGCACCAGGCCGTAGTATGTGCCAATGGATAGCTGGGAGCTGCCACTGCCGGAGCTGGTGACCTTAATCTGTGGAGGGCATGCAGTGAATGTGTATGAGGCTGGTTGGGTATGTGGAGGACATGCAGTGAATGTGTATGAGGCTGGTTGGGTATGTGGAGGACATGCAGTGAATGTGTATGAGGCTGGTTGGATCTGTGGAGGGCATGCAGTGAATGCGCACGAGGCTTGGATCTGTGGTGGGCATGGCAAATAGGTAAACGAAAGGAGGCAAGCGGAGGAAGCAGCGCATGTAAACAGCTTGAACTAATTTGTTTCAGTGTTGTCAACCTTGGGGTTGTGTTAACACAACAGGATCAACTGTAACCACCTACAGAGCACATCAAATCCAGCACCCGCACAAATACAGCTGAATCCCCTCACATGTACAGCCTCACACCCACACAACTTTCACCCACACGCACACAAACCACGCACCAGCTGCAATGCCTGCACCACGAGGCCGCTGCTGTTCAGCACTGCCAGCAGGGATGCGTTGTTGCCAAAAGCCTCTGCGATGTGGCCCAGGGTGATGCAGGCCTTGTCCACGATCTTAGCATCCTGCAATGTCGAAAGTGGACGCGTGTGATGGTTGCAGGGAAGGAGGGGTGGAGTGCAGGCCTTGTTGTGATTTAAGTAGTCCCTAGCGAAACCAGCACGCCTTGCCCATGATTTTAGCATCCTGTAAGGTAAGAAGTGACAATTGCAGGTGAGGGGTGGGATGCAGGCCTTGTTAATATTTCAGTAAGACCCTAGCAATACCGGCATGCTGCAAGCCTTGCCCACGATCTTAGCGTCCTGCAATGTAAGAAAATATGATTGCAGGTGCGGGGTTGGGTGCAGGCCTCGCTTGTGATTTTACAGACCTCACAAATGCGCGCTAAGGGTATGCTGCAAGCCTTGTTTGTGATTTTACAGCCCTCACAAATGCACACTAAGGGTGTGCTGCAGGCCTTGTCCACAATCCTAGCATCCTGTGAGGGCAACAAGACTGGCTAGCAGCGACAGCACAGTTGTGGGGTGCAGAAGTCTTGCACATCAGGCCTGCACCAAATCGTGAGGGCACTGTGAAGCTTGCGCGTGCTTCAAAACAAGGCCCGTACATGAGAGCAGCGGGCTCCTGGAAAAAGTCAAAAGACAGCTGAACTACAGTGATGTGGGGACCACACACGCTTCCGGAAATTAGGAGGGAGTGGAAGGAGAGGTCAATACTATATACACAAGCACAGCAAGCAATGTGCCACGTAAGTCTAGTTTGCAGCACTTTCAAGATCACACACGCACATGCGCACTCATCAAACACACACGCACATGCATGTGTGCACACACATGCGCACGCACACGCACAAGCACATGCACCCTCCAACCTACCTGGTATTGCAGCAGGTTTGTCAGCATGGGCACCGCCTCCTGCACCATGTCCAGGCTGTCAGAGGTGAGGCCACGGCACATGTTGGCTGCTGTGGTGACTGCCACACGCTGCACCCCTGTGGGGAAGAAGTCCAGGTAGGACAGCACCTGCACGCACAAGAGTAGGGTTGGCCAGGCCCATATATATACAGTGTATATGCAGTATTTTTTGCAGGGAGATCATCAAATATACGGTCATATACCGTGCAAATATACGGATCTGGCTAAATCTGTACAAGAGCAATGGAAGCAAGGTGGTCCTGCAAAATGTGGTGCCTAATACCGAAGACACTAGGAGCTAGGAGGGTGTGTATTAGAAGAGCTGCTGCTTTGAATGTGCCAGCGGGGCATATGAGGAAGGCTTATGAGAGAGAGAGAGAGAGAGAGAGAGAGAGAGAGAGAGAGAGAGAGAGAGAGAGAGAGAGAGAGAGAGAGAGAGAGAG
>Ga0307963_1002030_pt1:0-5000 | contig 15905 bp, 12 predicted proteins | sample OrgLakmetagen594_FD_201829 | JGI IMG/M metagenome (GOLD analysis project Ga0307963, IMG submission 201829) | Saline water microbial communities from Organic Lake, Antarctica - #594 | ecosystem: Environmental > Aquatic > Non-marine Saline and Alkaline > Saline | place: Antarctica: Organic...
ACATAGTGCCACTGACAGCCAACATGCGGTAATTGTTGGGGTCCAAAAGGGGGCCTTTCTTATACAGAGGGCTAAGCTTCGCTTGCTTCCAGCACGCAGGGATGCAGGCCTTGTCATACAGCAGATTCATCAGGTCCAATGTTTGACAGCCAGAAAAATATATTTTCAACATAATAAAAATTCAACGGCTGAGTCCAACCATTGTCAGCTGTGGTCTCAGCCGTGAGAAGAATGTAAAAACCATCATAAAAAGGGCGACTGCATGCGTTCAGCTGCGTAATTTTCTGGCCGCGGTTGCTTTTAATAGTTTCAGCCGCCATTTCAGCCGCATCAGCCGCACTGCAGCCACGCACATAAATGTCTGATGGTTACATTTCGAAATATATGCCTCTGGGGGGCATCTGAGCGGAAAGAGGCAACACCAGACACATCTGGTTGGCTCAAAGAGGTCCTCAAACGAGTTGGGCCATCCTCATACTGAGGTGGGAAGACAAGTAAATTAGTTATGAGAAAAGAAATTAAGCTACCGAAGAATAAACAGCTAATTCTTTGGTACATGAAAAGAGTGCATAATGCTTCTGCTTGTGGTGGTCATATACCTGGCACATCTGCTTCTGATGTATCTTCAAGTGTTGGTAGGAAACTCTTTAAAAACTTGCAAAAGTGTGCCAGTTAGTGAATCCGTAATTAAGAAACACATGGATTCGAGCACGCTTCTCACCATGGTTGAGACAAAGGAGATCCAGGGCGTAAACGACGAAAATGAACGTATGCACATCAGGAACAAAATGACTATACGATCTATGAGAGCTTAAACAAAACTTCTAAGGATCCAGGATTAAGAGCAAGCAAACAGCTTCACAGAGGAAGGTCAAATATCCGGATGCAGTCGGAGGTTACATGTAGACAATTGTACAGAATATCCAAGACAAAAGATCCATACCGCTTCTACAGCGCACGCGTAGTGCGTCAGTACCCTACCTAACTATCTACAGAACTCTGCAAGGCCCCTTGCAATCACAGCTCAAACTATCTTAATATCTCAATAATCGGTCTTTTAAGCTAAATCAAAAGTACAATCTTGTATCCTAATATCCTAATGATGGACTTCACAGCCCCTTTCTCTGTAGCCTAGCTCACACTCAAAACACTACAACACCAATTGAATTGCTTTATGCACATCCTACGACCACAGACCGTCGAGAGACTTTCCCCTCCCACTTGCTGAGCGGCCACCTTTCCACCTGATGCCTCTATAACTTGCTCGGCATACCCCCAGCAACGACCAGCGTCTCCCCAGTAATGTATGATGCATCAGAAGAAGCCAGAAAGGCCACTGCTGCCGCCTGCGTGCACCAAAGCCATGCAAGGTTTGCTAACGGTTTACTGAGCCAAGAACCGAAGAACTCTCACAGCTGTAACCTTGAGTGCAGTTGCACACGTTAAATGGTAAATAAACTAACTGCGATCCTTGCGGCACAGAGCAGTTATGCATGAATGAAACTGGCATTGGCTACCTTGAGAGAGCTGAGCTTATGGATTTATTTGTGGTCAGCAGCCGGTTAGCCAAATAACCTGGCGGAAGGTTATCCCCCCTCGTAACCATTGTAGCTGCCACGGTGCACACTTACCATGTCCTCAGGGGTGCCCAGACGTTTCAGGTACGTGTTGTTGGCCTGTTCCTTAGCCTGCCATTGTTGTAAGGAAGAATGCAGTATTAGAATGCTATAGCTGGTGACGTTTGTCGCCGATTTGCTATTTGTATGATTCATCAAATGTTGTGGGCTTGTTCCTTAGCCTGCCACCGTTAAGAAGGATGCAGCATTAGAATGCAGTAACTGGTGGCGTTTGCTGTATACGTATTCGTTTGTCGTCTGATAGAGCAAGAGACATCATATTTTTGGCACACATTCAAGTGCTTCTTTGGCTTTCAGGTTGTTGCGAGGCCCTCTAAACCTTAGGCAATTATGTATACCCAAATACTCTTGCATCAGATCATCCACTTTAAATGTTTAATTAGGACAATGACGTATGTCTGGTACTTACCTTTGCACTAATGTGTTAACAAAGTCATTAAACACATCTGCTTGTATATAACAACAAGCAGCATAGCTCGAGCTAGATGGCTCAAGCTAGGCAAAAAGCAGGCCCCAAACACATCGAGGTCCCTGCAATTGGTGATCGTTGTCGACCAATTGGAGGCACGTCGGTTCACTATTCACGCCTTGTGAGTGATGCACAAACATGCACCTCATCACCAGACCCATGGTTACAAACATGCATACCCACCCTCCCACACAGAGCCAAAAGTGTAAGTAACAAAAGGACAAAATGCGCAAGAGGATAATGCAGTCACAATCACACAACGCTCAAACAGGCTGCAAGAAACAGAACAAAGAAATTACTTGGAATAGTTGGACCACCAAGAGGTACTGCTGATTATAACACACTGCAAAACACAGGAATGAGTACTTCCTGCATGGACACTCCTCTGCCATTTTAGTCGGGTGGTCAAAGCAAAAGGGTTCTTTGCTAGGCATAAATTCCTCCCAGCTCGGAATAGAGTCGGCGTCAGAATACGTACCAGCTCAGGGCTGCTGCTGAGGTATGCTGAAAGCTTTGTAGGCACAATCCCTGGGGCTACAGCATTCACTGCGTGACAGAGGTACGGTGTAAAGGAGGTACAGCATTCACTGCGTGACAGAGGTACGGTGTAAAGGAGGTACAGCATTCACTGCGTGACAGAGGTACAGCAGAGGTACAGCGACGGCATTCAGTGCGTGACAGAGGTACAGCAGAGGTACAGCATTCACTGCATGACATAGGTTCGGTATTAAGGATAAATTCACTGTGTGACAGAGGTTCAGTGTAAAGGAGGTACATAATTCAATGCGGGAAGGAGGAACAGCATTCACTGCGTGACAGAGGTACGGTGTAAGGAATTAATTCACTGCATGACAGAGGTTTGGTGTTAAGGGTGAATTCACTGCGTGACAGAGGTACGGTGTAAAGGAAATACAGCAGTGACAGAGGTACAGCATTCACTGCGTAAAGAGGTACAGCATTCATTGCGTGACAGAGGTACGGTGTAAAGAAGGAGGGGGGAAATAGGGTTGGTAGGGCAAGAAGCTGAGATTCAGATTTGTGTGCACTGTTAGAGTTTAGAGTTTATGCTAGCAGTCGCACTTCTTGACTGAAGGTTTTTCTTTTGTAACCTTGTAAACCTTATGGTGACGGCAGTGGAGAAGCGAATGAACAGACATGATGCCGTTTACCATCAGTCAAAGTTTCAGCATGCTTATAACGTCACTCACGACACTCTTGATTAAAAAATGGATGAAAGGGTGATTGACTGATGCAAACAAGCGCATGCACACAGTGCAGTGCACTGCAAAAAAAGGAAGTCTGACATGCATGCACGACGGCTCTCGCTCGAAGCATCGCACACAACTAGGGTTGGCCAGAACCGTATATACACACCGTATATGATCGTATCGTATGTATGGTGATTTCTCTGCGAAGAATACCATATAAACACCGTATATACGTATATATGTATGGTTCTGGCCAATCCTACACACAAGGCCTTCAGCACGAATAGCCAATCTCTGACCTCAGAGCTAGAAGTGAAATTTATGAACTGCCTGTTAAGGGCACTTGATACTTCTGCCTAGCAGACGCTAATTCACTCTAATTATCTCATAAAAAAATGTATCCTCAATCCCTACTGCCCCTCCTGTCCCCTTTGACCTCGTATTCCAAGTTCCCTCGGCCCGCAACTCACTTGACAGGTACCTACAAATAATGCTCTACTGCTCCGGACAATACATATTCATTCATGCCCGTGTCTCTGCTTTCCCCTCAGCTCTTGTCTCACTTTTATTTGAGTACCCTTTAATCTGGCTGCTTTTTCCCTCGGCTCTTGCCTCATTTGTAGGGTTGGCCAGAACCGTATATACACACCGTATATGACCGTATTCATGGTGATATCCCTGCCAAAATTACCGTATATACACCGTATATACCTATTAATGTATGGCTCTGGCCAACCCTACTCATTTGAGTACCCTTTAATCTGGATTATCTGGCTTTTGCTCTCTATCCTGATCATGAACTGCATCGTTGCCGTTCACATCACATTTGCCTTCTCAGCACGAGCCTCATAATGTTGCCCTTCTGATCTTTCCTGGACCATAGTGTAAAGCACACACACACACATGCAGCCTCGTGACTATGGCAAAAACACATCAGATTCTGCTGCTATCCCACTGACTTCCTGGACCATCGTATACAGCACACACACACACATACACACACAGCCTTGTGACTAAGATAAAAACACGTCAAACTCTGCTGCTATCCCGTTGACTTCCTGGACCATCGTATACAGCACACACACAGCCTCGTGACTAAGATAAAAACACGTCAAATTCTGCTTCTATCCCACTGTCTTCCTGGACCATTGTATACAGCACACACACACAGCCTTGTGACTAAGATAAAAACACGTCAAACTCTGCTGCTATCCCGCTGACTTCCTGGACCATCGTATACAGCACACACACATACACACACACACGCAGCCTCGTGACTAAGATTAAAACAAGTCAAATTCTGCTGCTATCCCACTGACTTCCTGGACCATCATATACAGCACACACACACATGCAGCCTCGTGACTTAGATAAAAACACGTCAAATTTTGCTGCCATCCCACTGACCTCTGACCTCATGGCTGGGCCCCAGCTCTGCGGCTAAACCTTTCACTAATCCAAGCAACGCAGTCTTAGAAACCGCATACATGCCGATTGGCAAGGGAGGGCTGTGATAGAAGAATGTAAGCAAATGTATCTTTAATGTTCTAGTCATTTTTAAGTTGGTAATTGGCAGCAGCGACAATGACTGAGGAGGGAAAGGCTAGGAGGTAAAAGAGCTGCATCTTGACAAAAGGGCCATGTGCACCAACATCAGGACACACGCCTGGCGAAAGCCCAAAGATT
>Ga0307963_1002030_pt1:10000-15905 | contig 15905 bp, 12 predicted proteins | sample OrgLakmetagen594_FD_201829 | JGI IMG/M metagenome (GOLD analysis project Ga0307963, IMG submission 201829) | Saline water microbial communities from Organic Lake, Antarctica - #594 | ecosystem: Environmental > Aquatic > Non-marine Saline and Alkaline > Saline | place: Antarctica...
TTTGTTGTAGCACCATAGACTTGTTGTAGCACCACAGAGTGTTTGTTGTAGCACCACAGACATGTTGTAGCACCACAAAGTGTTTGTTGTAGCACCATAGACTTGTTGCACCTACAAAAAACCTTTGAAAGGGAAATAAGGCACAACGCTGTCTGTGACATTGCAGCACTAAATAAAACCAGTAAAATCAATCAAGCATCTGCCAGGACCAACCGGCCGCATTAATTCAAAGAGAGGGAATCATCATCTGTGTGTTTTGCCCTTATCCCTGCTGACCTGCAGAACATTGACCGGACACGCCAAAATGGCTGCTGCAGGCAACCAGGATACAAAGCGGCAGTCCTGCAGGCCCTGCCTAACTTGAAAAATTTAGACGGAGAAAGGTCAGGCTGGAACTGGTTGGCTCTCCACGTTCATGATGCAACATAGAATGCGATAATCTGATGCGTGAGGTAGCACAACTATCTGTTGTGTGTCATCTAAAGGTTGCTTTTTGACATACGTTTCAGGTGCCCTCACACAATAAATTACGCCGAGCTCGCAGCCGAGATGGAAGATCTGAGCTCCAACCCAGAGCCGCCTAAGCAGCTTCAAGTCCCCTCAGTTTCTCCCTGGCTTGACGGGTCCGGCACTGATCTTGGGCCTCCACACAGGGACCCAGATCTTGAGAGGAATGGTGCAAATCTGGTGCGCCTTTTGAATATGAGGAAAAAGGTAACCTAGTAGTGGAAAAAGATAACTCTCTGTTCAATGAGGAACAAGAACAAGAGTCATTCGGATATCACTTTTGCTTATCCTCTCTACTTGAAAAGGTGTTTTTAACACAAGTGCATTTCAATCAGGCGTGCTGGTAACAAGTAATTGTTAAGTCAGCACCATCATTAAGCCTTTCTACTACACACTCATTTGAGACCCAATTTTCTAGCTGGGCTATCTCATCTAGCGCATTTGTATCTGTTCGTTCCATACCCATTTAACGCCTGTTCACGTGCCTCATAGTAGATCAAGTCCTTGGACACCTGCCATGCACTCAGTTGCGTCCTGAAATGCCTCATTGTAGGTCAAGTCCTTGGACACCTGCCATGCACTCAGTAGCGTGTTGGACGCTGAAATGAAGAAATGTCAGCACGCTTTGCAGGTAGAGCAGAAAAAATGTGTATACGTTCATGATCTACACTGCTTGCAAATTATTTTCCAATTCTTGCTGATGTATGGGCTGAGTCTGGTACCCTGTTGTCTGATCTGAGAGAATTATTTCTTTCGTTTTCACAAGCTTCTGCCTGTTTTACAACCTGCAGGACTCTGTGGCCAGCAAGGAAGCATAGAAGCTAACAGGCACGCTGATCAAATTGTCAGGTTCTACTCTGTGGGATTGCATTATGGTATCTAGTGCATGTATAAATAGGAGGAAGATACAGCTCTGTACATATTATTAAGTCACGTTTATTTCCGACTTTTTTCTCCTGTGCCCCGTTTTCACAATGCTTACTAAACACTGTTCGTCTTCTTTATTCCTTCATCAAGTAACTATACTACCGCTAATTGGTTTGTTCTGTTGACTGTCTAGGCTAGTATTGAGCTCCAAGAAGCCTGTGTCCCCTTGTTTCATCTTTTGTTCGAATCTTGTTTTATAGTCAATCTGGCGGTTTCACCCGCAGGGAATGTTTTCTTGGGAGCAAACCCAGCCCAGTAAACTTGCCTCACTCGATTCATCAAGCAAAGAAAGCACTCTTGGACGGTGCTTGATTAAGAGTATTATTGATGGTGGGAAGACTAGTATAACATAGATATAATTTATAATTGAAAAGAAAGAAATAGCAGGCGGTACCAGGAACGGCACATATCGATTATCTAAACTACTAGTATGGATTGTCTGTTATCAAGAAGAAGGATGTCTCACCATTATGAAAGGAACCAGGCGGTGAAAAGAAACTACCCTCATTAATAATCAAGGAAAAGGGACCAGCAGGGCCAATTGGCACCGAGTACCGTAGAACTCCATTACCACAAAGAAAGGAATTTAACGAAGATTACGACGGGTGCAGGCTTGGCCTGAATCTGGCTCCTGATGAGAGTTGTTAGATTTACTGTTGAGTTGATGTTCAAGGGATTCAGTAGGTGTTGAACAGTTGCTATCTTTGGAAAGAGGAAACATATTCAAGCTGCCTGTGACCTTGGTTTTGCTGCCAAAAATATAGCAAGAATCCCTTCTATTGCAATCCCCGACGGACTTCCGCTCCCCAGATGGCCACCACCTGTAGCTAAGGTATGGTAAGGTTACATCGCTATATATGCCTCAGGGGGCAGAGCGGAAGCTTGAAAAAAAGCCTGTTACCACACCTAGCTAGACAAAAGGGGAAACACCTAAGAGAAAAGAGAAAGAGATGGAAAGATAAAAGGAAAGTAGGAGCAAAAGGCGAGAAGTCGGAAGCCAAAAAGGGAGCTGAGGTATAACCAGCAGAAAAAAGTTTAGTCTGAACACAGAGAGTCTTGAAGGAAGCAGTGCCAGTGCACCTCATATACTCGCCGAAGGTCAAGCCAGCTTTAGAACCAGAAGCGAAGTAGCAGGCGGGTCTAATAGGCAGGCACAAGCAGATTCTATCTATTGATATCTGGCAGAGAGTCAAGCTTTTGATCCATGTGGATCTCAAAGGCACGCAACTTTGCTGCAAATTGCTCAAGGATGACTGACTTGTGGGACTGACTGCTATCTGTCACTGGTGCCTGCTTTCTCTTGGGGATTTTTGTCGCTGATTCTGTTGTTGGGACTGCTGTAGTTGAGATGGATAGACAGGATTGTAGAATAAGGTCTAATCTACACTCGCTTTCCTAATCTATGCCGATAGTGTTTACACTATCTGCGTTCTTTTTCTTTTCTTGTCTTTATCTGCTGCGCTTATATACAACCTGGACATGAAATGCGCTGTGCATAAGTGGTCTCAATGTCCTTCGCAAAAAGGTTCTTGTTACATGTTGCCCAGATGGTTTGAACCCGTTCAGAAATTTTTGTCAGGTGTATGTATGTATTTCGCAATAATTGCTAAAGGTGCCATCCAAGTCCCTTGCGACCATCACAGTTATCAAAAACATTTGTCTTGCCAATTATGACATGGTGGGGCAGAATCGAGGATCCTATTCTAGGCATTGGTTCGTCTCTGCTTGTTGGCAGGTATCTATAAAGCACTTTGTTTTGATCAGGTGTACACGCTTGTGCCATGCGCACTGAAGTTTGCGGCCCCCCCTCTCCATTCATATCTAGAATATTGCTCAGCCTGGTTTGCTTGAAGTATAAGCTGAAACGGTCCAAGTAAAAATGGATACAGTACAGCACAGGCTCATAGGCTCTTGGTATTATTAGACCTAATAATATGTTTGATTTAATTACCAATGCCATCACGAATCAGAAAAAGACCAGCTTAATCGTGAATTTCAGGCTATATAACCACAAAGCCGCAACTGCAGGAGGAACATCCCAAACACACTTGCTCCAGAGCTGGAAACTTTGCAGCATATTAGTGTCAAATTATAGTGCGAAGCAAACAAACCCCCTATCTTGTATGAATTTCCCTTTCCTGAGCTTGTAGCCCTGTCCTGTTCTGGCATAGTTACACTTTCCTTTTTCATATGGCCCTTTCTTAATCATGCTGGCTGCGTCTTATCGTTTGTACTAGCATACTCTTTTCACAAACATGTACACAGAAACTCCTTGTTAGCTCCCGTTAACCTGGAGACATAAATTGGCACGATTAAAAGTTGCAATGACAGGTGCTCCTTATCAGTTGAAGAATTCCCGTTTCACTGATTTACTGATTTACCATGACACCCACACCTTGCTTCATCACAGTGCAGATGTCAGTCCTTTGGGGTGAAGTGTTTGGCCACCACTTCATCCCATGACGGACTGCTCCTACAAGTAAGAAAGGGAAGATTGTGTATTGGGAAGAAAAGAAAATAAAACTGGCAGGAATAACACAGTAGCGTGAAAGAAAGAGGTTACGTACGTGTCCGCACCAGGCAACCCTCCACCACTGCAGCGATATAAGTAACCTCCACCTCTTCAGCAACATAAGCAAAAAAAGCAAAACGCAGGCGGTTGAATCTTTACCAGCACACATGTAAAGAAAACTTTCTTTGGGCCAACGTGTATTTGCGGATGCTGAAAGCCACAATGAGTGCAAGCAGTAACATGCCAGCCAAGGACGGGTAGTATCCCTCATCTTGCTTAAAATCCCCGTGCCTCCAGCGTGTTTGCTAGAATAGAGAAAGTACAAGCAACTTTACAGCCAGCAATCAGATGTCTTGACTGAAAGATTTTTTTAGCAAGGCGTTCGCGAAACCAATCTTGCTTGCAGTTTGCTAGAGCCGATGCTACTCATCACCTCTGCACAGAAGAGAAGCCTCTCTCTCTCTCTCTCTCTCTCTCTCTCTCTCTCTCTTTCTCTCTCACACAAATACTTAAGCAAAAGGGTTTGCAAGTGACTGAATGACAAAGGAAGAACTTGCCTTGGCTCCACAATGTCCGGCTTGTCTTTGTCCAGTTGTCTGATAGCTTCAAACACACCGATCCCAACAGACGTGGCTAAATTTAATGACCTGCCAATTGATAATCATGTGGATTATAATTTTGCTGGTGCAAAAAAGTAACTCAATAATTGTGAACACCAGTATGCACCTTAAAGGACCCTCAAGAAAGGCGCCCTTGCTTTCTATCATACTGCAGTGGCCTAAATTTGCTGGGAACATGTCTGTTTGCGCAATCTTCCGCTGAAATTTCATTCCACATGGTGATTTGCCTGCAGGGTTAGCAAGGTGTAAATTTTTTGCCAGTTACGGTGGAACTTGAAGCATTTTATTGGGAAAGAGGGTACCGGATGGCCCCCTCCCATTAGTCAAACTTGAACTCGCAACACTCAGGAGCCTGGCCTGACCATGGACTGGTAGGCTTTCAAGGCAGCTACCCTCAATAATTCAGCTCTTTCTCATCTTCAATTATAACAGAGAGGGAGTGTTATTCAGCGCTTGCGTACGTTTTTATACTCTTTCAGGGAAAGCGACACAGAGCCTGAGACAGATTACAAACTATTGCGTAAATTTTGGTGAAAACCTGGCCAGTGTGGGTGCACAAGATTTAAGCTCGTTTTGAGCCTTTATTTGTTGCACGTCGGTTCATTTTGTCGCATGCTTCTTTAAATTAAAATCACTGACCTGACGTGCGAATTTTGAATGGGGATCTTGACAAGAGCTCCGCCTCCTTCCTTGATATCTGTGTGGACCTGCAAGCCATTGGGGGGAACAAATGAACAACACACTTCTCTTGAGGAGCCGACCAGGGGAACAAGCATAAGCGTAAATCCATAAATCCTACAAGCAGCTCATGTGAATGATCAAGAATTCAAGCAACACAAGTACAAGCGTGCGTAATCCTTGGATTCTGTGTGTACGAGCATGATGCTGATAAATATCAGGGACACCAGCAAATAAAGCTCTTTATAAGTCCATCAATCCTATGATTACAAACAATTAGACGTGAGGATTTCAGTACAAACAATTTAAACATCTGCAGTACCTGCGGCGACAAGCCGGAAATTTCGGAACCAAAAACCAACCAGTCTCCGGGCTGATATGACAGACCTGCGTGTTGGTCAGCAGGTCAGATTGTGATCACAGGTAAAAGCAACGCAGCCTTTTGGTTTAATATGACGATGATGAAGTCAAGCGGTAACTGATAGGGTTGAGTTCTTCACACCCATATCAGGAGGCTGCAGAAAGCATAACTTTTGGACGACACGTGTCAAATTGATTAAAATTACATATTCGGAATCCTGGCGTCGAGAGCTATTGATTGGTATATATATGGGTCTAATCGGAGGGGGGGGGGGGGGGGGGTGGGCGGGGGGAAACAAAT
>Ga0307963_1002032_pt1 | contig 15892 bp, 19 predicted proteins | sample OrgLakmetagen594_FD_201829 | JGI IMG/M metagenome (GOLD analysis project Ga0307963, IMG submission 201829) | Saline water microbial communities from Organic Lake, Antarctica - #594 | ecosystem: Environmental > Aquatic > Non-marine Saline and Alkaline > Saline | place: Antarctica: Organic Lake...
AGCTGTGCCCAAGCTGTGGTACAGACAAGCTGCATGCTACTAGACTATAACAACAAGGCCATTGCATGTGATGAAACTGATGAACTATATGATAAGCTTGGCACCAAAAGCATCCAGGAAAGCTGTGCCCAAGCTGTGGTACAGACAAGCTGCATGCTACTAGACTATAACAACAAGGCCATTGCATGTGATGAAACTGATGAACTATATGATAAGCTTGGCACCAAAAGCATCCAGGAAAGCTGTGACCAAGCTGTGGTACAGACAAGCTGCATGCTACTAGACTATAACAACAAGGCCATTGCATGTGATGAAACTGATGAACTATATGATAAGCTTGGCACCAAAAGCATCCAGGAAAGCTGTGACCAAGCTGTGGTACAGACAAGCTGCATGCTACCAGACTAAAACAACAAGGCCATTGCATGTGATGAAACTGATAAACTTTATATGATAAAGCATTTGCCTGACCAAGTAGTTGCTGTCCAGCCTCCTTTTAGACAAGAAGTTGTGAACAACTCGACCGAGGCCCTTGCCTACGGGACCATTCACTGTGCAACCTCTGAAATGAGTACTCTGCTAATTAGCAAACCTGGCTGAGACCAGTATCAATTCAGTCACACCTGGTCAATTGGTAATTAATTGGATGAGGTAAGTCGCCCATTCAGTCACACTTGGTTAGACCTAAGCAACAAACGAAACAGAGTGAGCCGCCCGTCAGGCACACCTAATTTGACCTCGGTAATTTACAGGATGAAGTAAGTCACCCATTTAGTCACACTTGATTAGACCTAAGTAATTAACAGGATGAAGTAAGTCACCCATTCAGTCACACTTGGCTAGACCTAAGTAACAAACAAGACAGAGTATATTGCCCGTCCTGCAAGCGCCCGGTTTGACCTCGGTAACAAACAGGATGAATTGAGTCACCCGTTCAGGCAACACCTGGTTTGACCTCGGTGATAAATACCAAGTCGCTCGTTCAGGCCACACCTGGTGTGACCTCGGTAATTAACCGGATGAAATAAGTCTCAATGTGTAATACTCCTTATAACAGGCAAGCCGTGTATTGCTTGACCAAGGCCATTGCCCACGACGTCAAGGACGCAGACGCACGCTGGGACCGTGCTGTGCTGTACGCTGAGCTGGGGGAGCAGTCAAAAGCCATTCAGCAATTCCAGATGGTAAGTGGTTAAGGCGATTGCCAATGGCCAATTGTGCAACTTAGATCCAGATGTCCTAGCAATAGCTGCATGCTAAGAGCCTGGGGAGCAGTTGAAGGCCATCCAGCAGTTTCAGATGGTATGTGGTTGGAGCGATTCCCAGTGACCCATTGCGCAGATCAAACCCGGATGTATTAGCAGTGCAGAACCCTCCCCATCTCACGTGGTGAATGTATGGGTAGAAATGTTTTGAGCAAATCAAACGTCGTGCAGCTGCTTTGAATTCACCCAAATTACATAATTGACATATGGGCAAAACTATTTTGAGCTTGAAAATAACCCTGTAGCACGTGGTAGACGTATGGGCAAACATATTTTGAGCAATTTAAAGCTGCTTAGAATTTACCCCATCTTAAATGACAGATGGTGAGACATTGCTGTTTTGGCCCATGAAAGGGGAAGCCAAACTTCAGCAAACAGCTAGGCAGAGAGAGAGAGAGAGAGAGAGAGAGAGAGAGAGAGAGAGAGAGAGAGAGAGAGAGAGAGAGAGAGATACACACACTCATATCCACACACAATGTACAGGTTGGCCGGATGAGGCCTGGGGATGGGGAGGTTCCCAAAATGCTTGCCAGGATGTACCATCGTGCTGGCGACCCCCTGAAAGCCATAGCAGAGCTGGAGCGCCACATTGAAAAGAACCCAGGTGCGTGGAAATTGTGTCCTAACACACAGCACTGCCGTTTTTTGGTATGTTGAGACACCTTGAAAGGCATAGCAAAGCTGGAGCGCCACATTGAGAAGAACCCAGGTTTCTGTGTGAGCTCAGGGTCGGTAAGTATGTTAGTGTAGGTAATTGGCTTCCTCCGAGGGTATGTTATTGTGGAGTCATAATGAAGACGCTTTAAATCCCAAGACATGTCAGCTTGATCGTTTAAAGGGGTGCCTGTAATAGAGAGACAGGTAGTAGCGTCTGCAGCAAAATTAGTTTCCGAGCTTTGTCGTCATTCTCTACAAACTCCAAATTTGCCTCTGCAAGTTGTGCTCTTACTGAAACTTCTGTTGCGTGTTTGCTCGTACCTCTACATGTCCACATTTGCTCCTCCACTATTGTAGGCCCATTTATCGCTCCCTAGTTTGCAAGTACGAGCTTGCAAGATGGGCCATCGTGTTGCGTGTTCACTTCATCCTGCAATTTGGCCATGTCCTTATTGTAAGGCATTTATGTTTCGTACCTCTATCTGTACAGTTACTCAGCTGTATCTATATGCAAGCTAAGATCAGCCACAAAACATGTTATGCTCAACACAGAATGAAACAATCCTTAATCATGACGGCGTTAAGATGGCATAAGCAATATTCATGCACTCATCTTTCTGACCACCTACCATGCTCTCTCTCTCTCTCTCTCTCTCTCTCTCTCTCTCTCTCACACACACACACACACACACACACAAGCACTCTCTCTCACGCACACACAAACATACATGCAAATTACATTACATATGCACACAGAGAACTTTGACATGACCGACGTCAACATCCTGGCAGAGCTGTACATGCAGCTAGGCAGCTTTACTGAGACGCATGCCCTCATCACTCGGGCGCGCCAAGCCATAAAGCAGCTGCAACAAGAGGTGTGCGTGTGAATATGTGTGTGTGCATGCACGTACATGGCAACTTGTGATATGTTTTATACTAATTCATGTTGTGTATAGATAGCTTAAGGTTGCCTGCTTGTGAGACAAAGGCCAGAAACATCCTTGGTCATAAACCCCCCAGCTCAGCGCTCTGATCTGGAACTATGTTGTTCCAACATGATTCAAACAGAAAATATTCTCAATTTCTTCCTCAGTGATCCATATTCTGGCATCTAATTGCACATATAGGAGTCTGAAATGGAAGTGATTGGTCACGAAATTTAGTCTAAAGTGGGTTGAATTGCTCGAGAGACATAGATGAAACTCGTTCATCAACCTAATAATCTAGCATCCTACTGTCTCAACAGGCGTCCAAAGCAAATTATGCCCATTTTGCACATCAGCTTCACATCCTGGAACCCATTTGTCTCTATAAGGGCCCCAAAAAGAAGGAAGTGTCCATCACGCACTCCTTGCATCATCACCACAGCGACCTGGCATCCTTGCATCATCAGCACAACAACCTGGCATCCTTACATCATCAGCACAACAGCCTGGCATCCTTACATCATCAGCACAGCAACCTGGTATCCCTGCATCTGCACAACAACCTGGCATCCTTACATCATCAGCACAACAACCTGGCATCCTTACATCATCAGCACATCAACCTGGCATCCTTACATCATCATCAGCACAACAACCTGGCATTCTTACATCATCAGCACAGCAACCTGGTATCCCTGCATCAGCACAACAACCTGGCATCCCTGCATCACCACAACAACCTGGCATCCCTGCATCTCAACAGGAGTCCGAAGTGGACGTTGACGGCCAAGAAGTGCTTCCTGTGGACCTGGCTGTGAAAGATGGTGCGTAAGTTGTTGTGTTGTTAGCTTTCAGTACCGGTATAACAACTTTTTGCTGTCAGAGCACAGTGTGCAAGGAAGTGCTTCCTGTGGACCTGGCAGTGAAAGATGGTGCGTGCGTGGTTGTTGTTTCTGTTGTTAGCTGTAAGTGTAACAACTTTTTGCTGTCACAAAGCACGGTGTGCACGTTAAGGTGAGCGTGGCTGCAGCAGAGATGTGCATGGTCTTGGAGAACTGCCCCGGCACATGAGCAGCAGAGGTAGCCATCGTGTGTCTTAGTGCCGTCTAAATGCATCGTGTGTCTCAGTGCCGTCTAGATGCATCGTGTGTCTTAGTGCCGTCTAGACGCATCGTGTGTCTTAGTGCCGTCTAGATGCATCGTGTGTCTTAGTGCCGTCTAGACGCATCGTGTGTCTTAGTGCCGTCTAGATGTATCGTGAGTCTTAGTGCCGTCTAGACGCATCGTGTGTCTTAGTGCCGTCTAGATGCATCGTGAGTCTTAGTGCCGTCTAGACGCATCGTGTGTCTTAGTGCCGTCTAGACGCATCGTGTGTCTTAGTGCCATCTAGATGCATCGTGAGTCTTAGTGCCGTCTAGATGCATCGTGTGTCTTAGTGCCGTCTAGACGCAGTTCCATCAGAGGAACACATTGTGTGGGAGCTCTGTCTGAGGCGCAAAAATGTGAGCGCTGTGTGTCTACAGCTATTAATGACAAGACGCACTCCTTCGCCAATCCCCTGTGTGGATTCCCTTCTTCTCTCTTGCTTCCTCTTTCCAGCATGTCTCAGGTATACCAAGGACAAAATGCATGCTCAATCAACGTGTGTTCCTGTCACTGCCCTCTTGCTTCCTCTTTGTAGCAAGTCACGGGCATAGCAAATGGTCAAAATGAACACATTGCATGCTCAATCATCGTGTGTTCCTGTCACTGCCCTCTTGCTTCCTCTTTGTAGCAAGTCCCGGGTATAGCAAATGGTCAAAATGAACACACTGCATGCTCAATCATCGTGTGTTCCTTCCACTGCCCTCTTGCTTCCCTTTCTAGCAAGTCCCAGGTATATCAAATGGACGAAATGAACACAGTGCATGCTCAATCATCGTGTGTTCCTGTCACTGCCCTCTTGCTTCCCTTTCTAGCAAGTCCCAGGTATATCAAATGGACGAAATGAACACAGTGCATGCTCAATCATCGTGTGTTCCTGTCACTGCCCTCTTGCTTCCTCTTTGTAACAAGTCTCAGGCATAGCAAATGGTCAAACTGAACACAGTGCATGCTCAATCATCGTGTGTTCCTGTCACTGCCCTCTTGCTTCCTCTTTGTAACAAGTCCCAGGCATAGCAAATGGTCAAAATGAACACATTGCATGCTCAATCATCGTGTGTTCCTGTCACTGCCCTCTTGCTTCCTCTTTGTAGCAAGTCCCAGGTATAGCAAATGGACGAAATGAACACAGTGCATGCTCAATCATCGTGTGTTCCTGTCACTGCCCTCTTGCTTCCTCTTTGTAGCAAGTCCCAGGCATAGCAAATGGTCAAAATGAACACACTGCATGCTCAGTCATCGTGTGTTCCTGTCACTGCCCTCTTGCTTCTCTTTCTAGCAAGTCCCAGGTATAGCAAATGGACGAAATGGACAAAAGCCATGCTCGGTCAACATGTGCTCCTTCACTGCCCTCATGCTTCCCTTGACCCTGACACCTGAATATCAAACCACGTGAATATCAAGCCACGTGAATATCAAGCCACGCAAATATCAAGCCATGAATATTGTATACATCGTGAAAATCAAGCCACGTGAATATTAAGCCACGCGAATATCAAGCCATAAATATCGTAAACATTGTGAATATCAAGCCACGTGAATATCAAGCCACGTGAATATCAAGCCACGCAAATATCAAGCCACGCGAATATCGTAAACATCGTGAATATCAAGCCATGTGAAAATCAAGCCATGAGGCTGTGCAGACAGTACAATTTTTTTGCTGGCCATTTAATGGCTTAGATATTAAAGGCCTGCACGTAGCATTATCTAAGTAAGATCTGATTCAGGGGCGTTGGATACCTGCAAGCCGATTCCAGCCTTTTCCAGTGAATCAAACAGACACACACTCGCACACACACGCACAAACACATACATATATTCATATACACGCTCTTAGGCCTGTGCCTTGCTCACCTGGGGCGCTTGGAGGAGGCAGACGCCACCCTGGCAAGCCTGCGTGCCGGAGAGGAAGTCACAGCTATGTACCCTGACCTCACCTTAGATGTTGGCTGTGCTTTGGCCACGATGGGCCAGCATGCACGGGCACTGGACTACCTCTGCCGCTTGCTGGTGAGTTTGTATTGCGTGTGTGGGCACGTGTGTGTGTGCAGAAATGTTGTGTTAGCTGTGCTTTGGCCACAATGGACCAGCATGCACGAGCGCTGTACTACCTCTGCTGCTTGCTGGTGAGTTTGTGTGTGTTTGCATGTGTTTGCGGATTCATTGTATGTAAGCTGTGCTTTGGCTACGATTGACCAGCATGCGTGAGCAATGGACTACCTCTGTCGCTTGCTGGTAAGTTTGTAAAGTGCGTGTGTGCACGTGCGTGTGTATATGTGTGTGTGTGTGGGATCCTTGTGTGTTAGCCGTGTTTTGGCTATGATTGGCCAGCATGCACGAGCGCTGGACTACCTCTGCCGTTTGCTGGTGGGTTTGTATTGCGTGTCTGTGCACAAGTGTGTTCAACTATTGCATGTCAGCTAGCTTTGACCTCGGTTAGTCAGTATGCGCAAGTACTTAGCTACCTCCTCTGTCTACTAGTACGAGACTTTCGGGAAAGAAGGAGTGCTTTTCCCTTAATACACATACCAAGCGTGTGGGATGTGCTATTGACATTGTGAACTGCTGCTTCCACTGACTTGCCACCCTTTAAGCGCCGCTCCTGCTCATTGCTAACTAACATGCAAGCAGCTCAATAGCAAATGCATCACAGCATCCACGCTCCTGTGTGCTCACCCTGCACCTCAACTCAGGTGGTGCCAGAAATAGGGTCAGATCAGGCGCTGTGGGCGCGGCTGTTGACTTGTCACAGGTCTCTGGGTGACATGACGCCCATGCTGACGCTGTACAAATCGAGGCTTGAGGAAATGCCAGTGGATGACATCAAGTGCGTATGTATGTGCGTGTGTGTATGCGTATGTGTGTGTGCGTGTGTGTTTGTGTCTGTGTATGCAAGTGTATGTGTGTGCGCGTATGTGTGTATTTGCGTATATGTGTGTGTGCGTGGGTGTAGGCCACACCAATTGCAGCACAGGTCAAGGGCGGTGAGCGTGCAAATAGGAATTCTTGCAACGCACGTGCATGTGGCTCTCTACAGGAGGGTCCTGATGGCACACACCACACTCAAATTTTTTGCTTCTGTAAATGTTACACTCAGGAGGTTTACAATGCTTAACATGCACAATGCACAATATCAAAATACACTGCAAATCATTTTGTAACACTCAAATTTACAGCTTCCTGGAAACCGCAACGACACTTGCTGAGCTGTACGTGGAAAGCGGGCGGATTGAAGAGGTGTGTGTGTGTGCGTGTGTGTGTGTGATTGAGTATTAGGCAGGGTGCCAATCTAAATGGGAACAGGTATCAAAAGGTAAAAAATCCAATCAAGTCTGGACACATTAATCTTGACGTAAAACAAAGTTATGTTAATCTTAATCTGGGAATTAAATGCTGAGTGCCGTGCATGTGTCAAATAATGATACGCTCATTATGCGTATCAGTAAACTCAAGCAGCAGCTGCAGCAGCAGCAGCAGCATCGGTCGCCGCTGCTGTACATCCTGCTCTAATGTTTATGTGCCATGCTTTTACATAGCAGCGCCCACGCCAATAGACAATTACGCGCCATGCTTAATATATGAAGCCGCGCCCACATCAATATATAATTATGTGCCATGCTTCATTCATAGCCACACCCACATCAATATATAATTATGTGCCATGCTTGATCATGATGCTTTATACATAGCCGTGCCCAAGTCATCATGATGCTTTATACATAGCCGTGCCCAAGTCAATATATAATTTTGTGCCATGCTTCTTATATAGCCGCACCCACGTTACAAAGTAATGTTTCTGTGGTATTTTCCAGCAGCAATTGCATGCGTACAATAATCCGTTGGTTTTTTATATTGCAGGCCCGCGCGTTCATGCCCAAACTAGATGAGAGCATCGTGCAGCTGCAGCAGCGCTCATTGGCAAATGCTGCCACAGCTGCTGCTACCTCTGAATCGATGGAGCAGCAGCACAGGCAGGCAAGCGCACAAGCACAGGCCTCTGGGAGTGAGGGTCAAGACACCAGGTGGGGCGTGTGATGTATTCAAGTGCTGGTTATATGGATGAATTGGTTGGTGTACGAGTTTATGTGTGTTCTTTTAATCAGCGCAGACACAGGCAGACAAGCGCAGACATGCACACAAGCACAGGCATCTGGTAGACAGGGTTTAGGGTTTAGGGTTCATGGTCAAGATACCAGGTCGAGATACCAGGTCGAGATAGCAGGTGGGGTGTATTACGTACTCGAGTGCTGGACATATGGATTAACTGGCTGGTGTAAGTCGAGATACCAGGTCAACATACCAGGGTCGAGATAGCAGGTGGGGTGTGTTACGTACTCAAGTGCTGGACATATGGATTAACTGGCTGATGTAAGTCATGTACTCGAGTGCTGGCTATACGGATAATCTGGCCGGTGTAAGTCATGTACTCGAGTGCTGGTTATACGGATAAACTGGTTGGTGTAATTTATGTACTCGAGTGCTGGTTATATGTATAAATTGGTTGGTGTAGGGATGTGTGTTTCATTTTGTATTAGTAGAGTGCAGGCAGGAAAGCGCAGAGGCTCAGGCCTCTGGGAGACAGGGTCGAGACACCAGGTGGGGTGTGTTGAAATTTCAAGGAGTGATATGTGGAGCTGGTCGGTGTAGGGTCATGTTTTTGTATAAAAACAAATGATATGCAGGCAGGTGCACTGGCACAATCACTTTCTTCTTTTATCTTCACTGCCTCCTTATTCAGGTCCATAGCAATGGCAGCATGCATGGCAGCAGCTGCAGCTGCCGAAGAAGCAGCAAACACATCCTTCTTCTATAACACTCCCTTTCCTGCCTGCACTCTACTAATACAAAACGAAACACACACACACACACATACACACACACACATTGTTCAGGGCTATAGCATTGGCAGCAGGCGCAGCAGCAGCAGCAGCCGCAGCTGCTGAAGAAGCAGCGAATGCGGCTGCCATGCCTGCTCCTACCGCGCTCTTAATGAGAAAGAACAAGCTGCACCTGGCGGTGAGGGAGGAGCCTGCACTTTGCGTGAATGAGAAGACTTGCTTGTGTATACGTGTGTGTGTGTCTGTGGTGCATGTGTGTGTGTGTGTCTATGGTGCATGTGTGTGTGCGTGTGAGTGTGTGTGTCTGTGGTGCATGTATGTGTGTGTGTGTGTGTACAGCGGCAATTCAAAGTTAAAAGGCGTTGTGATAAATTGAAGGGCGCTGTGAAAGCAATGTCTGGCGTTTGTGGTTCATATAGTCGCAGATATATAAACTACTCTCATATATTTAATGTGTATAATTAGATATATTATACACATATCTAATATGTATATACGTAAGAACGATATATGTATTTTTCCTCGTTGTTACTGCTAGCTACCTCTTTTGCACCACACACATGCATACACACATTATCACGTGCGTGCATACTAGCGTGCTGAAACATATCCGTACACGCGCACATGTATGTGCACAGACATATGCTCAAACACACACATCACAGTGTTGTGTTACACAGTGTCGCACATCCTGTCACCTACACATGTGAATGCAGTTACACCCACAACACAGTGATTTGTTACAAATCCCATCACCTATACATGTGAATGCAGTTAAATGTGCGACACAATGATTTCCTACACATCCTGTCACCTGCATACGTGGATACATGAATGTACGACACAGTAATTTCCTACACATCCTGTCACCTACACATGTGAATGCAGTTACACCCACAACACAGTGCTTTCTTACACATCCCTTCACCTACACATGTGAATGCAGTTAAACCAGCGGCCACAGTTCATTCAGGCAGTGCTCCCCCTGGTCCAGGTAAATCCACTAGGCACGTCGTAACATGAATGATAGCTTAAAGCCGATTTTCACCAATAGGGGCAGAGTTCTTCAGTTACACTTATTTATATACATGATGTCGTGATGATTACATTTATTTTGGTAGTACAAGACAGAGCTGGGCAGCCCCAAACAGACTTCTTTTGTAGTCCATGTATTGCACTCCATCTGAGATAATCTACTCTCAGTGTTTTATTCATCCACCCAACATTTTGTTTAATATGCACAGACACACATTTGAGCGTGCACACACACGCACACACACACGCACACAAACACACACACACACAAACACACACACACAAACGCACAATGAAGCACACACACATAATCATGCTCTCACACGAACATACACACACACAGGAAGCCTTGGAGCGCCTTGCTGCAGACAGTGCAGCTGTGAAGAACCCTCGCCTCCCCAGGGAGCTTGCTCGTGCAATCACCCGTCGTCGTATGATGGAAAGCAAAGGCCTAGGAGGATGTGAGTGCAGTCTGTGGGTGTGTTTGGTGTATTTGTGACTGTGGGTGGGGGGCTGTGTGTGCTCATGTGTGTGCGGATGTGGGGAAAGGATTGGGTGTGTGGGTGTGGGTGGCTGTGTATGCGGGGGTGGGGGTGGAGGTGGGATGGGGATTAGGTTTGGCGTGTGTGGAGAGGGAAGACCTATACAAAGATAGTGGTTTTCAGAAATTGGTAGGGCCATACGCATGCACCATATAAGATGATGTTTCATTTAGAATAGGATGCTTCACCCTCTAGGTACACATGAGCATAGCGGCCCTGCTCTTGCAACCACAGACAAGCCAGCTGGCTGACTGTCCTCTATACATTTTCTTGCCATGTCAGGCCGCAAACAAACAGGAGCACCATACTTCCCCCTTTTTACGGGCACACCCTTATGCATAGCACTGCTTCCGCTCAACCCGCCTGTTGAGAGATGCACGTGCACCAAGTGTTCACGCTTTGCCTTGTAGCCTTGCAGCAAATTGCTTGTAGCCTTGTAGCCGTGTAGCCTTGTAGAAAATTTGTAGCCTTGTAGCCTTTTGTAGCCTTGCAGCAAATTGCTTGTAGCCTTGTAGCCTTGTAGCCTTGTAGAAAATTTGTAGCCTTGTAACCTTTTAAAGCCTTGCAGCAAATTGCTTGTAGCCTTGTAGCCGTGTAGCCTTGTAGAAAATTTGTAGCCTTTTGTAGCCTTTTGTAGCCTTTTGTAGCCTTGTAGCCTTTTTGCAGCCTTGTAGCCTTGTAGCCTTGTAGCCTTGTAGCCTTGTAGCAAATTTGTAGCCTTGTAGCCTTTTGTAGCCTTGTAGCCTTGTAGCCTTTTTGTAGCCTTGTAGCCTTGTAGCAAATTTGTAGCCTTGTAGCCTTTTGTAGCCTTGCAGCAAATTGCTTGTAGCCTTGTAGCCATGTAGCCTTGTAGCAAATTTGTAGCCTTGTAGCAAATTGTTTGATCTGGCTGGTGAGGGCATATGTACACAGACACATGCACACCCACACACGTACACATTCACACACACACATCATCATTAAGGTGCCAAAGACATAGAGCACACTTAAATCTTCTGTTGGGAAAACCATAAGCACAGACCCATACCTTAGTTGTTACGTTTGACCACCCAAACCTGCCTCAACTCTTTGTAAGTTTTTTTTAGGAAGAGATACACACAACACTCACACGCATATCCTTTGAGACCGCCATTCCACACGCAGCCCGCTTCAACCTCTGGTGGACGAAGGCATATGCAGATCAAACACGCACAACGGACACACACACACACCCTCACCCCCACACACGCATATAACACTTCATGATCACCATTCGGCACGTAGCCCGCTTCAACCCTCTCTGGTGGGCGAGGGCGTATGCAGATTGAATACGCACAACAGGCACGCATACACACCCACGCACACGCACACAACACCCCATGATCACCATTCCACACGTAGCCCGCTTCAACCCTCTGGTGGGCGAGGAGTCCACCGTGTTTCAGGGCAAGCCAATCCGTAGGGACCGCCGGAAATCGCATGTCAGGGAGGCAGACAAAATGGCAGAGGCGTACTTTGAGGGTGAGTGCGGGTGCGCTTTTCATCAGTACTTAGGCTGAGAGCACGACAAAGGGGATTCACGTCAATCATCAGCTCTGAAATAATCATCACTGGACAGTAAAGTGGCAGGCGTACTTGTTTTGAGAATTAGAGGTCCTACTCTGATAGGGATTCTGTGAGGAGGTTGAGTAGCTTTTGTCAGCCCTGATCTGCTGTATTAGGCAGACCAAAAGGCAACAGGATTGTAATCGGCATAGATTGAGGGTGAGGGTGGGTGTGCAATCCGGTGCTGTACTGCTTTAAACGTTGTAAATTCAAAGTCAATGTTTGAATGTCTTGTTATAAAAATGTTAGAAAGTAGGTTGCCATGGCCTCCTTCCTGCAAATACAGAAATGTACGCAAGAACGGAATTACCCTGCCATAACTAAAGCAGAGCACATATACACGCACGCACATGTACGCAAGCTTGGGCCTTGCTTATGGCACTGACTCTGCAGCTGCTGTTTGTAGGTACTGCATAAAAACACACATGCACGCGCATATACACACATACACACGTGCGTGCTTGCAGGCTTGGGCCTCGCTGATGGCACTGACTCTGCAGCTGCTGTTTTAAATGCGTCCACACGTACACACACACGCACATACACACATGCACACACGTGCATGCTTGCAGGCTTGGGCCTTGCTGGTGGCACTGACTCTGCAGCTGCTGTTAATACTGCATTCACACGTACACACGCGTGCATATGCACACACACACACACGCACGCATGCTTGCAGGCTTGGGTCTCGCTGATGTCACTGACTCCATGGCTGCCACCACCAGCGCAGCAGCTGCTGCAGGGCTGCAAGGTACATTATCATGTGTGTGTGCGTGTGTGTGTATGTGTGTGTTTGTGTGTGTGTGCGCCTGCACGTTTTTGCGTGCATGTGTTGCACCTCATATAAAACCTTGGCCCACAAAAAAACAGGATTTTCTGAAGGCCGAGGCATACTGACGTCCTTTGACATCAAACTGCACAAGGCCACACGTACACGCACACGCACACATGCACACAAACGCACACACACGCACACACACACATGTACACAAGACACGCACACACACGTACACAAAACCGCACGTACATACAAGCACAGCATAACAGGATTGCGTGAAATTCACACTCTCACTTAATAGACAAAATAAGTCAAGTTCGTCCCCTTGCTGATGGATCCTAGATAGACCACCGAGGCTTCGCGACAGCATTGTCCACACCCTCACACATACACGCCCACACGTACACGCTCACACGTACACGTACATACGCACGTGCATGAGACACGCACGCACGTACATACACATACAGCATCACATGGTTGCGTGAATCTCACACGCAGGTGATGGATCTGGCAGTAAGACAGAGCTCCAGAGGGCTGTGGGGCGTCCACGCTTGCGGCGTGCTGCTGCCCTACGCGCTCTGTTTACAGATGAAGAGGGGCTGCATATTTTTACAGAGCTTCTGAGGTGTGTGTGTGTGTGTGTGTGTGTGTGTGTACACTAATGTATGTGTAGGCATGCATGCAGCACTTCCCATGATCCGAACACACGTCATGCGCTGTTTAGTAATCACCTCATGTGCTGTCCACTAATCATCTAATGTGTCGCATTAACATGCACACATACGCACACATACACGCGCACCACACGCACACACATGCATACATAAACGTGTGTGTGTTCTAGTGTATGTGCAGACGTATGTAAGCAGCATGCAGTGCTTCCAGCTATGATCCTGACACAAGTACGCAAGGTGCTGTCTATTAGTCAGCTGTTGCATTCACATACAACTTTACCTTCCTATGATCCAGTCAAAATGTGCTGCCTAGCAAGCCTCTGATATGTTGCATTCACATACAAATATACACACATATGCACACACACACACGCGCACACACACATGTTCATACATAAATGCACACTTACACACGCCTTAGTACGTAGTTCGCCAACGCACATACACATGCATACATAAACGCACACTTACACGCACCTTAGTACGTAGTTCGCCAGCGCACACACACATGCATTTGTAAACGCACACTTACACGCACCTTAGTACGTACTTTGCCAGCGCACACACTCATGCATTCATAAACGCACACTTTCACATACCCTTTGTACGTAGTTCGCCAGAGCACAACATACATGCATTCATAAATGCACACTTACACACACCTTTTTACGTAGTTTGCCAGCGCGCACACATACACACACACATGTTCGTTCATAAACGCACACTTACACACACCTTTGTATGCAGTTCGCCAGCGCACTTACACACACACACACACACATGTTCATACATTAATGTACACATGCACACACCTTTGTACGTAGTTCGCTAGTGGCAGAGGGCAACGTATTGCTGGCCGCTGATCTGAGTACTCGTGCCACTGAGCTGTGCGGTGGGCAGGTAGGGATCTCGTACAGATCCTTTGCCTCACTGCTTTCTTCTTAGGCATCAATATGTTTTCATTCTGGGAAGCTGATCTGAGTGTTTCCGTGACACTGAGCTGTATAGTGGGCAGATAAAGTGAAGGGTTAAGGGAATCCTGAAGAAGGCGTGTTTGTGTGTGTGTGTGTGTGGGTGATTGAGGGGCACGTAACAATGTGGAATGCAAGTTTCTTCTACTTGCTGACCTGAATACGCAAGCCACTGGGCTGTGTGGTGGGCAGGTAAGGATGGTATAGGTGAATGTCCTACGCGGCGCTGTATCCTTTTCCGGGGACCAATACATTATCATTATCACATTCGTGTGTGGCTGCTGATCTGAGAGCATGAGACCTCATGCTGCTGAGCTGTGTTGGGGTCGGCGCATGACGTGCGTATTTATGTGCATTACGTGTGTGGGTGCAGGTGTGTCTGTGCATAACGTGTGTTCTTGTGTGTGTTTGCAATATGTGTGTGGGTGTGTGTGTTACCTGGTGTTGTGATCTGTTGTTCTCTCTGTGCCCACACATCTGCCACCCTTATTTCCAGCAATCCTGACGTCTGCATTCAACGTCACTTTCTTCTGTGTCTGTTCTCTTTTGGTGCCTACAAAACTTTGCAGACTGCTCAATGTGTGCAGACTGCTCAATATTTGTGGTCTCCTAGGCCTCAAGCTGTCTCTGTTTTCTTGTCCTCCCTCTTCGCTGCCTCTCTCATGCATCCAGGCACCCTTGCCACACACACACACACACACATACATACATATACACACACGCGCACACACACGCGCACACACACACAGGCAAGGTAAGTTACCTGAAGCATAAGCATATGAGTAGGGTTGGCCAGAACCGTATATGACCGTAAATTCGGTGATTTTCTTGCCAAAAAAATCGTTTATACACCGTATAATAATGGTTTAGGCCAAATCTACATATGAGCATGGGTACAGATTAGGGTCGGCCAGGACCGTTTATACACACCGTATATGACCGTATGTACGGTAATTTTCCTCTGCTGAAAATACCGTATGTACCGTACTGCGCTTGGTTGTTTTGCGAGTAATTTTGCTCTGCTGAAAATACCGTATGTACCGTACTGCGCTTGGTTGTTTTGCGAGTAATTAAATAGTTATTGAGGCCCCTCGCAATAATTCAAGCCGGAAATAAATAAAGTTTTTTTGAACCTCGCAATACTTAGACTTTTTAATGCGGTAGTTTCTGGGTCCCCCCAATGGAACCCCATCGCCCAAGAGCAAGCATCACTATATAACCTAGGTTGCACCAAACGGAAGCGCACAGAGGACGATGTTCCCGCTTGGGAGCTCATCATCCGCCTCAGGCCTGATGTGCAGCAGGCAGTAGCAGCCAGGGATGCAGCCATTGCAGCCAGCATTGCATCCCGCCCTGTCCCAATTAAGAGGCCTGTGGGGAGGCCCAAGGTGCTTGCACCATTGGGGGTGCAAGCCCCTCCAGGAGAGAGGCATGTGTGGGCAGAGCTGCAACTCAGGTGGAGTGGGGGGG
>Ga0307963_1002034_pt1 | contig 15876 bp, 14 predicted proteins | sample OrgLakmetagen594_FD_201829 | JGI IMG/M metagenome (GOLD analysis project Ga0307963, IMG submission 201829) | Saline water microbial communities from Organic Lake, Antarctica - #594 | ecosystem: Environmental > Aquatic > Non-marine Saline and Alkaline > Saline | place: Antarctica: Organic Lake...
GAAGGAGAAGGTGGTGGTGGGCTTGGCAAAGGAGAAGGAGGTGGTGGTGGGCTTGGCGAAGGAGGAGGAGGTGGTGGTGGGCTTGGCGAAGGTGGTGGTGGTGGGGATGGTGAAGGAGAAGGTGGTGGTGGGGATGGCGATGGAGGTGGTGGTGGGGGACAGGGAGGCGCTGTAATTATTAGGAAACACAGGTTAGAAGTTAATTTTCACTATGCGGTGGTCTAATAAAGGTGCCATGAATGTGACTGCCTTGAGCTCACCTTTAACAAAGCACTCGGCCAGGGCACTTGCAGTGGCCTGGGCCATTACGGTACTTGAGTCATCATCCTACAACCAAGAAGACACGCTGCTGATCAAGTAAGGAAACATTTTCATGCATTTATCCAGACATGCTTACCTCAGCATCACAATCCACCTTGACCGTGGCTTCTGCTGTCGCCTCTGCCGTGGCAACAGCAAAGTCCTCGCCCTGAAACGCATACATACACTTGATTTATCTACTTGGCTTTGTCATCCTATCAATCTAGGAACACATCCACACCGGGACTGGAGCATGTGCACTGATAAAATTAGGAAAAGACAGGCCAACCTGGTGCGTACCTTGCAAGTTGCAGATGCAATTGCAAACGCTTTGGCTATGGCGTTTCCTTCAGCTGTAGTGGTCTGCAATTAAACAGGAAACATTGTCTGTTCTTACGCTGCAAGCAGACACAGACAAGTTCAAAACAATATTATGCATCCCTTACCTTTCCATCACATTGAACTTTTGCTAAGGCTTTAGCCATGGCTTTTGCCACTGCTGCAGCATCCTGTGAAAAACAATGCAAAATCTTCAAGTTGTGTGCGGATCAATCAGGTGAACGCAGCAGGAACTGCTTGCAACCAGACTCTGAGGCGACTTTGAAGACTTGAGCGCCTCCCAGCTACCTTTTCAGAACATGTGGACAAAGCCTGTGCTACAGCTTTAGCTGTTGCCTCCACGCTTGCATCATCAGCCTGAGGTAAAAAAGAGGAAAGTGTGGTGAGCACTTTAGATGCTGGTCCTACAATAAACTGCTGAGTTCAGTTTAAAACACATCAACTCCAGTTCTTGTGGCGCAGCAAAATAGAGTAATATGCTACTTTATCACTCTTGCTTTTTATCTGTGTTTTTGCTGCCGTTTTTGTTTATTATCTTGGTCCTTGCGACTTGCTCTAGTTCAAGCTTGGTTTTCTTTTCTTTTTCCTCCGGCAGGCCTGCTGAACCTGTTCTTTATTAAGTTGTGAGTTTCCTTGGGTAATAAATCCCCGTGTTATGCATCTCGCATGCAAACAAATCAAAACAGTTTGGTGATGCTTATAGATACGATACTCAAGCATTGGTAAAAGACAAAAAAATGTCTGATATAAGGTTGCTGCCACATAATTCCTCACCTTCTTGTCACAACCAACTTTGGCCGCTGCTTCTGCTATTGCTGTTGCGCTTGCCTCTACATCAAATTTAGAGCTCTGGCAGACATGGGAAGAGAAAACATTGGTTGGGTAATTGTGCTGTGAAAAGAAATTTACAAGATTCCGTTTCACCAAAGAAAAGCAAGCATTGCAGTACTGCCATTTTCCCGCAAAAACCTTCCTTACCTTGCTATAGCACTCCGAACCGGCTTCAGCGAGCGCTTTAGCTAGAGACATTGCATAATTGAAACCACGGCCAAGCTGCAAGCAAATGAGAGGATTTAAATGCCGAGGACTGTTCAGGCTGAGAGAGGGAAGTTGAGCAAACACTTTATGGAACCTTTTAACATTGGTATCCTGAGACTTATGTTATGTTATTGCTCACCTTATCTCCTTCGCACTTTGCGCTCACAGTCGCCTTGGCCATCGCCATTGCCAGTGCAGAGGGTTTATCAGGTGCATAACCACAAAATTTTGGAGAGGGAGCGTAGTCAGGCGCAGGGTGGAATGGATCCTCCTTAATACAGAAAGAGAGGAGTGATGTCCTTGCATAAGTATATCCCTTGCACAGCTGTTCAGCAACTGTGTGCACTGAATTGAAAGCTGTTTTTAATGCACCTATTGCAATTGAAGCAATGTCATCAAAGGAATTTCGCTCCGCAATGTCCCTTCCCCTCTCACCATTCCGTATTTGCTGCTTCCTTTGCCATTGTAGGAAAAGTAATCAGAGTGATCCAGTCCATCTGTAGGCAAAGCAGTTAAAAGGGGCTTACGTTCCACGATCTTAGGTTTAATGTACTCTTTATGTTCAAAGGCATACCTTAGCATGCATTCAATTTATTTTGACACAGTGCAGAGCATATGTATGTAAGAAAACTCACATCCACTGCCATCATTGACGTGGCTGTCTCTGTTGCTGCCTCCCTACGAGACAATTGAAATGTGGTGGGAAAGAGAGACAGATCATCACATATGCAAATTACTATGATCAAAATATCTTGAACGGTTTGCATTGATTCATACCAACGCAAGCAACTGCCCGGAGCGTAAAAGAGATCAAGTTAAGCGGTTGCTCACCACGGTGGCAGATGCAGACGCAGAAGCAGAAGCAGAGGCAGAAGCAGATGAATCACTGCCGTGCAGATCCTGTGTATTCACACAGATGCAGGTGTCACTGAATTCTGTTGCAAACATTGAGCATTAATTCTGCATATCCATATCCATTACACACCGCATCCACATCATGGAAGTTTGAGAAGCCTTCCAATCTCCCAAAACCAGCAAGCATCCTTCCTGCATTTGATGGTGAGACGAAGATTACAAGATCAAGCTTGATCAGGTCCATGTTCTTATCAGGTCCATTGAAAAAGCAATGATGCCTGGCACTAGGGGGGGGATGGAAGGCCACTCACGGTTGCTGTTGGCAAATGAGGTGTGTGCCGTCGAAGACACACAGGCAAGCATTGCTGCGAGCAGTAGCAGTACTGCATGCAAGCAGACCCTCATGTTGGTCTATGTACCTGCGTGCATAGAAGGAGAATATGAGTGAAGGAAGGACGGGAAAGGAGAAACAGGGGTTTGAAGGGGAAGGGGCTACTCACCAACTCTCCGAAATTTTACTAATTATTAGTTTGGTTTATATTTTGTTGATTTCAATTTATATATTTTATAATACCTCGGATGGGCAAGGAAGTAAAAGAGGGTTCCAAAGGAAAGGTCGACATGTAGTTGCGAAATCTTTTCAAGCCGTTCTAATAATATGCGAAACACGAACCCATACTTCTGTGTTTAGGCCTCCCTGACCGAGTTGCACTGGGAAAATTAACTCTCGGCCTCTGATCTCATTTCCTGTAACCTGCTGCATTTCTAGTTAAGCCGTTACTAGAATTGTAGCAGTAGTTTGGCTACATTTGTGGCTCACAGAACGAGCTGCTGTGTTCAGTGTGTAACAGCGGAGCGCTAGTCCTGGGAGTGAAGCAATAGTGACTCCACTTTTGCTTTTTATCTGTGTTCCTCAAGTGCCCTTTGTTTCTTTTTTGTTCCTCGCAACTGCCCTTCCTTCTTAGCTTGAGATTAATTTGCCCGCGTTTGCCTTCTAGAGTGGGCAGTCGTGAGGGACCTTGACTTTTGAGAAAGCAGTTGCGATCGGCCCTTGTAAATTATTACACACACCACCTCATAATGCAGACGAGAAAGAATGCACCGCCCTGTACCTAGACGTGTATATCCTTAAATACTCCACACGACTATCGTGCTTGAATGGCTATTAATTTGGTGGTCTGCTAGGGCCGCATAGCATGGTGGTTGTGCCGTCACTTGGTCCTCCAGCCAACCATTACGTGCCGGATTGTCCATCCTCAGCTGAAGGAAACTGAGAAGTGCCTGTGGTGTTTTGCGGTCTTGTACTGCTTTCTGGGGCCGGTTCAGTTTTGTTCAGGTATGCCAAAGTTGGATTCCATACTTCTCCACTTCTTCCTCTCCACTCAGACCGCGAATTACCGTGTTTTACTGTATGATATTGGCCAACCATTGCAATAGAACCAGTACAAACGGTATGGTAACAAGATTACCCGAAATTCTGATTTGGAGCACAAGAGAAACAAAGATGCAAGGTTTATCTCAAGGTGTGGACTGCGCTACGCCTGTGTAGGCAATTGAGCATTGCACAGCATGCCTTCATTTCCAGAAGTCTCATCTGGCGTCTTTTGTTCGTCTAGGTCGTCGTCAGGAACTGAGGACTGATATTTTCTGTGGACAATACTGCAAATTACAGAGAAAATTAGCAGCTGTAGGCCTTGACAGAGCATCCCAACCCTGGATGTGTGCTTGATGGCATTTGTTGCTGCTAAGGAAATGTGCAAACACACACACAAACACACAAACACACAGACACACACACGACTGTGGAATAGCACAGCTGCGACCCAGTTTAGCCCCTTGAGGCTGTCTGCAACGAAAACAAGAAGATTGGACATCTCGGAGGAACACCAGTTCAGTTCACATCAATTGTCCCGGCAATTTTACGGAGCTGCAAACAGTCCTTCGCGGGGGAGATTATATCCGACGCCATCTGCCACAAGGCTTGGTGACCCAAAGGCGTAGCTTGTCCTGTAGCTAGAACTCCCTAACAAAGGCTCAGCACGGCGAGGGAATATTCCGGGCAGGGCTTCCCCACGCGCTTTCAAAATTTCTTCCTGCTCCTTCAGAGCCTCCTACAGAAAATAGAAATTTGAAGGTAGCTTATGAAGACTCGCGCGCATTAATGGTGGAACACCTAGCATTTACACAAGCCAGGGTCCAATCCTTGGTGTGATGCGTATACAAATTTGTGCAATTGCAGCAGGATTGATTGCCCTAGATGCAACAAGGAGGATCTTCAAACCGTACAAGATATGCAATTTGCTATTTGAGTTTGACACAATGCACCACACAGCAAGGACCCAGTATTTACAGTTGAACTTTATAAAGCTGTATGACATCACGGCGTGCTGTCGCATAATAGCATTTCAAGCACTTTATTGCACCTTGCGATCTTTGACATACTCAATTGCTTGATCTTGGGCCTCTTGCGCATCTGAGCTTAGTTCTTCCTCACGTTGGTCTAGCTGCTCCTGCAAGAAGAAGTAGAAAAGGACCCCAAATTGCTGGCAACATGCCTGCTCGTTACAAGAAAAGTGTATGCGCACAATTGGCGTGTGTGGAGATAATAAGGAAGCGTACTTGCACGTACTTGCTGCTCTTGAATGCTCTCGATTTCCTCTTCATAATCTGTGGACCCTCCTGTCACTGGTATGACTGTTGCAGTCATTAAGATAGGCTCAACCTGAAAAGTAGGAATTGTCATGCGATCGCGTTCTCCACTCTTGCTGCAATTGAGAGAGTGAAACCCTTATTTCACTCGCACAAGCGGAGGGAGATCAATGCAACCTATTTGCTTGAGTGCTTTGCTCTGACAACTCTGACAAAACAACCAAAATTTCGATCACAAGCTACAACATTCCAGGAAATATCCAGTACTTCCTGCAGCATCATTACAAACCTGGCTCTCTTGACTCTTCCTCTTTGCTGCTGCATTTTCCCTGGAAGCTGCCAGCTTCTCCTGCTGGTCGCGTAACCGCCCCTCTGACTCACGCAGCCACTCCCGCTGCTCTATCTTTGCTTCCACCTCCTCTTTCTCTCTACTTGGCACAGATGCTGCCTGGCTCTCCATCCTTGCGGCTTCATTCTCTCTTGCCACAGCAAGCTCTTCCTGCAGCTCACGTAACTGCTCCTTCAAAAAGTAAAATAGGAATTCAATTTCATTATAATTGACTGGAAACTTGTCCTAGCTTCCGGTCTTGCGACGCACCTCTTTGTCTGAGGAACCTGAAGGCTCTTTGACATCTCTGAGACCCTGGAATAGTGTACCAGCCTGCTGCATCTGCTTTGTGCTGGCTGGCTGCTGTTGTGTACGTTTTGTCCCAGCTGGCTGCTGTTGTGTATGTTTTGTCCCGGCTGGCTGCTCTTGCATTCGTTCCGTGCTGACTGGTTGCTGGGGCGCTTGTGGTGAGTGTTGGGGCGGGGGCCTCTTTGGTGCACGTTTTGTCCCGGCTGGCTGCTCTTGCATTCGTTCCGTGCTGACTGGTTGCTGTGGCGCTTGTGGTGAGTGTTGGGGCGGGGGCATTTCTTGTGCACGATTTGTCCCGGCTGGCTGCTCTTGCATTTGTTCCGTGCTGATTGGATGCTGTGGCGCTTGTGGTGAGTGTTGGGGCGGGGGCGTTCCTTGCTGAGGATCGTTTTGCCAGTCTCTTCGCGCTTCTGGTCCTGCTGTTTCACGTTATGTGAAAATACGATGTAATGATTTCAAATTGGGTCCTTGTCACTTGTGCTGCAGAGAACCAAATTGTCCAGGCGCACCTTGGCGGTACTGTTCTTCTGTCTGGTTCCCTCTCTTCCCCCTTTCCTGTCAGCCACAGTAATGTCGTTTAGGGATCTTAGTCACAAGTGTGCTTGTTATATTTTTCATTTTGAAACTTGTTTCGACTTGTTTCATCACTTCAATGATGCCATTTCCCTTACACTTGCATAACAGATCTGATCCCAGCCTCAGCTTTGCCTGGTTGTGTCCAACTGGCATACGAAAGGAAAAGCATATGGGCTTCCTACTTACATTCTTATGTTCTATAATGCTGATGAAGGGTGAAGGTAATGCATTCACCTTGGAAGGAGAAATCCCTGGCAGGGTTGCTCCTCCGTCTTCCTGTCCTGCTTGTTGTCCACTTCCACTTGCCCTTGCCACTTGCTGCTGCCTATCATATTTATTGGATGCCAGGACATATGAGCAATGAGAAGCAGAGTATCCTGCTGATAGATTGTCCTGGAGAATGCAAAGCATGTTACCTTTTAGCTGCCTCAATGTCTGGTTGAATGGATTCCAACACTCTTTGCACCTGCTCAAGTAAGCATGTAGTATGTGCATGAAATCATGATTAGAAGTTGCATGGGAGTTGATGCTATAAACTGCTAAGTTACGAGCGTGGGATCTATTAGAATCCCAAATGCATCAGAAAGTGGGGTGGTGGCATGGAGGTGAGAACAAATGATCCTAAATAAGCCTATTATAAAGCAAGGAAACATTTGGTCAGTTAGAAGGAGCAACTTGTCTCTCTAGCTGTTCTGAATAAGTTCCTTTCTTTATTGTGTACGATGGTCAAAGACCCTGAAATTTGTATGTCAAGCGCACCTCCGCTTGAGCAGCGTTGACCTCCTTGTCTGCGTTCCATTCTCGTGTGCCTTCACCCCCCCTCCCGCTGTAATCATTTGAGGGGAGCATGTTAGAAATGAAGGGGGCGTAGCTTGAGCTCGGTGGTCCAGGTTGCGGTGGAGGTGCGTAATTTCCTGCAAAATGTTTGAACGATGGATTTTGGATTATTGCAGCTAGACGTGTGTATACTTAATGCGCTGTTTCTTGCTTCTTGAGTACATTGCTAGCTAACCAAAATGTTTACCCATCATTGGAGCCATGCTCTCCTGTATGCGCTGGAAAATCTCCTCGTTTGAGGGCTGCACGGAAAGAAAGGCAACAGCCGTAATAAGGCGATGAACAAAGTCAAAGAAAAGGCTTGGCCTACCCAGGCCCCAATGCTAGAAAGATAAAGCAAAGAAAGACTTACACGGCCCTGTTGCGCAAAAGACATGCGGACTACTATAGCACAAAACGCGACTATGCAGCACCATTTAAACGTCCTCGGCTGCATTTTGGTCTTCAGTTCGTCAAATTTATCTCTCTGCTTTATCTTTGTGACAGCCCCTCCATCCCTCGTCTAATATAATGTCGATCGCGACCATGTTTTGAGCGCAATGCATCAAAATGAATTTCCTTCATTCAGTGATCACTGAATGAATGTGCATAAAATGGAGCGGTGCCGTGCATTTTTGAAATTTCGATGTTTTCTCGCATTGTGATAAAGCAGCTCAAATTAAACTTCACTAAAAATAATTTATTGAAACTAGACTAGACTGGAATTCCATGGGCGCTATTATCCATCTATTGGTTTAATGTTTCGTGTTTTGCCCTTTTCACTCTGTTGTCGTTTTAATTTAGCTTGAACTCCAACTATTGTTCGTAGAGGTTTCACCTGATATTAAAAAGCCGAAGCTGGCGCATTATGAGCATAAAAAAAGCCGCATCAAGGGTTACTCATGCACGGATTGGAACTGGGCAAAGTGCAGGAATTATTTTTCAACAAAAAAATTGTCGCTCCCAAAAAATATTAATTTCGTTAAATTGTGCCGTCTCTGTAAAAATCATAGGGCTCTACAACCAAAAGCACACGCTACTGCAAGCTTAAAACTGAGACATTCCCTGCACCTTCTTGCAGTAACAAGACCAATGACTGCTGCGTGCATATAATACAGATACATTAAAAGCTATCTCAGACCCAATGCTCTCTGGTGCTTTTTCACCACATCGCTCTGACCTGCACGACCACCTCCTCTACCCCCAAAGCCTCCACGGCGACCTGCACACACACACACAAACACACACACGTTTGTGCAAATACAACAAATGCTTTACAACAGCAGTTGTTCTTCAGGCACTGAACACACTGGAGTCTTAAGGGGACTGGGTCTTGACATTCAAAGATCTAAGAAACTTGCTTCGTGTACATTCTGTCAACTACGCTGCCAAGCTTGTCCATACCAGACGCCCACTTTCCAGTGCTATTGTCAATTGTCATCAGAAGCCAGGTTCAGGTCAAGGCTGCAACCCTCATGATCCCCATTGATCTTTTACTTGTTCTATTTGGTGGAGGAGTTTTTCGATAACCGGTACCAAAGTGGCTCCCTTTCCTTGATTAATGTGGGGAGTGATTTTCACTGCATGTCAGGTGAGCCATCCCTGTGAGAATTCTTGCCCCAAAGCTCCCACCCACTTCTGAGTATGCAGGACCTCAAGCTGGACCTAATTGAGCAACTCTGCACACTCAGTTTGTGCCGGGGGGCGCCCAGATGGGTAGGGTGGAAATCCCTGCCAGAAAGGGGATTTCCAAAAGCTCCCCTCTCGTGCCAGCAACTTACCAGGGGTGTCTGCAATAATATTGGGGACGTTTAGGTAGGGTCCGGGGGTCTGGGGTGAAGGTCCGGTTTTGGACCCCCCTTTTGGCAGGGGAATTGGCGAAGCTCTGGAAAAAGTGTACAGCCCAAGTCGGGGCAAACCAATTTTTGCGATGAATACATAATTATATAAAACTATGCAGTGAGACCCTCTGAAAAAGCGCGACGAATTCAAACCGTTCGACAACTGGGGCAGTTCATTCAGTCAGGTGTGGCTGCACAGACTTTGAGTGTGTTTGGCACACTTTTAGCTGGTCCCATTGAAACAAATGTTTGAGACCTGTGTGGATATTGCATGCATTTGGATTCACCTCAGCTGTCGCTGCCACCACAGCCCAGCCCCAGCATTCTAGACCATAAAACTCGACAGGGCATGCCTTTGGAATATACTGAAGGGCTCCCGACACTAAGGTGATGGCCAGAAAGCGTGTTTCCGGGGTTTCCAGAAATGCATCATTTTTGCCCAGCAAACAGGCCCACGCACTGTCCTTCAGGTGCAAATTTTCACCCCCTTTTTTTGCTTTAATGGGTATGGTTTGACCCTAAACCTATATGAGAACAAAAGAATTGGTGAAATTCGGACCAAAACCTGCATTTCTACATCCATACCACCTTTCTGGCAGGGAAATGGCACAAATCCAGCCCCCCACTCTCACCCTTGACCCCAAACTCATTATTTTTTATGCAGAAGGGTTACATTTATGTATAGAAACATTGGGTGACCTCAGATGTGCAGTTCAGGAAAAGGGCATGAATTCCTCCTTTTTTTGGTGGGCAATGGCTATCCTGACTGCTTGCAGAGCTTTTCCCCTTCTAAATACTTGTGGTACATTGAAACAGGAATGCAAGAGGCACGTTGGTGCAATGACAGACAAGGTAAAAGATTTGAACACTGTGAAGGTAATCGACAGTAGATGATGCAAGCAGCAAGGCAAACATTGTAGCAATGACCAGCATTGACCGTAAACTTCTAGATTTGATGTACCTACCCTAATAAGCGTGTTCGGGAGGGGTTGTGTCGATCAAATCTTCCAAAAATGGTGTATGCATTAGTATAACTTTTGGAGGGGGTGGTTGAAGTAAAACAGCGTGATATACGTGAAAACTTGTTGTGTGTGTTTCCTGAGCGTGAAACAGCGAGGTCAGGGCCGCAACAGCAGCCATTTGGCTGGGTGGTAGAAACTCCTTAGCCAGCTGCCTTAGCTCTTCTTAACTGTAAAAAGGGACCCCGCAGAACAGGGGAGCAGTCGCTGCAAATAATTTCAAAATACTCACATTGATCACAATTAAAAACTGATTCCAATTGTCTGAAAGTTTGACACTTACATGCTGCTCTATTTCTTTGATGCCTTTTCTGATTGTGATCGTCTGTGAAGCGCATAGAACCAGTCCAAATTTGAAATGGTTCAACCAGGAGGTGCCAAATACTGTACCATGCCGTTTTCATTCCGGTGCCCAATTTTCAAAAATCATTTAAGTCATCCCCACACCAATCCCGGTGGGGAACTCAGCCCAGCCCTTGCGCGCATGTGAGTAATGTGTTAGTCTACACGTGTGCGCGCATATACAGTGCTTGATTACGTGTGAGTTTGTGTGTGTGTGAGAGTGTGTGTTGATGTGTATGTTTGCGTGTGTGTAGTACATGTTTGTGCACATACGCTTATGTGTGGACACGCGCATTGAAAAGCAAGTTAGCTTGTGCATGTGTGCGTGCACACGTATGCGCCTGTATGTGCCTGTATGCCAGTGCGTGCATGTGGTTGCATGTATTGCTTGAGTGTGCATGTGTGTCCTGTGCATGAGTCATGGCGGCAGGGGCAGCTGGAGCTCCGACTGGGTAGGAATCTGGAGGGGGGCAGGGATGGCGGGGGGAGGCCGAAGGGCTATCTTCTCTCTGTTCGGCCACCCACCAAACTTTATTTTTGCCAATCACGGGCAACCCCCAAAAATTGAACATATATTAAACGATACTAGAACTTCTCTGGAGGGCGAGAATGTGTTTACCTGGGATGATATTGTTAAGGTACGGTACTGCAACTTTTTGACGTCCCATGTCGATCCGTTTAAATATGAAATATTCAAGTGCTCAACGTCAACAGCTTTCAATAAATATATGTATATCGGTCGAATCTGGGGTTGTTTGGGGGTCAGGGGGGTCAGAGAGATTTCGGGGGGCACTCCAAAAATTCCCCTGGGGAAGTTCCAAATTAATCTAAGTTAATCAAAATTTAAGAGATGTTCAAATTTCCAACCCAGAATTTTGAGCTCAAGTCCCGTTGGTTGACACCTTTGTTGGGGAAATCTAATAAAGGGGGGGTGGCGAGTGCCTGGTCACAGAAATGCATGGTATGCTACTTGGTAGGCCGTGGAGCTGCATTCAAGCAAAAAAAACAGCAAACGGAACTAAACCTGCAGGTATTGTGTAGCATGATGGAACACACGCAGAAATAAAAAAGCATTGACAGAGGTTTCAGCTGGATTAATAAATTTAGCAGGTAGTCAGTGCAAGAGCGTGTGGATTTTAGTTTTTGGCTTATATCCCTATTTAAATTCGGATGGGTATGTAGACAGATGAATGCCCATTTAAAAGGAGTAGAATGACATCCTGTTTGTGTGTGTGCAGTCAGGAAGGGGGGGTAAAGAGGGGGGGGGGCATTTTGGGCCTGAAACCCTAAGATTATACGTGCCTGCCAGGGAGAAACCCTCGGCGCGTCCGGTCGAACCGGAAAAAAAAGACGCCGCCTGGTTGATAGCAGATTCTTCCCTGATCGACCCGTTTCTATAACACACACACACCAGGCCTGCATATTCGAGAATAACATCATGCTCAGCATATCCCCTGCCTTAACTATGCCCCCCACCTCCAACCCCTCCTGCATCTCCCCTCTCAGGCTGAGTGCACATCATAACTGCACACACACACAAATTAACATCCTCACCTCCTGCCCCTCCTCCCCCTCCTCCTGTGCTGTACTCCAGGTATCGCAGGCCAGCTGCACCAGTCAAGGCACCCATACTGCCCATCACTCTCCTGCTCCCTGGCCGCTGCCCTGACGCCTGAGTGCCAATAGAAGTAATGGGGGTGCAGACACAAGAGCGTGGCTTGTAAACGCGGACGGGTGTGAGAACTGTGGTCACAAGAACATGCCTGTTTTCACTAATGGCTTGTAGCTCTATTGGCATAAAGAAGCGGGTGAATCATCAATGAGATAGGGCTGTAAACATTAACGCTTTCTGATTGTACACAAGCCATGCTAGCGCAAGTAGTCACGTTATATCAAGGCCCAAATTACTATAAATACGACCAATAAGCAAGTGTAGTTTTTTTGAATAATTGAACTTGCACCAACCTCAGCGCGCTATATGCACTTAATAAAAGACTTCTGCAAGAAAGTCTATCTTGCAATTCAAGCGCTTGCAAGTAAATAAACACGACCCTTTGAAACCAGCCAGATTGCTGGAAAGATTCGAGTCCTGTCAATGTAGGATACAAGGTACAAGTTAATTTGACACCAATGCCGGTCACCAAGGCCAATCAACAGACAGGCAATTCATAGCGTTTCAACGATGATGGTTATTTATACATGTTTCCATGATGTGACACATACACCCTACCTGTAGCGCTTCATCTTCGTCTTCATTAGCGCCCCTCTCCACGCCTGCTTCTTCAAGTCCCGCAGTCAATACACGACACAGTAGGTCAAGCTGATCATCCTGATAAAGTAGGAGTAAACAGCTTGGCGATTGGTTGCGGAGAATGAGTTTAAGATGCTCTAGTGCATTCTTGTCCATTAGGATGAATAGGAACTGTCAAACCCTAATTGTTGTTGTAATTAGTGATTGTTGTCGTATATAGTGATTGTTGTCGTATATAGTGATTGCTGTCGTATATAGTAATTGTTGCCGTATGGTGATTAAAAGGGCTGAACCTTTACTGCTGATATATCATGCTCCAACCCACTCTTTGCGGCCCCGTAAACCACTATGCACCCACTGGAACCTCGCCTTCTTAGACAGCATCAGTTCTCCTGCCGTGGCTTCTGTTGCCGTGTCCACAAGATTTGTCACAACCTGCAAACAACATAGTGTTTCTCTTGAATGCGTCTTGGCTCCACCCCGTTATCACTGCCATACTGAATACGTTAAGCCAATCAAAACAGCACTTCTTGTACATACGCCGGTCATGGCCAAAAAGGGAGGAGGCAGGAAAGGGTTGCATGGCTGCCTTGTCCATGAGCTAAATGAGCTCGTTAATACTTACAAAGGTGTCACGCAGAACTAGTGGGTTACGTAATTTGTGCAAGTCCTGGAATTTATAATGTGATGGTTTTGCACATTTGTTTGTTTGGCCGAGTCAGGCGGTCTGCCAATGACAAAGCGCTAGCTCTAACAAGACGCCGATACACAGCGCCTCTTTTGCGATACATGAGTTGTTGCCCTAAAGGTCAGTAGTCATGCTGCTCAGCAGAAGAGATAGAAACACATTTGGGACACATTGGGCACATTGGAAGGGGGGCTTGACAACTCCCACGAAATAAACAGCTCCACTTCCTTGTCATCATCAACCATACTTAGGAAAGAAGGGAATAAAATTATCTGGAAATCAATTCAGCGGCTTTCTCATATATCTTAGATTGCGTACCTTGAATGCATAGCCTTGATCAATAAGAAACTGTTGGCGTTTTGTGCTGTAGTACATCTCCTGAGTGTCATTGCTGACCTGCAATCGATGAGTGTATGTTTATGTAAGCTTACTGCTGCGGTTGAATTCAGGCGTGCTTCAAGCAAGGCATCTGACAACAGTACAAACCAATTTTCCTATTACCAACTCCTGCCTCGCGTTTACAGCAAATTCACAGCCCTAACCAGTGACTGAGACAGCATAATAGAACAAATCATTCAACGGCATACAGCTTACCAGCGTATAAAAGAAAGCGTTAAACTCAAGAGAACCATCCGGGTTATACCCTTGCTTTCCTGACTTTGCTCGCAGGATGCGTCCAAGTCGTTGTGCCTGTTAAAATGGGGGCCATTGCAGATGAAATATCAGTCGCAGGCTGCGCTTTACCATCGAGGGCTAAAAAGTCTACATGTGAGGAATATCCAGGCAGCAGCATTTCATTGCATACAGCAATGCAGAAGTGCCATTTTTGTGCATACAGCAATGCAGAAGTGCCACAGCAACCAACTCTATTGACGGCTCTCTTCCACTAGTGGATTTGTTAGGTCAAGACGTTACTTCAGGAGTATTCCAGAGGTGGTCGACGGAGCAAAAGTCTTAAATTGTTCCTTTTCTGATGCAACTCGTGTTAGAATAACATGACTAGATGATTCATGAAGTTTGAGGCCAAAAAAACTACCCCAGTGGTCTGGGCAAAAATCCAGTTCAAATTTTGGCACTGGATGTTTACGTATTGAGCCACCACACTCTACCCAGGGTCTCTTTTCATCTCAAAACAACAGGAGTACTTCCTTTATGATACCAAATCATCCTGGGGTTTGAAAAGTAGATTTGGTGAAGGTTGATCTTCCACCTTTTTGGCACCCCTTTTGCTGATTTTTTCAAGGGAAAGGGGCCAAATTGAGGTACCTGGCCAACTACTGCTCCGTTTTGCCCCATTATTGTTGCAATGATATTCATTATTTGAAAGTAGACTATTCATATAAAGAACACAAATCGGGTCAGTTGGTGGTGAGATATGACGGATCGGTGGTGAAAAGTGGGGTTCATGCCGCGGGCAGATAGGCATGTATATCCCTACTGGCACCTTTCAGGCTCAGGTGTTATCAGCTAATTTTGGGTGCTAAGCTAAGAAGTTGCCAGCTGGGGCAATCAAACTCTGGGAACATTTCAAATGTACCCCTTTTTCAGGCCTCCATCGACCACCTCTGGGAGTATTCGATGAAGCTGCATAATTGATGCAGCAATATGATTGCACCCATTGGGAACACAGCACGTTATATACACACTCGCAACATTCACACAGCGCACCTCTTGCCGTCTTGATCCTGCATGCGAAGATATCTGGATCAACACATTGGCCTCTGGAATGTCAAGCGAGTTGTCTCCCACCTGCACCAACAATACGACACATACATAGGGTGGGCCAGATCCGTATAAGTATAATTATATTATACGGTACGGTATATACGTATATATGCCGTATAATACAGGGGGGGGGGGAGGCCGTATCCTTATTCCGTATTTTCCGTATCAAATATGGATAGGTATCATACAGCATACGTACGCCGTATATACGCCGCATTCCATATACCTTTACATACCGTACTTCTGTATAAAAAAAAAGTTGCAAAACCAGTGTAGTTCATCCCGCGCGGCACCCGCATATTCTAATTTAATTTTGGGCAGACCGCAGTATTTTAAATTTAGCTCAGGGCAAAATTTAGGTATGGGTAGAGGCAAAAGTGGGCATGGCAGCCGCGGGGCGCTGACTCGGGGAAGGGGGAGGGGGAGAGGAGGGAGGAAAGCAGAGGAGCCCCAGCCCCAGCCCCAGCCCCAGGAGCAGCAGCCAAGCAGTCGCTCGTGCCCATGGCCGCAAAAGGCCCAACCCTGAAGGCGAAGGGCCAGCTGAACCGGGAGAGGCCAGCACGGCAGAAGGGGGGGACGCGATGGAAGTTGACGGGCAGGGTGTGGCCCTCGAGCCCCCTCAGCCTCAAGCACCCTTGTTCGTCCCAGTCCTTCCGAGTTCAGTTTCCCCTGCTCCTCCTGCAGTGCCCTCTGAGCCAGCCCCCACAGAGCCCCCTCCCTCACAGCATGCAGCTGCTCAGCCCATGGGCATTGTGCAGTTCTGCACCCTGCTGCTGCACAGGCTGGTGGGCGTTGCTGTG
>Ga0307963_1002044_pt1:0-2500 | contig 15855 bp, 15 predicted proteins | sample OrgLakmetagen594_FD_201829 | JGI IMG/M metagenome (GOLD analysis project Ga0307963, IMG submission 201829) | Saline water microbial communities from Organic Lake, Antarctica - #594 | ecosystem: Environmental > Aquatic > Non-marine Saline and Alkaline > Saline | place: Antarctica: Organic...
GGGAGGCTTTAATGAGGTGGGGAGGCTTTATTGAGGTGGGGAGGCTTTATTGAGGTGGGGAGGTGGCAGGGGTTGGCTTGCCAGTATGCTGGAGGGGTTTGCAGGATGGGTGCGTGCGTACCTTGAAATATTGTTTATGAAAGGAAATGATTAGGGTTGGTCAGAACCACATTTATAGGTATATACGGGTGTATATACGGTACTTTTGGCAGGAAAATCACCATACATATGGTCATATTCGGTGCAGATATATGGTTCGCAAAGGGAGAGTAAGAATTTGATTAGGGTTGGCCAGAACCACACATTTATAGGTATATACGGGTGTATATATGGTAATTTTGGCAGGAAATCACCATACATACGGTCATATTCGGTTCTGGCCAACCCTAAACATGATGGAAGCTTCATTATGGCACTTTTTATTTGAAGCAGAGGGGGCTTATGGAGACAAGAGCATTGGAAGCAGAGGCTGGTAAATGTGTGTAGGTTTGGGAGAGTAAGGATAAAGATGGTAAGCTATGCCAGAACAAGTATAAAGACAGGGGGAGGGGGTTGAGAGGGCAAAGACCTCTCATTTCCTTGATGAATGTGTGGAGTGGTTTTTACTGCTTGCGCAGTTTTTCTTTTCTTCCAGAGACCAATAGGGGCAGCATTGGGGTTAAGGGTTCGCTTGTCAGGAAGTTGGAAGATGTTTGGAGAAACAGGAGGGCATCGCAACAGGGTACACATTGCGGCCAGGTGCAGTTTGATCTGGGAAAAGTGCCTATGTTCAAGGTGTTTTCTAGCTCTACGTTGGACAGGTGCAATTTTAAGTGGTTTCTGTTTTTCTGGGGAAATGTACCTCATCAATACCTGTGAAGGTAACGTCTAACGTCTAACGTCTAACGTCTAACGTCTAACGTCTAACGTCTTAGCGCAGTAAAAAGGTTACTTACATTCTATGCTCGCTTCCCCTCGCTCACCCCCAGGTCCCGCGGGCTCCAAATCCTCCAAAGCAAGCTCATCGTCAAAAGGCGGGGCCGCTGTCGCTGCTGCCGATGCTGGCAGCTCAGGTGTGAAGCTGAAAAGTTTGATGTCCTCACAGGTCAAATGAAACTTGTAATAGGCAGCTCAGGTGAGTAGATGAAAAAGTGTGATGTTTTCACAAGTCATATGAAACTTGTAAAAGGCAGCTCAGGTGAGTAGCTGAAAAGTGTGATGTCCTCACAAGTCAAATGAAACGTGTAATAGGCAGCTCAGGTGAGTAGCTGAAAAGTGTGATGTCCTCACAGGTTAAATGAAACTTGTAATAGGCAGCTCATGTGCGAAGTAGGAAAATGTGACGTCCTCACAAGTCAAATGAAACTTGAAATAGGCAGCTCAGGTGCAAAGCAGAAAATGTGATGTCCTCACAAGTCGTAAAACAACCTCTAATTTGAAGCTCTTTCGTGCGCACAAATTCACCTGACCGCCCCACCATGAAATAGAGAGTTGTACATATAAGTGTAGGGTTGGCCAGAACCATATATGCTTGGTGTATGTATGACATTAATAACTATTACAGGAACCTGTTGCTCAATGTGTTGATGCAACCTTCCTTGCCAAAATTGTGGGGGCGCCCTCTGCTCAAAGTACACCGGAGTGGAAACAAAAAATCGTCTCTGTTGCTTAAGGTACTTGTATCAAGGGAATATAAAAATGTACCCAACCTATTTTGCTCCTGTATTCGACTCTACATGGGTCCCAGCGCTCACACAATCCTTTTTCTCCAACAGCACGGCAATAAAGGCACCGTGTACCTTAACCAGCTGTGCCCTGCAAATGTTCCGGGTAATGGAAGCATTTGGAATGCTTCCCCTGAATTAAGTGAAGCAGGTGTTGCTGCTGGGGGTGCTGCAAGCCAAGGCACCACACACACACACACACACACTCACACACACTTACACACACACAATTACAAACACACACACACTTACACACACTTACACACACACTCACACTCACACACACACACTTACACACACACACACACACTTGCACATACACAACACCTCAGCTACAGCAAATCTACCAGCTCAACAATGTCCCCCAATGCCTATAACTAGGGTTGGCCAGAACTGTATGTGTGGTAATATCCTTGCCAAAATTACCGCATGTACACCGTATATACGTAAAAATATATGGTTCTGGCCCACCCTACCTATAGCAGGTGCTGCTGGGGGTGCAGCAAGCCAAGGAACCACACGCGCCACCTCAGCTGAGCTCTCCTTAGAAACTGCAGAGGCTGACGAAGCAGAGTGGGCGTGTGCAGTGGGGGGGGCATGGCCCTTCCAGACGCTGTGTGACCAGCTGTGTGTGGACATGCTGGACTCTGTGTGGGAGGTGCGTCCTTTCATGTTCATGCAATCGCTGATGCCATCGGTTTTGTGCATGAGCAGCAGGGCATAGCCATTTTCGGCGCTGTTTGACCAGCTGTGTGTGGACATGCTGGACTCTGTGTGGGAGGTGCGTCCTTTCATGT
>Ga0307963_1002044_pt1:7500-15855 | contig 15855 bp, 15 predicted proteins | sample OrgLakmetagen594_FD_201829 | JGI IMG/M metagenome (GOLD analysis project Ga0307963, IMG submission 201829) | Saline water microbial communities from Organic Lake, Antarctica - #594 | ecosystem: Environmental > Aquatic > Non-marine Saline and Alkaline > Saline | place: Antarctica...
TCACTCACCCATTAAACCACCTACACCCACACCCCACACCCTACGCACACCCACATTTAGTCACCCATATTCACCCACTCACCCACCTAACCACTCACCTACACCCACACCCACACCTACACCCACATCCACACCCACACCTACTCACCCACACTTACTCACCCACACCTACACCCACATCCACACCCACACCTACTCACCCACACTTACTCACCCACTCAACCATTCACCAACACCCACACCCCACACCCCACGCACACACAGGACCCTGACGATGACGTGCGTGCCGCCTCCGCTGACGCCCTGGTCCCCGTCGCCTCAGAGCTCCTCGCCCTGGGGCCCACCAGCGCCCACACAATCCGCACCCTCCTCTGGTCCCTCCTCGCTGAGTTGGATGAGCTGTCCCCTGCCATCGCGAGCGTGGTGCAGCTACTGTCCCACTTGTACTCCCAAGCCCCTCCTCCGCTTCTCCCCGCGCAGGGCAGTGTGGATGTGCCTGCAGACAGTCGCGCGTCTGCTGTTGGTGGCAGCGGCGGAGGTGGTGGTGCTGCTGCTGTTAGTAGTAGTGGTGGTGGTGGTGGTGGTGGTGGTGCTCCTCCATTGAATGAGGCGTCCTCCAAGGAGCTGACGCACCAACTACCTCGGTTGTGGCCGTACCTGCGACATGGACTCAGTGAGTGGGAAGATAATGGTGTTGTTCTTTTATGCTGTGCGTGAGACGTGAGATGTGCGTTAATCGTGTGTGTGTGTGTGTGTGTGTGTGTATGTGTGCGCGCGCACACAGCTGTATAACATGAACTTGGTGGGGGAGAATAAATATGTTATTATACACAGTGCATATAATATGCCTTAAATGTGTGTGTGTGCTGTTGTGTGTGTGAGTGTGTATGCATGTGCGTGTGTGCAGCCGTGCCTGCAATGTGCACTCAGTGAGTGGGGGGAAGCTAAAACAGAATGCTTTTCTTATACACAGTGCGCGTAAACATTTACCCTAACTTTGTGTTTTCATACCTGCAAATGACATGGCTCTGCAAGGTTAGGACCCGGCTGTTATAATCAGGGTTTTTAAAAAGCTGCACAGCACTTGACAGCCTGGCACACCCGAATCCTTCTCACAGGTGGAGTGCGCCTGTCTACCACCACCTGCATGGAGCGCTTGCTTGCAGCCAGCAATCGACAGAGCTGCACTTATTGGCTGCAGCCGCTGGTGGCTATGACCCTGCGCCTGATCTTCCAGCAGCTGCTGACAGAAAACGACAGCCGAGTGCAGGTCGGTGCAAATTGTTTAATTCATATGTAGGGTTGGCGTGCACCGTATATATACGCCGTATATGACCCTGCGCCTGATCTTCCAGCAGGTGCTGACAGAAAACGACAGCCGAGTGCAGGTCGGTGCAGATTGCTTAATTTGTATGTAGGGTTGGCGTGCACCGTATATATACGCCGTATATGACCCTGCGCCTGTTCTTCTAGCAGCTGCTGACAGAAAACGACAGCTGAGTGCAGGTCGGTGCAAATTGTTTAATTCACATGTAGGGTTGGCGTGCACCGTATATATACACCGTATATGACCCTACGCCTGATCTTCCAGCAGCTGCTGACAGAAAACGACAGCCGAGTGCAGGTCGGTGCAGATTGCTTAATTAATATGCAGGGTTGGCCAGGACTGTATATATACACCGTATATGACTGTATATTTGGTCATTCCCCTGCCAAAAATGTCGTATTTGCACCGTATGTAGATAGTTCTGGCCAACCCTTTTTTTATGCCAACCCTCTTCATATACCACAGCATGTCACTGTGAATATGTTGGGACATGGTGCGCTATAACACAGCATGCCCTGACAATCACAGTGCTTTGCTTGTGTTGCCCTTTACGTGCATGCTTGGCGCACGCATGCTCCATAAGGCATATGCCCGCACAGTCACACACACACACACACACACACACACACGTACACACACGCACACACACACACATACACACACACACATACACACACACACACACACACACACACACACAGGCCGCGTCCATGCGTGTGTGGAACCTGCTGCTGGAATGCAGCCCTGCCGAAGCTGTCTCTGCAGTGCTGCGTCAGCCAGCTGTCGGAGGAGCTTTTGCAGGGAAAACAGGGCCTGCTGCAGGCCCAACTGTAGCAGCAGCAGCAGCAGCAGCAGCAGGAGCAGCAGCAGGAGCAGGAGCAGCCGAAGCAGGGACAGCGCCAGCCACAGGTGCCGCAACAAGTAGCGCCTTAGAAGGCGATAAAATGAATGATGGCGTACCTAGCAAGGGAGGCAGTGGCATTACCAACGACACCTGCGTGCTGCGCTGTATGCTGCTGCTGGCGGCCACGCGCCCAGGGCATGAGCTGGATGCAAAGGGCCTCGTGGTGGTGCCGGAGCCCTCTGCGTCTGCGTCTGCTGCTGGCAAGGTGTGCGTGTGTTTGCGCGTGTGTGTGCGTGTGCGTGTGTGTGTGTGTGTGCGTGTGTGTGTGTGTACATGTATGTATTTGCACATGCACATGTGTGCATGTTGTGTGTGCGTGTGTGTATACATGTATGTATTTGCTCATGCACATGTGTGTGTGCATGCTGGGGCTAGCAGACGCGGTTTAATTATATTGACTGGGCGCAAACAGTCTTTGCATCTGCTGCTGGCATGGAACCTGTGTGTGAGTACGTGTGAGTGCGTGTATACATGTGTGTATGTGTGTGTATGTATATGCTATTGACTATCAGCAAGATTACATGTGTGTATGTGTGTGTATGTATATGCCTTGACTATCAGCAAGATGAGCTGGATGGGTATGTAACGTGAGCTTGAAGCAAAGAGCCTCATGGTGGTGCTAGAGCCTTCTTGTTTGCTGCTGCCAAAATGTACATGTGCTCGAAATGCGCCTTTGCGCATAATGCATAACGCAGGAAGCCACTATTCGACATTTTGACTTTTGTTTCTTCTGCGTTTGTACGCCTTCACAAGCGTACACACGTCACGCCTGTGTGTCCTTCCAGCCAGCCTTGTCTTGGGTGCGCAAATCTTTCCCGACCTCCTGTGTGTCCTTCCAGCCAGCCTCGTCTTGGGTGCGCAAATCTTTCCCGACCTCGGCAGTTGTGGCGCCAATCATCAAAGCACGGCGCTTCTTTCAAAAAAAGCTATCAAACTCGATCTCATGCCAATCCTTATCTTGGTTCCATCCCTCTTGACATCGTAGGTGCCCCCCCCTACTGCTGGCAGTGGTGGATCCAAACAGCCAAGCACGGCCCCTCCCCCAGCCAAACGCGCACGAAAAGCCGGCCCGGCAGGTGCGGCGTGTTTTGCATTGTACTTGCTGCTAAGGCAAAGGGTATAGTGTGTGTACCCAAGATGTGTGTGATGCATTTCAAGCTGGTGCGGCGTGTTCTGCATTGTATTCGCTGCTAAGGCAAAGGGTAGAGTGTGTACCCAAGATGTGTGTGCTGCATTTCAAGCTGGTGCGGCGTGTGTTGCATCGTACTTGACGCTTAATAACAGTGTTTAGTGGGTGTGCAGGTGTGCGCGTACACATCGCATTCTCACTGACTGCTGTCTGCATACTGCATCTGCACTGGCTGCTGAGGGGGAAATCCCAGTGTGCGCGCGTATTGCTTTAGCATTGGCTGCTGGGGAAAATGGTCCAGTGTGTAAGCAGGTGCCGTACATACTGCATCTGCACTGGCTGCTGAGGGGGAAAAGCCCAGTGTATTTTGCTTAAGCACAGCTGCTTTGCTTAAACACTGGCTGCTGGGGGAAATGGTCCAGTGTGCAAGCAGGTGTCATACATACTGCATCTGCACTGGCTGCTGGGGAGAAAAAGTCCAATGTATTTTGCTTAAGCACTGGCTGCTTTGCATAAACACTGGCTGCTGGGGAAAATGGTCCAGTGTGTAAGCAGGTGCCGTACATACTGCATCTGCATTGGCTGCTGAAGGGAAAAAGCCCAGTGTATTTTGCTTGAACACTGGCTGCTTTGCTCAAACACTGGCTGCTGAGGAAAATGGTCCAGTGTGTAAGCAGGTGTCATACATACTGCATCTGCACTGGCTGCTGAGGGGGAAAAGCCCAGTGTATTTTGCTTGAACACTGGCTGCTTTGCTTAAACACTGGCTGCTGGGGAAAATGGTTCAGTGTGTAAGCAGGTGTCATACATATTGCATCTGCACTGGCTGCTGAAGGGAAAAAGCCCAGTGTATTTTGCTTAAACACTGGCTGCTTTGCTTAAACACTGGCTGCTGAGGAGAATGGTCCAGTGTGTAAGCAGGTGTCATACATACTGCATTTGCACTGGCTGCTGAGGAAACGGATTCAGTGTGCGGGCAGGGCAAGGGATGTTCTGTTGTGTGTTTGTGGTTGTGCACAGTGCTCAAACCTCGATGTTATGTGCCGCACCTCTCTCCCAACGCTTCACAAATCACCTCATGCCTGGTGCACACAGTCAAGCCGCAGCAGCCCTCCCAGCCCACACCCACCTCACAATTCAACGGCAGTGTTGAAATCCCACTATTATGTGCTGCACCTCTCTCCCAACGCTTTGCAAATCACCTCATGCCTATTGCACACACTCGCAATTCAACAGCAGTGTTGACATCCCACTATTATGTGCAACACCTCTTTCACGATGATGCTTCACAAATCAACGATGCTTCACAAATTAACGATGCTTTACAAATCACCTCATGCCTGGTGCACGCAGTCAAGCCGCAGCAGCCCTCCCACCCCACACCCACCTCACAACTCAACGGCAGTGTTGAAATCCCACTACTATGTGCTGCACCTCTCTCCCAATGCTTTGCAAATCACCTCATGCCTATTTCACACACTCGCAATTCAACAGCAGTGTTGAAATCCCACTATTATGTGCAACACCTCTTTCACGATGATGCTTCACAAATCACCTCATGCCTGATGCACGTAGTCAAGCCGCAGCAGCCCTCCCACCCCACACCCACCTCACAATTCAACGACAGTGTTGAAATCCCACTATTATGTGCTACACCTCTTTCACGATGATACTTCACAAATCAACAATGCTTCACAAATCAACGATGCTTCACAAATCACCTCATGCCTAATGCACACAGGCAAGCCGCAGCAGCCCTCCCACCCCACACCCACCTCACAATTTAACGGCAGTGTTGAAATTCCACTATTATGTGCTGCACCTCTTTCACGATGAAGCTTCACAAATAGGGTTGACCAGAACCATACATTTATATGTATATACGGTGTACACACGGTATTGTTTAAGCAGGGAAATCACCATACATACGGCCATATACGGTGCAGACATACGGTTCTGGCCAACCCTATTCACAAATCACCTCATGTCTGGTGCATGCAGGCAAGCCGCAGCAGCCCTCCTGCCCAGCACCCGCATCCCACCCAGGCGGCAGTGCCTTCAGACCAATAGTACATGTGGTGGGGTCAGCTGGGGAGGGGAGCGCCATCGCCATGCGTGTGCGGGGGGCAGACGCGCTGGGGCGGCTGTGCAGACACATCAATGGGAGGGTGAGATGAGCTGAGAATTCTAGTGGTATTGTTATGTTAATCTTTGGTACTCTTAAGTTCATTATGTCCTCTTTGTGGGTGCTGATGGTGCAGTGGTTGATGTTGGTTAGAGAGGGGATTACCAGGCGTTGCGTGTGCGGTCGGGCGGGTGGTGGGTGCGTTGTGCGTTGGGACAATTGTGCAGGCACTCCATTGGGAAGACGAGCTGATAGTTTTGGTAGGTGTTATGCGTGTATGTGTCTTACGCATGCATGTGTGTGCGTGCTTAAATGGGTATATATGTGTGTGTGTGTGTGTGTGTGTGTGTGTGTGTGTGTGTGTGAATCATGTGTTCACATGATGAGGACGCAGCTGTCAATGCGCCGTCCGTACATTTTGGTCGAAGTGCTGTTGATAATAAGGATAACCAAGCAGGTTTAGTCAGGTTTCGTTTGTAAATGCTGGAAACGTGGTGGTGGTTGCTGGGTGGAAATGGGTGCCATCGCCATGTGTGGGATGTAGGCACACCAACGTCAATAAAATCATTATTATACAAGCAAGACACTCGCACACTACAGGCAGCCCTGCTTGCATGCTGATTAACATATACTTCCCGCACACATCGCAGGACGGTGGTCTCGCACAGTCAGAGACGCTCTCAGTCCTTGCTCTGCCTTTGGCTACGATGCGTAGCCTGGCATCACCTACGCAGTGTCAGAGAAATCATGTCTACACGTTCTGCTCTCACACATCACAGGACAGTGGTCTCGCACAGTCAGAGACGCTCTCAGCCTTTTCTCTGCCTTCGGCTACGATGCGTAGTTTGGCAGCACTGGTGCTGTGCCAGTGGGTCAAAGCAGGCAAGGAGAGAAGGAGCGCAGACGGCTCAGAGGCAGCTGCTGCTGCCTCACCCCAAGTGCGTGTGTGTGTGTGTGTGTGTGTGTGCTTGTGTGTTGCGTGGGCAGAGTGGGGGTATTTGTAAACTTGTACACATGTGTGTTAGTATGCGTTCGTGGATGTATGTTTGTGTGTGTGTGTGCGTTGCGTGGGTATTGTGGACTTGTGAGGATGGGTTGGCACGCTTCATCAAAAGCATCAATACAAGCACTCAAGGAATAAGCCACATTGTTGCAGCCTTGCTAGCATGCGGTCCAAATTGCATAAAACACAAATGCACGCTTGCACACACACAAACACACACATACTCACACACACACACACACGCACACACACATAAACACAAATGCACAAACACATTGTAGTGCACGCATACACACTCATTTACGCTTGCACATTAACACGCAGATCCAGCAGCAGCTGCAGCAGGCCCTGGCTTCCACCAGCAGCCTTCCTTTCTACCCCGCCTCCTCAGCGCCTTACTCAGAGACCAATACCTACTACGACCAAATGCGGAGGGAGGTGCTTGCACTCATCAATGCTTGCATGCAGGTGTGTGTGTGTGTTTGTGTGTGTGTGTGTGTGTGTGTGTGTGTGTGTCACTGTGTTCTGTAGCAGGGAATGCTGGGGCACTTGAGTGTTTGTTCGTGACAACCAAATGTGAACGAAGGTGCTTGCACTCATCAACCCATGCATGCACGCAAACATGACAATTTTAAGTAGAAGTTGACGAGCCGTTTTTGTGTGTTTCGAACAATTTAATGAGGGAGGTACATTCTGCTTTTAAGCATTCAGCTTGTGTCACTGCATGCAGGTGTGCGAGCGAATTGGCCGCTACTGCACACTTTCAAATCACCTGCATCACTGAATGTCAATCTCCGCATTATAACAGACAATATGTGTATCGCCTGTGCAGTCAGAAATGCTGGCTGCTGCAAAGCCCTGTAGACCTGACAGTAGACCCTCCACGTTTACCCGATGAATATTTAAAAGCTGTACAGAGGCCAGCTGGCCGCTTCTCACTCTTGGAGACCTGCCATTTCATCATCACGTTATAGTATCATTAATACAAAGATCGTATGCAAGGGGGCTGGCTGCTGCATTCCCCTGGAGACCTGCCGGTAGATCACTCACGTTCGTGTGATCAAATTCTAATTGGTGTCTGAACACCGTACGCAGGCGGGCTGGCTGCTGCACACAAATGGAGACCTGTCGGTCGATCACTCACCTTTGTGTGATCAAATTTCAATCAGTGTTTAAAAACCGTACGCAGGCAGGCGGGCGGGCTGCTGCACACCCCTGGAGACCTGCCAGTCAATCAGTCACGTTCGTGTGATTAAACATCAATCAGTGTTTTAACACCGTACGCAGGCTGGCTGGCTGCTGCACACCCCTGGAGACCTGCCGGTCGATCATCTCAATGCTGAGCACGTCCTGCAGCTGCTGTCCACAGTGCCGGAGGCCGCACAGGTATGTGGCTGTGGTGTGGCGCTCAGTTTTCAAATGTACGCCTGCACAGGTTTGTGGCTGTGGTGTGGTGCTCAGTTGTCAAATGTATGCCTGCACAGGTTTGTGGCTGTGGTGTGGTGCTCGGTTGTCAAATTTATGCCGCACAGGTTTGTGGCCGTGGTGTGGTGCTCTGTTGTCAAATATATGCCTGCACAGGTTTGTGGCTGTGGTGTGGTGTGGTGCTCTGTTGTCAAATGTATGCCGCACAGGTTTGTGGCTGTGGTGTGGTGCTCGGTTGTCAAATCTATGCCGCACAGGTTTGTGGCTGTGGTGTGGTGTGGTGCTCGGTTGTCAAATGTATGCCGCACAGGTTTGTGGCTGTGGTGGGGTGTGGTGCTCGGTTGTCAAATGTATGCCGCACAGGTTTGTGGCTGTGGTGTGGTGTGGTGCTCGGTTGTCAAATGTATGCCGCACAGGTTTGTGGCTGTGGTGTGGTGTGGTG
>Ga0307963_1002045_pt1 | contig 15854 bp, 12 predicted proteins | sample OrgLakmetagen594_FD_201829 | JGI IMG/M metagenome (GOLD analysis project Ga0307963, IMG submission 201829) | Saline water microbial communities from Organic Lake, Antarctica - #594 | ecosystem: Environmental > Aquatic > Non-marine Saline and Alkaline > Saline | place: Antarctica: Organic Lake...
GTGTGTGTGTGTGTGTGTGTGCGTGTGCGTGTGCGTGTGCGTGTGCGTGTGCGTGTGCGTGTGCGTGTGCGTGTGCGTGTGCGTGTGCGTGTGTGTGTGTGTGTGTGTGTGTGCGTGCGTGCGCGTGTGTGTATGTGTGTGTGAGTGTGTGTGTGTGCATACTCGCCTCCCAAATAAGGATGCTGGCTTGAAGCGCTCGTGTTGAGTACGCTCATTTTTATGTAATTTTGTAATTCAGTGGTTGATCTCAGTAAATATCACCTGCATGGAAATTCCCCAAGAGGTAGGCAGAAACCTGAATTTGAATATTGCTCAGATATTTGTGGGGGTTGAGTTCAATGTGAGTTGCGGATCTGATTGCTTATAGGCTTGATGTTTCATGAGAACTCCGAGGCTGTGGAGTGGGTTCCTTGTGTGGCTGCTGTATATGGTGCCTGTTGCTCCTGGCAGGATGGTGTGAAAGGTTTTATGGTGTACGAGTAAGCAAGGCATAAGCAGCTAGTGCCAGATTTTTGCTTGTTGAGGGGTTTACACAGTACTTAATTTCGATTGAATACATATATTGCGTTTGTTTGGTTGTACGTCTCTTGGTTTAGGAGGTATGGATTGGCAGGAGGTATGGATTGGCAGCGCCATTTGCTGGGTTATCACGGACAACTCTTTTTGCATTATTGGCAGACCTCGTTTGATACGTGTTTGTTGGGTATCGTTTGGGTTGTGGTTGCTGGGTTGGAGAAACTATGATAGCATCTGGCTTGCAGAATTTCCGCCGCTGTTGTGCATTGAGATTGGAAATTTATAGCCAAGTTGGGATTATTCCTATCCGTGTCTCGTCTGAAGGGCGAAAAAAGCCTTGTTGTACCATGTTTTCACGACTGCCTACATCATGCTTGTGCTAGCAGGCCTATTTGCCTTGTTGGATCGCTTGTAAAATCATTCGCCCAGCAACGTTGTGCCTGTTAATAGTCATTCTTAATAAAGTGACGACTGCAGCCTGACAGCATGTGGTAGGTGCCGTCTAGCTTCTGGCAGATGGGGCAGATTGGTGGGCCTTCTTTATGGTTGCACTGAGCAGCACGCATATGGTTGTAGATCAAATCTGTGTGGCAGAGCATGACAATTTCTTTTTTCCAGAAGTGACACTTGCAATTTCCCAAAATGAGTTATGTCTTTCTCGACAATGCCTTCCCTGATCAGTTCTTAATATTTTGTGTAGCATTTTGTGGACTGATGGTCTGAAACCTTTTAAGACCTAGTTTGTGTTGGACGTGCGTGTGTGCTTTTACAGCATCAAGATCTGAGAAAATGGAGAGCCTTTCTGCTAGAGGCCCTCGTTGGCAGGTGTCAACAGTATCTAGTAGGCAAGCTGGGGGGGTTCTCCCACCCTTGCTGGCCAGAATATGGATGAATGGGGATGGTCGTCGGATTAATGTGGATATCATGGCCACTTTGATTTTCCGCAGAGCAATTTGCTATAGCATCAGCACACCCATTCCCTAGGATGCCAGCATAGGCGTTGACCTTGTAGAGATAAAATTGTGTCTTTTAGATTGCTGGATGTAGTGTACAATGGTTTCTAGCTATTTCACGTGCTTGTGCCGTTTCATGCGCTGGGGGTAGAGGATGCTGTTTCTTATTTGCCATAGTGTAGTAGCGCTGCCTGTTGCGATAAGGGTGTGTTCATTTATCATTCCTGCTAGCTCGGCTCTGTTTATGGTTTTGTGTTCCCTCCAGGATTTACTGTGGTGATTTTGTTGGATTGAGGGTGGTACACTCCAGCTCCAATGGACTGAGATCTATTTTCTTTGTTTGTAATACAACTCCCATCTGTGAAGGCCCATTCGTTCCAGTTAGGGGCCTTGAGTTCTAGCAAGCGCTTTTGTTGTATATGATGGAAGGGGACCTGGATGTGCAATGTATCGCTTATGACTGATGGCTTACTCTGTAAACTCTGTAATGCATCGCTTATGTCGCCAATGTTTGCATTAGTAACTGTGTTTCCAAAGTTTTGGGGAACTTACGTATGTTTGCCATTCTTGGCAGCATCCTTTCAGTTGGCGATTCAAGAAAAGTTATGGTGCCTGCGTTTTTATTCCAAATTGCCTCTGGTAATATGTCTCCTTTGTATTTTTAGATGAGTTGTTCCAGGCTACCAGGATGTGCACCTGTTCAGTCAATTCTCAATAGAGCAATTGGTTGATTATCCAATAAAGCAAGTCAGTGCCCAGATTTCCTCTGCAACACAACAATACATTTTTCTTTAACGTCTGTGCTTATGGATTTAATGTTGACTGACAAGGACCCGTCACTGACCGATCAGCCGAACAGTCTGGCTCCCCCCATGTACATCTACAATCGTACGGAATGCAACTGCAAGCGTTGTCACGCAAAGAATGCAAAGAAGCAGGAGGACTAACTTGCTGCCTGGTGTCTGCTCAGTGACAACCGTCCAAAATTAAAATTCAGTGCAAGACTTTCAGTTCAGGGCTTTTTTGACAGTCTGTAGGGTTTCTCCTTTTTGTAAGTGTAAGCATGGAGATCATCCTGGTCTCTCTGCTGTTCTGTAACCTGGATGTTCTTGACCAGAACTGAACCTAACATGAACATCATTACTGAGAACGTCCTGGGCAATCGAATACACGCAGTACCCTCCCAATTACACACTGCAAGAATCGGGGATGCAAGCTCCTTGTACTTGGCACGGCACCCTGTCAGTGGCACTACAGCAGCTGAGTTTTGTGGAGGTGGAGGCAGACCCTGGTCTGCGGTTTAGGGGGGAAGGAAAGCAGAGGGTTTGGGTGTTAGGCACTGGCCCTTCAAACATCTGCTGTCAGGCTGCAAGCACATGTTACGTGTGTACACGTCCCTTGAGAAAAGGTGTATAACTAACTGGAGGTTAGTCCAACGGTGACCGGTGAAGCTGGTTCGACTCCAGAAGGCAGTTCTTAATATAAGTAGCAATATACACCCACCCTACTGCCTTAGCCGTTGGTCAACCATAGTACGCTAGGCACTTCGTAACAGCACAAGGAGAGGGGAGAAGAATTTACGATGACGCAATGAAGCTTCTTCACACTGAAGTGCCAGAACTGAACAATTGATATGCTTGATAAACTGATGAAGGGCTGGCTCACAGAACAGAGGACGTGGTGTGTGCATAGAGGTTTCATTCATGTTGACTCTTGCCTGAGCGCAATACCTTAATACAAACAGCAGTGCTTCCCCTATGAAGAATGTGAAGAACAAACACCATTACATCTTGGCTGCAAGGTGCGTTGATTTCAAGGCAGACATAATGAGTCTAGATACGCTGCGTCAATTCAAACAAGTCCTTGTTCTGATTGTGCTTTGCTGTGTAGCAGCAGGGCCCATAGCAAGGGAATGATGAACCTGACCATGTTTGATGTTCCAGACCCTCTCGTTGTGCAAGTGCTGCTCCTCACACATGAGTTTTATGTTTGATGAATTATGCCTCCCTCATTCTGGTATCCTCAGTGTGACAGGTGTTCAACAACATGAAGTTCATGTGCCCAAAACATACAGATGATGATTCCCCCTCTTTGGTTTAATGCAGTTGGTCCTGGCAGATGCGTAATTGATTTTACTATTTTATTCAGCGCTGCAAAAAAAGCAGGTATGCCTTTTTTCCCTTTCCTAGTTTTTTTTGTAGGTGCTACAAGTCTATGGTGCTACCACAGACACTCCTCAAATGCTTCAAATTGCTTTAAATATGCAGCCTAGCACCAGTAACACTTTTTGACAGAGTGGCTTTATCTGTAGCCTTTGCAACCTTTGTAACCAGCCAGTATGCGTTGACATTCACAAAGGGAAGCAGTGCCTGCCAAGGTTGTTGTGTAACTTGTCTTGAAGACACACTGACTGATGGCTTAGTCTGTAACATCTGTAACCTCTGTGAGACGCAATAGATTTAATTTGTCACTTGCTGAAAGTCTGATGATCTATTATCAAGTTATCTGATCTGACTACAAGCAATGACATGAAAGCAATCCAACAGGTCAAATTACCAGCATGATAAGTACCTGCCTAGCTAGTAAATCATCTGACTGATTTGAGGGTGGAACATAGATAAAAGGGAGTAGCAGAATCCTGCTAGCAAAAATCCTGCAGCTCCCTCCCTAGCGTGTCTGCCGCCTTGCTCTAGGTACAGGTTGGCCTGCTTCCCCTTGCTCTCAGCTCTTAGTAAAACAACCCGACTCTTGTGATCTAAACCTTTAGCTCACTGCACCCCTTTCTTGTCTCCCTAGTATGGGCTCGTAATGCTGAGAGTGGCGTGTTGGCGCAGCTGCGTTTTCTGCAGGGGAACTCTCTCTTCTCTTTGGGTTGTGTTGGAGTTAGTTTTGGCGCACCAGTCATCGCAATGGCTCAGCTGCTTTTATCCTGGCTAACTATTAACTCCCCTGGGTTTTATGTTGAGTGCCTCGCGGTGGTGTAGCTAACTCTTTACTAGCCCTGCCTGTCTTCCTAAACCTTGTTCTTTTTACGTAGGCACCAAAGTACGTAGGCTTTCCTTCTTTCTTTCCCGTGCTTGACCTTCTCGTATACGTTTTGCCCTTCTTCTCATCACCCTGGTTGTCCCCCCTACTTTATTTTATCTCTTCCAGTCTGCCTCTCTTGCTCCCTTTTTATTTATAAATTTTCAGTTTGTTTCAACCTCGTAGTAGGGAGTTTGCTATCTCCTCTTGACCTATGGAACACGCTAAGCAACGACCAAAAATCCCTACATTACCCTAACAAAAAACACCCCCATGCTGGTAGTGATAACACACCCAAGTAATTAGTCACCGCTGAAATTAGTCACATGATGAAGGTCAGGGAAACTGTACCAACACGATTATGTTGTAGGATCTCACCTGTTTGCTTATGGTGGCTGTTGCGCTTCATTTGAGCAAGCAGTGCAAGCAGTGCGGCAGGGCACTTCCATTTCTAATCAAGAGGGATGGAGAGATGTCGAGGGATTGAACCCACAGGACACAAATAGCAAGTTGGCAACATGTCAATCTCTTTAATTTTGCTGTGCCATTGCTTTGATCTTAATGTGCGTGCCCTGCCTCTTCTTTTGCCGAGACATTTGCATTCGGGTCTGTCTCAACATGTCTTGCGGAATGTTAGCCGTTTTAGGCTGAGGGTGAACACCCTCAATTAGGATCATGAAAACTCTCTTTCGTGTGACTGTTGTGTTTGTGAGGAGATCCAGGATGAAGCGCGTGCCCTTTTGATGTGTAGAGACGCAGACGTTTGTGCTTTAAGGAGAAAGTTTGCTCCTATTCAGTCAGATGATTTTCAGTTTCAGTTTGCAACAAGTCAGTGCCCTGGTGGTTTATAATTTCCCAATAATTTCCTCTTACAACACAAACTTTTTTCTTTGTGTCTGTTGACTCACAAGGACCAGTCACAGGCCGATCAGCCGAACTGTCTAATCTAATCTTGAAAATGTGGCATGAAGATGGTTCTTGTGTATGTGACCAATGTCCTGGTGAAGATGAACATGTTCAGAACGAGGTGCATGCTCTTTTAATTTGCCAAGACCATCGAGTTTGTGAGCTGAGGAAACACTTTTCCTTTCTGTTTTCACCTTTTTTTGAGGACTTTTCAGCAGCCCAACCCTTTTTGCTGCAACAGGTCAACAACCAACTTGTTCATGATTTCCTTTCTCAGCAGAACAATAGACTTTTTCTTTTCTTTCTAAGCTTATGGATTTATTTGTGGCTGGCCGAGACCAGTCAGCAGTTGATCAGCCAAACTACCTGGCTGAAGGTCACCCCCCATTGTAACCATTGTAACCATTAATCTTGAAAATCTAGTCTTAATGGTGGGCATGTCGTATGCACGCTATTAATGAAATTGCTTCCCCCATCCAAATGAGGCACATAGCTGAAAACTTAGTTATTTGCTATACAAAACGGTAGGAAAAGGATGTAACATTCAGGGGGACAGGAGCAAGAGTAATTGACAAAAAATGGCAAATATATAAAAGAAGACAAACAGTTTTTTTTTTCCTGCCAAGTAGACAAGGCAGGAAGGGCCAAACTTGCTATTCTGAATTTTACGTTAAAAAAGAACGTAAGCTAATTCAGTCTACAGCTAATTAATTGCATGCAATTGCAATAATGTAACAAGCACATCCCACAAGTGGTGGTCATTGTAGAGAGCACGCAAAAACTTGCCGAGCCTTGGCGCTCAAATGAATCAGTATGCAAAATGCTCTCGATTTGCTCTAAATTAGTGCTCCATTCAATGGTTGGCTAGAGCTCACTTTAAACCGATCCTGACTCTCAAGGCCTGCACTTGCAAACAGACTATCAGCGCCAAGTAACAAAATCTCCCTGCATTGCTGTATTCCATATTATACACTACTAGCTACAAAGCATTCCCAAGGACCATGGTAATTTTATCGGCATGAGGAAGAAGCAGCGTAGCCACCACAGCCGTCACCAAGGGGACAGACAGGTTATCGTCAAGGAACTGCAACAAGAAGAAAGAGAATTTGCGCACGTGCGTGCGTGTGTGCACATTGAGCTAAATAAGCAGCTTAAAATTGAACAGTGACTGTGACAACATTATTCTTAATTTTGTGAGTAGCCAAGACGATGACCTGGAGCTCAACACGAGCGTGCTACACAATGGGTAACTTAGAGCACGCAGGCCAGGCTCTAGTCTTATCACCGAGGGGTTTGGCATTTGTGCATGCTGGCCTGAATAGTGGCTTCCCTTTTTTTTGAGGGCAAGCCACCAGGCTAGCTTATGTTTGCCTTGCAGGTAGTGTCGTGCCTTACCTGGTTAATAGGAAGTGACTCCACCAGGGCAGCAAGGCCGCTGATAGCAGCCACGTACGGCACCAGCTGCAAGACATCGTATGACTCAACGTAGCCACACGCTTTGAGGATGGCTAGTAATCTGGGAGATTAAGACAGGGCACAAAGAAGAAAACTGAGAACATGAGATGCCAATTAGCTTTGTGAGCTGGCAGACGTGCCGCAGCATGCAGCTTGTAGCGCTACAGATTAAGCAGCGCATTCAATATCAAAAGTGCTTGCGTATTGACATTTACACACCAACTGCGAGTAAATGAGTTCACACACACACACACACTCACCTAGGGTTGGCCAGAACCATAAATATACGGTGTGTATACGGTAGGTATTTTTGGCTGGGAAAACACCAGATTTACGGTCATATTATATGGTAACGGCCAACCCTGCACATATCACACTCACATACAGACGCATGCACATATGTTATACACACATACGTACCCAAGAGAAAACGCTGTGCCAGCAAAAACCATGGCCAGGCTGCCAGCCCAGCTTTTTTTGGGGTTGTAGAACAGCCGGTTGCCTTCTCCCCACCTTCGCCCTACGATATCTGCTAGTCCATCTCCTCCACACATCAAAGACACAGCCAGGATGCCTGCAGCATTAAGGAACACAGATATTTCATCATATTGACGCCTTTAAGGTAAATGGAGTGCTCACTGGCCAGGTGCAGGGCATACTTCATAAGAGCACACAGCATACGGTGGAATTTCATGCGCATACGCCTAGCATCAGCGTTTTCACACCTGCAGGGTTATCTCTCCAGCAGATCAACGTGGCAGCTACGAGCACAACGCAGTAATATAGGGGGCCCTTGAGCAGTTCATCCTCATCCTGTCACACGTGTAAAAACAATCAAGTTTCATGTGGGCAATCATGATGTCTAGCGCAGATGACACATGTGTGCAAGTAGCCTCGTGATATTTAATGCATTTGCATGTCACACAAGAGTAGTTGTTCTTTAAAAATCCAGGCTGAGTGTGCAATATCAGGACACAGGTACCTGGCAATAGATATGCAAAAACTTACCCTTCTCTTGCAGCATTCATGGGGAAAGAGTTTGATGCACAACGCACAATCATACACACAAGCGCCATATTGATCGCCCTGTGGCTCTTACCCCGCTTCTGCTCACACTGGCCACCAGGCCATCATCCCGGACCATACCCGTGCCTACTGCCAGCAGACGCACGGCGTTCAAGGCAGGCACGATGGCAGCAAAGACACGGGCCCAAGGAAGCATGCTGCATGTTTTGTGATTGTCCATGTGCTTGCTTGCTTGCTTGCGTGCGTGCGTGCGTGCGTGCGTGCGTGCGTGCGTGTGTGTATGTACGCATGTGTGTGTGTGTGCGTGTGTGTGCTTGTGTATGTGTGAGAAAGAGTGTGTCCATTTGGATTTCTTTATCTAAATTGTAAGCAACCTCAAAGCACCACTTCATAACGACCCACACCTGAATAGCGGCCAAGTCAGGATAAAAATGGGCCCAGTAGTCATGTGCACCAACTTACGGCTGAGTTTCTGTGGAAAGGTGTGAGGGAGGGCTGCTTTTGTACGAAGTGACAAATATGGACGTATAGGTGCTGTCGCCCTCCAAACCTTTTCTAAAAGCCCCTGCTTGACAGCTACATCAAACAGCTTTGTCCAGACCCTCGCCCCTGCGGCAGCTCCCACACAGCACGTGACATCCCGTAAATATGGCACTGCCAGAACCTCCGGAACTGCAGTTGTGCCCACCTGTACAAAGAAAGGGCATCTTTTCACCCGTGAACGTCCTGTTGAAATCCCTCTCTCTTTCTCCAATTCATTATACCTGTCTCCTACATCTGTGAAGACCTTTAGCAGGATGTATACAGCGTGCGCGAAGCAGTGGCGCACCGCCACTGGGCACACGAGGGCCTGGCTGGTGTTGTGCCCGTGCTTGCCGGTTTGAGGCTTTCATTTCAGCACTGACAGCCACAACCACTTAAGCTAGGCAAGATGCCTTGTTATCATTTTAAAGATTAAAAACGTGCTTGCATATTCAAAGTAACAGATGTCACCGGTGTGCCGGTAAAAATTAAAATATGTTGTTGCAACACAGTAACGTGGGTGTGCAACCAAATGTGTGTTCCAGGCAATCTGTCGTGGCTCCTCCCCCTGCGATCACCTCCAATCGTAGGGGACGCAGCAGTAAAGCTTCTCCAATCACTGCCAGAGCCGCGAGAGGGGTGAACCCAGCTTTGGTGGTGGGGGCAGGATCTCAGCAGCGCCGGGCATCCAGGCCCGTCCGAGCTGCTGCCTCTTCCGCGGATGCGCCCACCTCCTCCTCGTCCCAAGTGTACGACACGGTCATCGTGGGGGGTGGGCTGTCGGGCCTCGTGGCCGGTCAGGCGCTCGCAGCAAAGCACGGCATCCGGAACTTCCTTGTCACGGAGGCCCGGGAGCGGGTGGGAGGCAACGTCACCTCCTTGGAGGGAGATGGCTACATCTGGGAGGAGGGACCCAACAGCTTCCAGCCCAGTGACTCCATGCTCCAGATTGCTGTGAGTTGGGTTTGGGATATTTCTGCCCACAATAATCTGAGATAAAATCTAAAGCAGTGTCTAGTCACACAGACACACACACACACACACACACACACACACACACGCACACACACACACACACACACACACCACACATACGCATACACATACACACACACTCACACACACCACACACACACATACACGCACCCACGCACACATGCTTGCACATACGCACGACATGTGTACCCATGCACAGACGGACGTGTACAGACACACGTATGTTAACACACATGCACACATTTGAGCATGCACACATGCGCACTCACTCATACCTCGTACGCACTACACATACGTGCACACACACATACACACGAACTCAAACTCAATCACACACACTAAAACAACACATACACACGCACACATAGAACTAAATACACACACGTAAACACACGCACACACTCTCACATACACAAACAAACTCGCACACACAACATGAACATTCACAAACACAAACACACACACAGACACACACACATACACGCATCTACACCTGGGCACACATTTTACATTTTAAAATCGAGTGTTATTGTGTGTGTGCAGCCCATGCACGTCATCACCCACACGAATTTCCGTGCAAGACACGACACGACACAATACATACATACACCCACATTTACACCTGACACGGTGGGTTCCTTTAACACACCTTGTATCTCCGGTGATGAAAAGGTGACAAGATTTGTTCAGTCCTTAAGCCTTCTCCCTCTCTGTACCCATTAGAGCTGCTTGTGGGCACAGCCGTGACCCGCAAGTGGCTATCACACCCACACCCAAGAGCCAGTACCATTCAATGCCCTTGTACTTGCTATGCATGCGCATGGACTTGGTGTTTAACAGGAATATGCGCATGCATCGCGAGCTAGAACACCTCTAAAAGCTGCCATGTGTATCGTGTGTGGCGTTGGTGCAGGTAGACGCAGGGTGCGACAAGGAGCTCGTGTTTGGCGACCCCACCGCACCACGTTTTGTGTTCTGGGAGAACAAGCTACGCCCCACACCCTCAGGCTTGGATGCTTTCACGTTTGACCTGATGAGCATCCCTGGCAAGATCAGAGCAGGCCTGGGCGCGATAGGCCTGCTGAACGGCACCATGCCAGGTGTGTGTGTTTGTGTTTATGTTTGAGTCTGTCCATTTGTGTGTGTGTATGTGTGTGTGCCTTATGGTTGAAATGGAAGCACACTCTGAGCTCTTAATTGATTAGTGCGCATTAGGTCAGGACATGTGAAGGTGCAATACGCTGCTGTGTTCTTAATGGGCGTTTTGAGTTAGCATGGAGGACACCATTGATATTGGATAGAAGGTCCTCCTTTTTGACGTGCGTGCAGAGAAAGAGGAGAGCGTGAAAGAGTTCATCAGCCGCAACCTGGGGGAGCAGGTGTACTACCGCTTGATCGACCCCTTTTGCTCGGGTGTATATTCTGGCGACCCTGCCAAGCTCTCCATGAAGGCCGCTTTTGGCAGGGTGAGTTGAGTTTGTGCATGTGTGTGCATGCGTGCGCAAATGTGTGTGTGTGTGCGTGCAGTCTCGTTCTTGCAGCTGCAGCTTGTGCATTGCCTGCATGGGTCATACAAGTGGCACGTGCTCAATTCCTCCATCCCACAGATCTATGTCAATCAGGTTGCCGTCCGATCGTCCTTGCTTGCACACCCCAGATCTGGATCCTAGAGAAAATGGGTGGCAGCCTAGTGGGGGGCTCCCTCAAGCTGTTCCAAGACCGCAAGAATAACCCAGCTCCCCCACGCAACCCACAGCTGCCTCCAAAGCCAAAGGTGACTTTCAAGAAATCAGGCATGTGTTTGGTAATGTACCTGCCAGAGTATGAATGCATGTTCAAATGCCCATTTTTCCCATTTTCCCTTCGCTCGCATCTGCATCTAACCTGACAATCTGTTCCTTTCTTGCTGGCACTTAGCAGTTTCCGATCTATTCAATGTTGGCTTGCTTCCGTCACGTGCGTGTTGCTCCATGGCAATTTACCACATTGAGGTACCGCTCAAGGCTATTTCAGGAGGTACTCAGTGCCAGTCATGGGGCACTCCATTATTTGTTTGCTGCCTATTCACTTATTCCCGCGTCAAATCAAAGTATCAGCTGCCATAGATATCAGGCATCTCCACTCTTACAACCTCGTTGTTCGCTGCCTCTTGCTCCATTGTCTGACCTGACACTTCCTGGTATCGAAACAACAGATCCCCTGGTTAATTTGCCCGCATCCCACCTCACATCTTGAACAGGGTCAAACTGTGGGCTCCTTCCGGAAGGGCCTACAGACGCTCCCTAACGCCATCGCCCGTAATATCAAGGACAACGTCAGGTATTTGATCTCTTCCCTCTACGGTGGATTTCCCCCCTCCACAGTGGAGGACTCCTCACAATAACCAGTTCCAAAGTGGCCCTTTCTGATTTGGCGTGGAGAGTGGTATTGTGCCTGTCCAGCTTTTATTCTTGCAGCCTCTTTGCTGGATTGCACACACGCCAATGCTGGTGCTCCTAGGGGGCACGTAGATTGTGTGGTGTACAGACCGAGCGTGTTGATTAAAGGGATTACAGCAAAAGGAGTTCAACGCGTAGGCTTTTCAAACCTCACAGATTTGGGCTCAATTTGCATCTGGGCATTCAAATTTCACTGGAGGACTGCATGATGATCCACTGCATGTTTACGTGTGTATGTGGCTATGTGTGTAATGTACCCTTTGAGGGGCTTACAGCCTCATGCACCATGTGCCATGTCTCCTCCTTGCACATGGCAACGCTTGCATATACTGTTTTTCGCTCCTGCGTGGTTCAGGCGCACTTTATGCCATATCAAGAAACTAGTACCAGTTTGCGTAGAACACCGCTAAGCCCCCAGTCCCCATCTGAGCCTTGTCTTGTGTGTGTTTGCCTTTGACGCAGAGTGAGCTGGACGTTGACAGGAGTGTCTAAAGATGCAGCCACTGGCCAGTACGTGTTAAGGTGTGTGTCTGTTAAGAGTTTTTTTATTATGGTTTGCGCTGCACAGATCTGAGATGGATCTGCACAGACTACCTGCACAGGCTTGTGTGTGGTTCTATGGTGTAAACGCTTGTACCATGTACCATGTGACAACAACGATGTGCTGCACATGTATTTAAGCCTTCTGCTTAGACATATCAGAGCTGCATTTCCAGCACCGTGCAAGTCACGGTCTGTTTTAAGCTGCATCAACGCAAAGTGAGAACGGTGCAAGCTAGCAACGTGTAATTGTAATATGACGCTCAATCAGGGTTAGTAGGGTGGATTTGAGAGGCCTGTCTGGGTGCATGCACGCTTGTGTGCAGCTCATGCTTCTTGCTCAATCCCCCCTGTCATTCTCCATGGGTGCCCTCTCTCACTCCACACCAATTTTTCTGCACACATACACACGCCTCTTTCCTTAACCCTCCTTGCGTATGTCACATTGCTCCAATCCCTGTTGAGATCCCCTGCACGTGTGCACCATGCATATGTTTAAGTGTGCCGTACAATTGCAATCACCTGCAGCTACAAGACCCCCAGTGGCCCTCAAGAAATAAGGTCGCACCACGTCATTACCACCATCCCCTCCTGGGTGGCTGCAGACCTGCTGAGACAAAACTCTGTAAGTGCTACTCAATACTACTCGACAGCACCTTTCCTTGTAGTGGTTGAATCCTCATCCCACCCAGATCCCGACTTTTTCTCGATCTGCTTGCTCTTGGACATTTCGAATTCCACCCCCTTGCGTTGGGGTACTTTTGGAAGAACGTTTTTGCGTTGCAGGGCCAAACCTTGGACGTCTAGTATGTGATGAAGAAGGCAGATCGTGCTCGGTGTCCTGCAGGCTCACAGCAAAATATTACAGCAAAATGATACACCTAGGGTTATCATACATAAACAAACTCGTCGTTCCTTCACCACCTTTGCTCCAACCCATGCAACTTATGCAATGTGTGCGCTCACTCCTTACTGCACCTCTCTCCATGTGTGCGGTCTGATATATAGCTAACTTCTGGCTTACGTTCATGCACGCACACACTCATATACACGCATACGCCACATGCAGTCTAAGACTGCTGAAGCCTTGTCGTCATTTGACTACCCCCCTGTGGGCGCAGTCACACTGTCTTACCCAACAAGCGCTGTCAGGGACGACCGCAAAAACCCAGATGGCAGTGTGCCAGGTTTTGGACAGCTACACCCACGCACTCAGGTGGGAGGATGATTGTGAGAGTGTGTGTGTCCCTTGCATGCCAGGCCATGCATGTACTAGGGCAGCTACGACGTCATACTCAGGTGGGAGGGTGATGGCCTTCAATGTGTCCTGTGCACAGGCCATGTAATAAAAAAGAATAAATAATACTCAGGTGGGAGGACGATGGCCTTCATTTGTGTTTGTGCATTTGTGTGTTTATGTGATTGTGTACTTTGAGATTCCTTTGTCAACGTGTACTGACCTTGGCTGAGCAATCAAGGACCGTGCCCCTTTGCAACATGTGCGTTTTCTCGTGAAAATGCTTACTCTCAGCTTTGTATGCATATCTCAGTCAACACAAGCCTGCGTGGGTTAAATCACATGGGTGCCTACGACTCATAAAGCGGCGCTGTCTTCTTTGCTGGAGTTTCTCTCCACAAGCACCGCCTCGTAATACACCCTCCACGTTCTTACAGGGTTTCCCTCTCTTCCTAGAGTCGTTCAAAATATGTACATGCATTAAATACGTGAAAGCGGTACGCTATGTCTTGTACATCAGTGTGAACGTGGTATCCGATATCCGTGGATAAGGACGTTTGCGTCGACCTCGCAGGCATCACCACTTGAGGCGAGCCTTCTCTTTTTCCCTGCCTGTCTTTGCTTTTGGGTGACAAACAAAACAAGCAACGTTAAATGTGTACCTGGTGCGTCATCACCACCCTATCCCTGATACGCAATCACCACCTCAGGCACAATTGTGCTCCTCCTCCCTCGCCCCTGCTCGTTGGTCAAGGCAAGCCACAAATCCAACATCAACACTCGTGCAACCCCTCTTTCAAGAGGCCATCTTCTCCCTTAATTCCTTAATGAAGGCATACTCATCTCTTTTTTACAAAAAAAACTTACCAACTTCACCTTTCCTCCCAATTGCAGGGCATCACCACTTTAGGCACCATCTACTCTTCCTCCCTTTTTCCTGGCCGGGCTCCAGATGGCACGCTTTTGCTTCTGAACTACATAGGAGGAGCCATGAACCGCAACATCGTCAACCAGACACACGAGGAGCTTGCTGCGCAGGTCAGAGATGTGGTCTTTGCTCTTGTTCTGCATGCGCATGCACACACACAAACACACACACACATATACACAAACACACACGAGCTTTAAACAATATGGAGGGGAAAAGCTTCAGAAAAGACAAGACAGGACTTTTTTTAGCCAAGGGTCTAGTAGTAAGTCACAAAGATGATGTGTTTAAAGTATCACTATCTCCTTGAGAATGCAAGAGCCGTGTAGTTGGCATGCCTCGCACAAGCAGGGGAGGTCAGAGCCTTCTGTCTCGCTGGTTGACAAGACTACACCTCTCGTCACCGGGTGCGGCTGTTGTTCCACCCCTTTCTTGGATCCTCGTAAGGACAAATTTGTGTCTGCCATCCAGGGTGCTGCTTCTTATAAATTATGCGTCCTTTTGTTCTGCTACAAGTGCGTACGTAGAGACGCAAGGCTCTACAACTTCCTACTCAGGAGCTTGCTCCCTTGCACCAGCACACATCTTTTGCCGTGACGCCATGCCAATGCTTGTGCTCACTAGGCCCAGAGCATATCGTACAGCGTGGTGGGCAGCCTGCTGCTCCGCTTGTGCTGTTGTGCCTGTGCTTGTGTGTGCTGCTGCTGTGCCTGTGCGTGCTGGGCACCTGCAGCGTGATGGGAGCGCACCCAAAGCAGATGAACCAAAGTAGACTCGCCAGACGCAGACATCCTGCAGTCATGATGTCCAGCAGTGCCCAGCAGCAACAAGCTAGGCAGGTGCATATCCTACAAGCTAGGCAGGTGCATCTCCTCAGTTGCACAGCTTCATTCTAAAAAGTGCCGTGAAGGGGGTGTGCCTGCTGCACCTGTAACGCAAGGGGGACGGGCCTGCTTTTCATCAGAGAGTGGAATTGGGTGGTGGTACACTCAGGGCAACGTGTGGCCGCGTGTGTCTAGCAAATAAGCTTGTGCGTGCACAGCCATAGCCGTGCAGCGCTTTCCTTGCCATTTTACCACTTTCTGGGCCTTTTTTCTCAACAAACTTACACGCGCAGGGTTGGCCAGAAATGCGTAGGGTGTATTAGCAAAAGTATGTATCTTGTATACAAGTGTACAGTTCTCTCATTCCTTGCGCATGTGCCTGTTACCTATAAGTATGCAATCAGACTGTTGACCTGACAGGCACAACACAAGCCCACAAGCAAGAACAATAAGCCTTGCACCTCTCTCTCTCTCTCTCTCTCTCTCTCT
>Ga0307963_1002046_pt1 | contig 15853 bp, 11 predicted proteins | sample OrgLakmetagen594_FD_201829 | JGI IMG/M metagenome (GOLD analysis project Ga0307963, IMG submission 201829) | Saline water microbial communities from Organic Lake, Antarctica - #594 | ecosystem: Environmental > Aquatic > Non-marine Saline and Alkaline > Saline | place: Antarctica: Organic Lake...
TCCTTCTCTCTCTCTTCACACACACACACACACACACACATGCACACACACACATGCACACACACGCACACACACACACATTTACTCAGGTGGAATTAGCCACCCCCTGCAAAGGCAAAGGAGGAGGGGGGATGGGTCGGGAGGGGAGCTCCCAACAATTAAGCAGGTTTGGATTGCTTTCTGGAGAGGGAAATGCAGGAGGGTGGCCGTCAAGCGTGATGCAGCAACAGCTGCGTGCTGCCCAGCTGGATGTCATAGAGGAGCTAGTGCACCATCACCAGGTGGGGTGCATTAGGGTGTTTTTGTAAGTAGTGGATGGTGTAATGGGAAAGAAGGAAACTGTGTGTGTGTGTAGTGGAGACTGTGTGTGTAGTGGATGTTACGTTCAAGTAAGTAATAGATGTGTAATTGGGAATTAGTGGACGTGTAAGGAGTGGATGTGTATGTGTGTAAGTAGTTGACGTGTAAGGAGTAAGGAGTGGATGTGTATGTGTGTAAGTAGTGGACGTGTAAGGAGTCAATGTGTATGTGTTTGAATAGTGGATGTGTAAGTAGTGGATGTGTAGGTCGTAAGTAGTGGATTTGTAAGTAGTTGATGTGTAAATAGTGGATGTGTAAGTAGTGAATGTGTAAATAGTAAGTAGTGAATGTATATGAAGGTGTGTATGTAGTAAGTAGTGAATGTATATGAAGGTGTGTATGTAGTAAGTAGTAAGTAGTGTATGTGTGTTTCCGTTTATGTAAGTAGCAAGCAGTGGATGTTTGAGCTAGCTTCAGGCGGTGTGTGTGTGTGTGTTGCCTCCCGTTGGATACAAAAGAGCTGATGGGATGCACATTTGCGGGATGTACAACTTGTTTTAAAGTAACGGGACTACTGGGAAGTGTGTGTAATGTTAAAGCACTGGGATGTGTGTAAAGTCAAAGCAAAGGTACATGTGCGTACAAACCGCGGTGATGAGTTGCAAAGAACATAAAACCAGCGGGATTTGTATTCAAACTGTGTATAGTCAAAAGAATGGTACATGTGTATACAAACCGCTGTGATGAGTTGCAGAATAACCAAACCAGAGGGACGTGCATTCAAACTGCTGCAATGAGGTGTAGTGCAATGAGGTGTAGTCCAATGAGGTGTAGTCCAATGAGGTGTAGTGCAATGAGGTGTAGTCCAATGAGGTATAGTGCAATGAGGTATAGTGCAATGAGGTTTAGTCCAGTGAGGTGTAGTCCAATGAGGTGTAGTCCAGTTAGGTGTAGTGCAGTTAGGTGTAGTGCAATGAGGTGTAGTGCAATGAGGTGTAGTCCAGAGAGGTGTAGTCCAATGAGGTGTAGTCCAGTTAGGTGTAGTGCAGTTAGGTGTAGTGCAATGAGGTATAGTCCAATGAGGTGTAGTCCAGAGAGGTGTAGTCCAATGAGGTGTAGTCCAGTGGGGGTGTCACTTCAGCAAGTTGTTCTGCACCTGCTGTTTTCAATTGACAAGCCTGTTACAGTTCACCTGTGCCTGGGACTGTGACACTGCACCTGTGCCTGTGACACTGCACCTGCACCTGTGACATTGTATTTGTGCCTGGGACACTGCACCCGTGACTGGGATGATCAACCCATGCCTGTGACACTGCACCTGTGTCTGTGACACTGCACCCATGACTGTGACACTGCACCCGTGCCTGTGACACTGTATTTGTGCCTGGGACACTGCACCTGTGTCTGTGACATTGTATTTGTGCCTGGGACACTGCACCCTTGACTGGGATGATCAGCCCATGCCTGTGACACTGTACCCGTCCGTGCCTGTGACACTGCACCTGTGTCTGTGACACTGCACCCGTGCCTGTGACACTGCACCTGTGTCTGTGACACTGCACCCGTGACTGTGACACTGCACCCGTGACTGTGACACTGCACCCGTGCCTGTGACATTGCATTTGTGTCTGTGACACTGCACCCGTGCCTGTGACACTGCACCTGTGTCTGTGACACTGCACCTGTGACATTGTATTTGTGCCTGGGACACTGCACCCGTGACTGGGATGATCAGCCCATGTCTGTAACACTGCACCTGCACCTGGGACACTGCATTTGTGCCTGTGACACTGCACCCGTGACTGGGATGATCAGCCCATGTCTGTGACACTGCACCTGTGCATGGGACACTGCCCCCGTGTCTGTGACACTGCACCTGTGCATGGGACACACTGCACCCGTGCCTGTGACACTGCACCTGTGTCTGTGACACTGCACCCATGCCTGTGACACTGCACCTGTGCATGTGACACTGCACCTGTGCATGTGACACTGCACCTATGCATGTGACACTGCACCTGTGCATGTGACACTGCACCTGTGCATGGGACACTGCACCTGCGCCTGTGACACTCCACCTGTGCCTGTGACACTGCACCTGCGCCTGTGACACTGCACCCATGCCTGTGACACTGCACCTGTCTGTGTCTGTGACACTGCACCTATGCATGTGACACTGCACCTGTGCATGTGACACTGCACCTGTGCATGTGACACTGCACCTGTGCATGGGACACTGCACCTGCGCCTGTGACACGCCACCCGTGCCTGTGACACTGCACCCGTGACCTTTTTCTGTGTATACAATTGAGCAAGCACTTCCCGCCTTGTTTGTGCACACTTCTCCTCTATTCAGAGTGCAAACGCATCACGTCTCATGTGTGCGCCTCAGCATCATAGCTCGCCTTGGCCTCACTCATTCTGCTCAGAATATGTTAGACACCAAGGTGTTATTTTGCTCTTTTTATCACTTCCTTGTGGAGATGAGGCTGCTATTGTATTAGAGAAAATAAATTACGCAGGCAGTGAAACCCACTTCCAACTTTTTAGAGAGTCACTTCTCTCTCTCTCTGTTACTTTCTCTCTCTCTCTCTCTCTCTCTCTCTCTCTCTCACACACACACACACACACACACACACACACACACACACACACACACACACACACACACACACTCACACGCACACTCACACACACACACACACACACACACACACACACACACACACACAAACATGCACACACACTCTCCCTCTCTTGTATTGTTAAACGCAACTGGCTTTATGTGTCTGTACGTGCCTATCTTGTGCAGTCGCGTGCTAATCATCCTCTCATTGTCCATGCAAATGAGGTCGGCACACTCAAAATTATAGGAAGGTGGTGGTGGATTATCCATTGCAGTATCATCCATTCTATGTACTGCTTGTACTCGCACGTATGTGTAGGGTTGGCCAGAACCGTATATATACGTAAGAATGCACCGTATATTTGGTAATTTCCCAGCCAAAACTACCTTTATGTACACTGTATGTATGTATGGCTCTGGCCAACCCTACGAATGTGTTTTCCCGTCCATCATCATGCTTCAAACCCGTACACAGGGGGGCGGCACCTTTGAGGCTCCAGAGGGAGGGGAGGGTGGCACCCTTGATGCTCCAGAGGGAGGGGAGGGTGGCGACGCTGCTGCTGCTGCTGCTGTTTCAATGAGAGTCGGGCAAGGTGGGTTCTTTTGCGGTTCTTGAAGCAGCAATTAATTATAAAAGTATATTAATAAAATAGTAATGAGAGCTGGGCAAGGTGGGTTCTTTTGTGGTTCTTGAAGCTAGACAAGCGTCCAACAGCGGACCTTAATTGCTCCTTTTGTGGTTTCAAAAGCTAGCAACGTGTCCCAATGCGTGCCTTGGTTGTTCCTTTTGTGGTTCGAAAAGCACGCAAAGCGTTCTCATGGGGTGCCTCAATTGTTTCTTTATGGTTTTGATAGCAAGTGTTCCTCTATGGTTTTGATAGCAAGTACAGCGAATAGGGAGTACTTGATTGTTCCGAGAGACTGCGGCTTGTTTTAGACTGCATTAATGTGAGGATTAGATTACACTGCCTGCACAGATTGTTTGTTGTTCTTCCTGAACAAAGAACAAAGGGAAAAGAAGATAGAAAAAACTCCGCTGGTAGTGATGACACAGCCAGCATGATTAAGACCAGCATGATTTGAACAAAGCAGAGCAGCGTCACAGAAGACAAGAAGATGACGAGCAATGGTTTGAGATGATGCAGCGTCATGGAAGACAGAAATAGGAGTTGATGCACATCACGGAAGACAGGAAGATGATGCAGCAACGGTTTGAGAACCAACCCGCAAGTTGGGCTTATTTTGCCTAGTTTCATGTGGGGTAGAAATTATGCTGCCTGCGTGTATCTTCCTTAATTCTTTTCTCTCTGGTCCTAAGCCCATTTAAGCGGCAGGATCTTCATTTTGCAACACAAAGTAGACGTGCCCTTGCAACGCAAAGTCGATGTGCCCTTGCAACACAAAGTAGACGTGCCCTTGTTTTTGTGCAGGTGCTCCCTCAGGAGCCTCCAAAGCCCATTCAAGAGGCTGGATCCTCATTTTTCAACACAAAGTAGACGTGCCCTTGCAACACAAAGTCGATGTGCCCTTGCAACACAAAGTAGACGTGCCCTTGTTTTTTTGCAGGTGCACCCTCAGGAGCCCCCAAGTGCAAGAGGCGGAGGAGTTTGCACGAGGAAATGGATGGGGCTTGAGCTATGTGAGTGTAAAAGAGTGTGTGTGTGCTTTCAAGAGGAAATGGATGGGGCTTGAGCTGTGTGAGTGTAAAATGTGTGTGTGTATATGTGTGTGTGTGTACAAAAGTGTGTGTGTGAGCTTGCAAGAGAAAATGTATGGGGCCTGAGCCGTGAGTGTAAAATTGTGCGTGTGTAAAACTGTGTGTAGTGTAAGCTGTGCCGTAAAATGCCTCCAGGTACAATTCATGAAGCCTGCAAAAGGAGATGGACTGGGCCTGAGCCGGATGTGTGTGCGTGTGTGTGCGCTTGTGCGTGTGCGTGCGTGAATTGCAAGGTTTTAATTTCATGTGTGCCGCTAGGCTTTTCTAGGAGCACAAGGCGGAATAGTTGGCAAGCAATACAGATAACCCTCAAATTGAGTGTGCAGTGCGCATGATGTGTGTTTATTGTGCGTACGATTGCCCTGCCAGCACTAGAACCTTGAATGAGAAGATGGGCGGGACCTGAGCTCCTCAGGTGTGCAGTGCGCATTAGAAATGAGTGTGGATGCTATGCGCTACGGCAACAAAACCCACCCTCTGTTCCTTCTTGTACGTAGGATGGGGTACGTAGGATGGGGTTTATTGTTTTGAATTAAAGCGCAAGCATGATGGAGTATTGTTCAGCTTGCCGCTGACTGGTGGATTTGAAGGCTCAAAACTCTTGAACGCTAAAGAGTGGTAAGATAGTGTAGCCTCTCTTCATTTAATGTGCATAAAACCAGCTTTATTGGTGCTCGCGATTTACGCTGTGTTACTTTAACCAGTGGATTAACTTGCTTCCATAATATGAAGGACAAGAAGGATCTGTAGAGGGTTACAGAGTGTGATAGGTCCCCAGATTTTATTTTGTTTTGCAGAGCGAACCTTTTTTGAGGCATTCTTGACTGAGTTTTCACCAACCTGACGGCGTCGGGTGTATTCCTTTGATTCTATGAGTGGCTACCTTTCATCCTTTCAATACGTGTTCCTATGTGCGTATATGTATTTTTGCTTTCTGTGTGAAAAGAGTGAATGAAAAGCCAGGCTTTGTATGTCGAAAAAGAATGTAGCTATGTCAGGTGCAATATTATTTCGTTATTTTACCAAGCAAGGGGATCTGGCTACTAGAAGTTTACATAAAATAGCCTGGTGAATGAGCCTTTTTAAAACCGAACTTGTAGACCAGCGCGAAGAAGAAGAAAGAGAATATGACAATAACTGTGCAGTAGAAAAAAAGCTGCCTCCTGTAATATTGTTGTCCAAAGCGTTGCAAAACGCCACAACCTTGAGAAGGATCACTTAGAACTATTTTTATGGGGGTTGCGGGCTTGGACCAAATCGGAAACTGTTTCCTGTTCTTGGCTCTTTCCACCCCGCTTCTCAGACAAAAACAGGATTACCTCCAGTTGTCCGGATGCTGTACTGGTTGCTCCCATCTCCGCAAAAACGAAAAAGCAACAGACTTGCAATGAAGGGGAGTGGGTTCTTAGGAGTGGCAGGGGACAACTGAGGGATACCAGGAGCACCTAAACTTCACCGCCAGCCATTAGCAGGTCCACCTTCCCCGGACAGCATCGACCCAAGGATCTCAGCATTCTTCAACGTGACAATTATCTGAGATTAAATACTGTGAGGACACTAAACCGCAGAACCAGCTGAGCGCCGCACAGGAACAACATAAAGGCTTCAGCTCCATTCTTCAAGGAGCCTATGTTACCCTTTACACCATCCTTTTGGGTGTGGGTGGCACCATCTAAAACAATCACACGCTGGAGGCTTTTAAGGAGCTGGGTCGTGATTCTCACAGAGTTAAGAAATTTGCTTCCAAGCTTCATATTCATTCCGCCAATCACGCTGCCTAACTTGTTCATACCATACGTGCCCTTTTTAACACTGTTACCAACTCTCACCAGGAGACGGTTTCAAGTCAAGCCTGCAATTCTCCTAATTCCATTGTTATTTTTTCCTTCCTCTTGGTGGTGGAGTTTTACGGTACCCGGTACCAATGTGGCTCCTTTTCCTTAAATAATGTGGGGAGTGCTTTTTTTACTCGTTGGAATGTAGGAGAACGTTACCAGCCTGGCTTACCAGGCTTACCGACTCGATTACCATGGTAAGGTAAGGTTACATCGCTATATATGCCTCTGGTGGGCATCTGAGCGGAAGCTTGGATAAAAGCCTGTAACCAAACCAAAAAAACGCTAAAAAATCAAGGGAACAGGGCTAGGCACTTAGCTACAAAAGAGGCAACACCAACAATATCAGGTTAATTCATAAAGGTCCTCAAACGAGCTGGGCGATCCTCAAACTGAGGTGGGAAGATAAGCTGTTGCTGTGTGCAAAGTCTGACCAGATGTTCATGCGGACAGTCCAACAAAATGTATTCCTCATCTGAATAGTGTGCCAGTCACATCTATCACAGATCCTGAGCTCATAAGGCCTTCTACTCCTGTCATGACGCATTCTTTGGACCAGAAAGTTGTGGCCAGAAAGGCGAAGGCAAGAAAGTGCGCGGCTGAGGTTGCTGGGAATGTCCAAGCGAAGGTAGAGAGGCAACACTGGCTTTTGAATTCTTTTTCTGTCATCCCACCATCCAGAAGTATTCCCCAAAGGTACACCAAAATATGTGTGATATGTCCTCATAATTCTGCTGGAATGGTGAGCTTCATGTGGTGTCAAAAGGTCAAGATCTCTCCAGCCCCCAATGATATGTTCACGTAGAGTGAGTTCAAACTGTCTTAGATTGATAGTCTGACGAGATCGTATGGCACCCAAAAGCTGTTGAGATGTAGGTAAATCTTGGAGCGCATGCAGAACCTGGTAAGTGCACGTATTACTTCTGTTTGCAAGAAGTTAATCAGCCCGCGCAATTTCCTCGAGAAGTGGGTTGTTTTAAGAGAGTAAACTGTTCCAGAATCTTATGGTGCATCTGAACCAGTAGAAAAAGATGGGCATCTGGCCTGTTTTGCGGAGCACGCAGTGAGTATCAGTACCTTTCTTGAAACCCAGGAGTTTTTTCAGGAAGCCAAGATGAAAGACGCGTGCACGGGTGGTTACTGAAGAATCATATGTCAGTGAAAAATTGGCCCATACTTGACATCCATACAGGCCATCTGTCAAAGCGAAGACCTGGAAAAGCCACAACATGGCATGTTTTCTGTGTGTGATACCCTTGCTAGAACCGGTTCTGTAAACTCTAGCTATGGCGAGCCTTGAGTTGTCTGCCATCTTCTCAGCTGCTGTGTGCATACTTCCATGGTAGTAAGCGGGCGGTAAGCGGCTGGGTTACCGAATTGGAAGGCGAGTAGTAAGCGATCGGTAACAGTTTTTTCCAACTAAAATTCAAAAGAAATTAGAAGCCGGCCTGGAAAGCCAGCAATTTTACTCAAGTAGTAGCCATAGTAAGCCAGCAGTAACCCACAGATATATGTATATACATTATGTTGCTAAACCAACAGAAACTGGTAGACAGTGTATCGCTTACTAATGAACTAAGGTGTTTTTTGGTTATTGGATTATTGGAAAGCGGCTTGGTTAGCCAGCTAGCTTACTCAATCAGCATCCATAGTAAGCCAGCAGTTACCCAAAAATGGTGTTGCTACTGATCTAGTAGGACATTAATAAGCTGGGCACAGCCACTCATGGCATCATAGTGACGAGCTTTCATTATCTGTGCCCGTAGAGCCTTGTCCTTTAATGCCAGTTAAGAAGTGCCAGTTTAGTACGGGCATCCAACGTTCGGGCATCCAACGGCGAACTGTTGAGTTACATATTGGATGATTTACACACCAAAGGCAAGCCTCACGAGCACTGCTCAGATGGAGGCGATCCACTTCACCGGTCATCGTTGTGCTAATCTCCACTTAATTACACATCTTTACAGAGTACTTGTGGCTGTCCTATGGTATCCTCTCTTTTCAGAACAAGTTCAAGGGTGTATCTCGTGATCTCTACTGGTTCATACTTCTGTAGTTTTGTAGCCAGCCAGGCAAGCTTTCAAGGGTTGTATCGTATACGAGATGCAACGGTCGGGATTGCTGCTGCTCAAACACGTGCAAACTGTGACAACAGTGCTTGGCCCATCCGACTTACAGAGTAACTCCTCTTCCCACAAACGCAATGAGACTATTCTGCTGGATCAATTTGGTTTAGTGGATCATGCGTGCTCCAGGTGTGTTTGGCTGGTGTATGCAGTTCCCTTTCTTTAGATTTGGCATTGCATACGTAAGGTTTTTCTTGAGGTGGAACCTGTAACATAAAGATTCAGGTTACCACACACCAATGGTCGTATTTACTTACGCATCCCTGATTGTACGGAGCTGCTTGCACATGTGTTGTCATACACTGTCCCCCACTGTGTTGTCATACACTGTGGGGCAGACAGAAAAGCCTCTTCAATTAATGGCAGCACGATGCCACTTGCTTCAATATCATAACAATTCCAGCACGTGCCATTTTCCTTTGTGACCATGGCCCCCTGTTGAAGTGCTTCATTGAGTGCGTTATGTGTCAATGCAGCATGAAAAGTGCCAACTGTATGTACCTACTTTCAGGGTGACGACGCTGGTTGAAATAGCTATTTCACAAGGGTAGCGAAAATTGCCACAAATAAACGCTAGTATTTGCAAATGTTAAAACCTTAAGGACGGACCAAGCACTACTTCATAGTATTATCCCTATGTTTGTGTGTGTGTGTGTGTGTGTGTGTGTGTGTGCGTGTGTGTGTGTGTGTGTGCGTGTGTGTGTGTATATATATGTGTGTGTGTGTGTATGAATGTGTGTGTGTATGTGTGTGTGTTTATGTGTGTATGTGTGTTGTGTGTGTATATGTATGTGTGCATGTGTGTGTGTGTGTATGTGCGCATGTGTGTGTTTGTGTGTGTGTGTGTACGTACGTGTGTGTGCGTGTGTGTATGTGCGTGTGTGTGTGCATGTGTGTGCGTGTGTGTATGTGTGTGTGCATGTGTGTGTGTGTGTGTGTGTGTTGTTTTGTGTTTTTGCAGCGATGGGAGTAACCAGCACATAATCAGGGCGGCTGGAGGTAAATCTGTCTTTATCTGAGAAGCTGGGTGGGAAGAGCCATTTGGGAACAATTCTACTTTCGGCTGTTTCAGGAATCTGGAGATTTTGCATTGTCAATTTGTCATCTGTTTGTTGCTGCCTGCTACATCCATGGAGACAAAGCATGCTCCCAAGGAGCCTGTTTTGCTGATGATAGCCTTAAAGATCATGCGGCATGCTTGGTTGTGTCTTTCCGTGATCATGTTCCTTATTTGCGTGTGTTGGCACCCAGAAAGGATGTGCAGGGCACTGTCTACTTGTGGGCAGAGGGGGCAAGATTGAACAATACCGCATGTTTTTGATTATTTAGGATGCCTGTTCTGTATTTCATAGTTGGTCTTAAAAAGGAAACATCCTACCTTTATCCTAATTTTAACCCTAGTCCTAACCCTACCCTTATCTTAACCCTGACTCCAACCCTAACCCTAACCCAACCCCTAGCCCTAGCCCTAGCCCTAGCCCTAACCCTAACCCTAAGCCTAACTCTAACCCCTGCCCAAAACGCATAACTCCAGTACTCCAGTTCACATAATTATGTGGGTACAATTTTAGGTGGGCGATGGCACGTGTTCACCTCCACCCTGACATCAAGAGGTTTGTTACCGAGGCCCTGCACGGTTTTGCACAAGTTCCGTGCAAAACCACAAAGGGGCGTGGTGCAACGCCTTTGTCAACCCCTACAAGGTGGAAGAGCTGAAGGGCGTGAACACCTAAGTGTGCAAGCATACATTGAGTTACATTGGTATGTGATTTCCTATGTTGGGTCGGGCATTGAGGGGGTGTCTTAATAGCACTACAAACTTCCCCTATGTTTTGCAAAAAAGGAAGAGGCGAGTTTTTAAAGGGGTGCTCTCTGCTGCCACTTACCATCACGCACACTGCACTCCTTGTCAGCAAGCATTCTCTGTTATCATCAGTTTCTTTGCACGCTTTTTTGGCGAAGCCCTCCTCATGGGGCTGTAAGCCCCTAGTGTTGTCTCCTTCCAACCACACAGCTCAAGTCTGCCATTTTCCACTCCGTTGCAGGCTAGGCAACCGTTTCTGATTCCTCTTGCGCCACATTTACATGGAAAGGTTTCGTCGGGCACTCCTCAGTGTGGTTGAAGGAAACCATGAGCGGTTTGCGCAGGGGCTGTGAGCGTGAGCTTTGGCAATTCACACTCAATGTTTTCAGACCAGGCATGTGAAGATCCAAGTGATTGACAATGCTGTGAGTCTCTTTCATTAAACCAATTCTGTATCTCTCTTCCATCTTGTCTCTTTTTATTAGCAGACTAACCAGCGCCCTTGACATCGTCAGTTCTTTCATTGTTGGTGCTGGCACACTTACAGGTCTTAAAGGTCTCCCAATTTCAAGTGCAAGCACGAAATACTCAAAGGTCTTAAAGGTGCCATATTTTCAAGAACTATCCAAGGTCTGAAAGGTCTCATTGTTTTGGTGGCTCGTAGGAAAAACTTAGAGGTCACAAAGGTTACAAAGGTCTCATAGTTATGGTGGCTGGCAGAGAAAAATTAAGGTCACAAAGGTCTCATAGTTATGGTGGCTGGCAAATAAAAAGCAAAGGTCACAAAGATCACAAATAATTTTGGTGGCTGATATGAAAAAAGTTAAAGGTCGCAAAGGTCGCAAAAGGTCGCAAAGGTCTCATAGTTTTTGTGGCTGGCAGAAGAAACTCAAAGGTCACAAAGGCCTGAAGTGTCTCATAGTTCAGGCTTGTTAAAGTTTAGAAACATCACCAGACCACAGCTGAAGGAAATTGAGGGGTAACTCATAGTTTTCCCAAGAGAACTGAGAGACCTTTGAGGATAGCGACTATGGTTATGAGCTCCAATAGACAAAGAAGAGGAAAGGAGATATGTCACCTTGTATAGGTAGTATCTTTATTTAGAAATGAGTTATGGGTAATTTGTCTGTGCAAATCCCGAAAGGGAGATCTGCTTCAGTGGTGGCAAGTTCATAGAGTTTTCTGACAGCATCTATGGCATCAGTAGGAAAGCCAAGATCATACATGCGCTTCTTCAACACAAACGTTCTCTTTCTCTATACACTTTATTCTAGCTTCTTTTTCTGGTGTCTTGTTCAGTCTGGCCTTTTTCTCTTCTTGAAGCTGGCTTTTTTATGCTATAGCTCAACTGCCCTCGCTGGCGGATATAGCTGTGTAACCCTTACCCTTACCCTTACCATACATGATCCAAACCATACGGTCATGGTCAGTGGTGTTAGAGGCTGAGGTAAAGTCAACAATCAGGGCATAGATGTCTTTGCAAAAGAGTTAGACATATTCAAGTGCCATAACTACAATTTGTAGTTGGTGAATGGTATCTTTGTGTTTGCGGAAGCCAGCTTGTGTGGTGCTGAGTATGGAACGCGTCTCTGTGATCTCACACAGTGTTGGTGATGAGTCATGTCCAGAGCTTGTAAAGAGTGTTTGCAAGGCAGAACAAGCGATATGAGGACACCTCATTTCATCTCCTTTGTTCTTATCAATAAGGATGGTGTTGCTGGCTTTCCAGGATTTTGGTGTGAAGCCGGCAGTCCACATAAGAATGAGGAGAACGTGTATTGTGTTTTGGACTTATGCAGGAAGCATGCGTAGAAACTCGTTAACAATCGCTCCCATCTGGTCCTGGATATTTATTAGGGTTTTGATGCATTCGTTGAAGGCACTTCTGTCTAGTATTGACGAGTGCATACAGTTCCTGTTTCTAGTGCCTTCTGATTCATGTGGAGTTATTTTTGATTGTAGTTTAAAGGGATCTGGAATTCCAGGCTCGTTCTCTGCGTGTTCCCAGAAGTAGTTTATAGGTGCCTCATAAAAGAGGTAAGAGCTTGATGTGTAAAGCTTGCCGAGAAACCTTGAAGTACTTTTCAATTAGTGTGCTTGTTTGGTGGGCTCAGTTTCAGTTGTGCCGGTCTCGAAATCTTTCATAACTTGGAGGCCTGCATGTGTCTGTGCATTGGAGTCTTTGAATGTCTCTTTGTGTGCTCTTTATGGTGCTTTCTTGATCAAACTTTGTTGCACCTTACAGGCTAATGTTTAGGCATTTCAAGGTGATTCTGAGTTTTAGCAGTGTTCTCATATTACCTGATCTTGTCAAGGTGGATTCTATGTTGAAATCTGCAGAACATCTGAAGGTTTGTGCTGTATGTGATGGTTGCTCTGCAAGTGGCTGGTGATGGGGGCTGAAGTCTCCCGATCTCAAAGGCATGACAAAGATCGGCAGGTATATTCATTCCAATGTATGATCGGTTACAGAAGCACCAGGACAAGGAAAGAAACAATTACGCAGGTAATGGAAGTCACACCTCACAATTAATAGCACTTCTGGCTGCACTGAATAAGATCCGTCTACGTGCATGCCCTCAATACAGATTAAGTCCTACACGTAACCATTTTATTATTACCGAACAAAGACATAGTCAATCACACTCTTTAGTTTGCTTGAGGATACTTGAGAAGGAAGAAGGTGCCAATGCACAGATCACACAGATGCGTGCGTGTGTGTGTGTGTGTGTGCGTTTGTGTGTGTGTGTGTTTTTGTATGTGTAGTGAGTGTACATGCATGTGGTGTGTGTGTGTGTGTGTCTGTGTGTGTGTGCGTGTGTGTGTGTGTGTGTGTGTATGTGGTGTTTGTGTGTGTTTGTGTAATTATTCTTGTATGTGTGTGTTGGTGCAGGTGTACATAAATTGCGCACTGTGAGCCTGTCATGTGGTGCGTTTGTGTATGTGTATATGCCTGTGTGTGTGTCTGTATGTGTGTGATTATCCTGTGAACACACTTAAAGGCTCTAATCTTGATCTCGACAACAAAATTGCATGTTGGCTGTGAGTGGGACTATGTGAGGACTCTGCGCCAACATTTTGAGGGAACTCGTGACCAGCAGAAGAGGCACAAGAACAACATAACCTGCTAATGCCTTGCTTACCCGAACGCCGTAAAACCCTTCACATCGTCCTGCTAGGAGCAACAGGCACCATCTACATCAGCCACACAAGAAACCCACTCTACAGCCTCGGAGTACCTGGTCTACATGCCACAGGACTTTAGCACGACAAAATTAAGCCTATTGTAACATGCATGAGTAAATTAAGATTTACTTATCGCTACTTCATCCGGTTAACCAACCTTTGGCCACTACGCTACACCTACATGCAATCAGATCGGCAACAAAAATCATGTAGTTGCAATATGACATTGAATTCAACCCCCACAATTATTTGAGCAATGCTCCTGGAGGTGTGCAGGCTTCTGCCTCCCACCCACCTGACCCTCACTGGAAAACTCCTCTTACTTTGTTTCTCCAGGTGAGATGTCGTGTGTCTCTGCATCCATTGGGTGGCTGGTGCAGAACACAAAACAATGTCCTTTCCAAATTTATGCCGGTAATGTTTAAACTATCTGTGTTCCTTTCCTTTCCTTTTGAGAAAACTTGTGACCAAGTGATGTATTGAGCACCAAAAATTGCCTGACACACAATTTGGCTTCTATCCAGACCGTAGCACGATTCAGCCTATGTTTATTTTAAGGCACTTAGTCCACGCTGCCAAATAGATTAAGCCAAAGGGTTGTTCCCACCTTCACACGGCCTTTATTGATTTCAAACAAGCATATGCATGACACTATTGGCAGATCCTACCTTTGGAATCATTTAAATAAAACCAGGATGCCTACTCACTATCATTGTTATCAGACAAATGTACGATGGAGACGAGTATGTTTTGACCGAAACTATCAGTACCAGTTATTCCGCTGTGCCTTTAACTTAAAGAGGTGTAAAAAAAAGGTTGTCCTATATCCCCTCTCTTCTTTTCCCTTTTTATCAATGATGTGGATGATGATTTTGGGAGTGGCTTAGTGGGTGCTGCTGCGGGCACTGAGGGTAGCTCACATGCTCTATACTAAATGACCTGATCCTGACAGCTAACAACCCAATTGAATTGCAGAATTTGCTGACAAGAAAGGGCTTACAATTGGTGTGTAGAATTTCTAATGCTTACCGGATTTTGCAGTTCCTACTTTCCGTCTCTACAATCAGGAGCTTGTAGAGAGATATTCTTTTACCTACCTGAAATGTTATTTGACAAGCACATTGTTGTGCATTCTAAAAGAGGACTTTGTGCTATCGGACAAGCTACGTTATAACGAGGTTATTTGGTATTGACAAAAGGATTTCTGATAGGCCTCGTGCGATGTTGTGGCTTCTCAAAACATTTGTGTTGTCAGCTGGCATGTATGCCAGTCACATTTGGTATACGCAATTTCTGGAGCACGACAATGTTTTCATCCGCCATGTGCCTGTTGTAAAAAAGCGGTTCTACGTTGCGAGGGAGCCAATGCTTGCGTTAAACCCTAGCTTGCGTGCACCCACTCCCCATATTTCAATGCGCACAGCAATACAGGGCTTTGAATTACAAACAAAGGGCAGCCTGTTGATCCTGAATTGTTTGGAGCAAGGTGGTGGCGGTTTGATCTGCTGAGGTGCAAGCTGTGTGATAGAACTTCAAAAGTGATGACAAAACAAGCCGAAACATTTTTTTGAGGGTCAATAACATGGGGTAAAATGTGTGCTGTACATCCATCAAAATTATGCAGGTCGTTCTGGGCACCATGCTGTGAATTGACAATGCCATTAATACACAAACACACAGGCCAAACGGCGCACAACCGACGCTGTCTGCGTGTTTCTGGTGGCCGAGAACACAACCTTGTAAATGTCCTCTTGCTCTTTTTGTGTTGTGACTTGCATGAAGAGGCCAGCACGGTTACACATCACTATGTAACAGCTGAGAATGTATTGCTTGGCCCAGTCGCCCTGATTACATCTACGATATACGTTATTCATGTATTGTTACCCCCCTAAAAAAGAGCCAATGACTAACGACCCCACATCTTTTGTACACTTGAACCTCCACTCCCAAGACATGATCAGGGTATGGGACTTGTAGATGGGAAGGCGCAATCGGTGCCAAAATGGAAGGTATCTTGAAAGACCATTGCACCGATAGCAGTAACTGTCACATACTGCAAGGTACAGACACTACCAGATGCTCATAGATACATGGAAAACTGATCTGACAAAGCTATATGGTCAACAAAGCTCACCAAGGTAGGCAGGCCCGGGTGGAGGGCGGGCCTCGAGGGGGTGTGCATGGTAGTCAGCTTTGTTAGTGGTCATCCCTGCAAGCCACACACAGGCAATGTGTATTTGGTGTTTGTGTGTATGTACG
>Ga0307963_1002047_pt1 | contig 15846 bp, 14 predicted proteins | sample OrgLakmetagen594_FD_201829 | JGI IMG/M metagenome (GOLD analysis project Ga0307963, IMG submission 201829) | Saline water microbial communities from Organic Lake, Antarctica - #594 | ecosystem: Environmental > Aquatic > Non-marine Saline and Alkaline > Saline | place: Antarctica: Organic Lake...
CCCCCCCCCTTCAGCTTGTGCTTTGACTTGTGGGTGTTCCCATTTGAGCTCGCTGACTTATGGACTTGGCACTTGCTTCTTTGCGTTGTTTTGCTTTTGTGAGGGCCTGCAGCCCATTTTTTGGTTTTGATCTCCCTCCACGGTAGCTTGGTGTAAATGACAAAGCCTACAGCGAACTGTAGCATAGAACCAGGACTTAATGACAACTGGGCCATCTAAAACAGTTTTTTTTTTTAGGGAGAGCAACACTGCAAATTGCATCAACACCATTTTTACATTACCTAAGGAAAGGGGTTCACCACACAAAAAATCATCTGATGGTGATCAGGAGGGTTGCAGGCCAAGGCCTAGACCGAAGCCTTGGTCTAGGCAGTTATATAGGGCTCAGTCCAGGTCTGGAGCAGGTCCCTGATAAGAGGTGATGGCAGTGTCAGAAAGGGCACGGCTAATGTAAAAAGCTGTATGTTGACAACAAGACGTCTATGGGGGTGCTACTGGCAGAGCGACCGGCATAGTAAGCGTCAGCGTCAAATTTCTTACTTGTTGTGAGTGTTCGTTTCAATGAGATCGACTTGTTTGTTGTGTTTGTTGCAGCCAGTGATTCCATTAAGAAGCATCCTCTTACTTTTGCCTTGACCAAAGTTTTAAGCAGGCCCTCCTTCCTCTTTTGATTTGCTATCAGGAGTGGCAAACTTGCCTTCAAGCACGTGCTTTTGCAGGTGTCTTGCGGTACTGTATGAGCAACCGACCATGAATACTGTGGAGTACCTCCAAGAAGGCCTGATGATGGGGGCAAGCCAAGAGCGGCGTGTTGGTTTTGAACATTACACGTGGGCACAGTCACACAGGTATGGGAACTGCATGATGTATGAAACCACTATTCTAACAGCAATGACTTCTTGAAGGCCTCCATGGGACAGGAGGCTATGAAGGTCTGTAGATTCGGCTTAGCTCTTGAAGGAATCCGTTTATCTCATCTGCAGCTCTGTAGATTCAGCTGAGCTTTTTAAGGACCTCCTTATCTTCTAGGCCCTGGTGGTTTAACATTTCTTATAACACCAGACACCCAGATCAGGCACCCTAGCCCAGACCAGAGCTCCTATCAAACATATTGGCTGAATTAGTGCACTTGCACAAAAATTGAGGCTGATAATCAATGATCAAGCACTAGAGCAGTAAAAGCTCCATACTTCCTGTTTAAATACATCGCTATATACTGGTATGGAATTGATAGAAGGGAAAGGGTCTCGTGGATATTGACACTCAAAAGAAATATAATTTGCAAGGAAAAATTGAAAATAAGAAAAAGCTACGCATGCAGTGTAAAAACCCTCCACCACGAAAAATTATATGGGGATCAGGAGAGTTGCAGGCTTGACCTGAAACCAAATCCTGATGATATTTGAAAATGGTACCGGAAAGGGCTCGTCTGGTGCATGTTTAGAAGCGTTCTTGACAGAGTGCCCATGCTGGTGCAGGCAAGTCTATTAATTCTTTGAGAATCGAGACCCAAGCCCTTTATAGGTTATATCGTGTGGGTGTTGCAGATGGCGCCACCCACTCCAAAATGGATAGTGTGGAGAGTATTGAAGGCTCCTTGCGGAATGGTGCAGAGATCTTTGTGCTGTTCCTGTGTAGCGTTCTGATGGTTCTGAGGTCTAGTGTCCTTACCGTGCTTGAACTGCTTGGTCAGATTAGTAAATGAGGTGGATGTCACGTTGAGGTCTTCCAACATTTTTCGGTGCAGTCTGGGGACGGTAACTCTGACGACAAGCTGACAGTGCTGCTGAGACGACCCCAGTCTCCATCAGTTGCCCCCTGCCTCTCAGAAGAACCCACTCCCCAAGGGATGTATTGAAGCTTTTGTTATAAACGGTCTAGGGGGTGCCACCGGCGGACAGCCTTTGTGTTCTTGTTTTTGTACTCTCTTGTTTCAGTACACACAGGAATATACATACGTTAGCACGCATTATAGGTGCAAATCATCGTGCAGCACCTCGCTGTCAAGTGTTAAACTGATCACGGTGGCAGTAACCCACTCCAAATAAAACTACGCAGGCCGTGAAATCCACTCCCCACATTATTTAATTAAGGAACTGAAGCCCCCCCATAAAGGTGTGTTTAACGTCTCATCCCTCTCCCCGCGAGAAGGAAGCGACGGCTCAAGCAACATACCGAGGAGATGACGGATGTGTCTGAGAAGGAGCGAGTTTGTTACAAGAGGACCATCCAAACTGGCCAAGCAACCCAGTAACCAAGTAATTGTAAAACCACACTATAAATCCCAGAGGAAATCACATGACTCGTCCATGACACTGATTTGGCATGACACATACAATATAAACAATGCCACTGAAGTGCGAATAATGTTTGAATATTTATAGAGTAAAATGTTTTTTCTGGTCATTCATCGGGCTAAGGGTGCCACAGCCAGGTGTGGCGCACATGCTTGATCATCATGATGAGCTGTTGTAATATCATTCTTTTATACAATCTGTTATTCCATATCACGTTTTGCACCAACCTTGCTCGTATTTGGGTGGCAAAGCAGCTCAGCAACCGGTCGGCCATTTCTAAACGTTGTGCAGGCTGGAAGGACCGCTTGCCACATGCACCTTTACTACCTGCTGTGAGAGTGCCGCTGAGCCCTCTTCTGGATGAGTCATGCTGTGACAGTAAAGAGGAAAGGGGCTTATGACACTAACAGGGCAGAAGTTCTACTCCTGTTTGACCATAATTTATGCCTTTACTTTGCAGAGACTCAGCTGGTTATAATTTGAGACCAGAGGGATTACAACGCATTTTGATTGCTATGCATGAATCAACAAGCAAATTTCCATGCCCGGGAAGAAACAGCACGCAATAAGTATACAGTAAAAGCAAAAATGAAAAATAGCATCCTTAAGTGAAATCGAGCATGCATAAAGAAAGACAAGGATTAAAATCGCTGCGCAAGCAATAAGCATTTAATGTTCCAAACTATTATTGTACAATGAAGCACCATCATTCAAAGGAGTAGAAGTCACCGCACGTGCTTGTACGTGCATCAAGGAAAGGCTCTTAACTGGTGTGTTTATATTAGCAAAAGTTCTATTAAATAACAGTCATAACAAACAAAGGCATCCTGCACTGCACATGGCTTCTTGTCGATGTCCACACATACATCACGAAATTTTACTGCTGGCTTCAAACTACCGGCACACTTCTGGCCAGATCTATCCACTCAGCCTGAAATGACATGTATGTGTGTGCGTGCGTGTGAGTGCGTGTGTGAGTGCGTGTGAATTTGTGCGTGTGACTTTTTTAAACTTTGTGCCTGATTGTGTGTGCATTTTTGCTGCTAATATCGCTCAATTTCAGAATTCATGTGAGCATTCTCAATCAATGTGCACATGAAGGGATGCTTGTTGTTTATTCCATTGTGCCCACCTTCTTCGGAGCAGGCTTTCTGCTCTGCAGCGCAAACACTGCTTCTTCATGCCCTTGCTGCGTAAGCTGATCCTTGATGTCCTGTGCAGTCAAGGGGTGCAGAGAAGACCAGGACTTAGTGACGAACTCAAAAATAGGTGTTTTTACCCAGGTTGCTGCATGCAAAGATTGCGCTTGTTATACTCAATGTTGGAAGATTGCTGCATCTCTAAGGTGCACATGCAAGAGACATGCAATTGAGAGCAGTCATTCTGAAGTACCTATCTGGCTGCAGGCCAAACAGGCTCATTTGGAATGGCCGTCAACCGACATCTAACTGTCAGCCGACATCAATTCCCAGGCCTGTCAACATCTGATCCCAATTTTCCATGATCCTAATACAAAGTATGCCTGCCGTAGAAGCTTTTTGACCTACTGCAGCCGTGCTGCTACTACATACTCCTTGAGGGGGCTCTAGTAGCGTGAGTTATAATCACTAGAGCATTTGCATGCTTATCCTTACTAGCGCAGATGCTAAATACCCCCCCCCCCTCTCGCAATTGTTAGTACTAGTACCCTAGTACTAGTACTGGTAAAAAAACTGCTGCGTTTTTCTTTGGTCAGGCTCTTGCTCGTGTGAGCACTAGTCTGGAGCCCTTCCTTGCTGCCATCTGGTGCCCATCAGCGCAAACCTCTCGTGCTTCACATAACCCTTCCAAAGGAAAGTCCATGCCCACACCGTCGTACCATGACGCTCATCCTTGAAAACGCATCCCCCAGCGGTGTTGCATCGCTGCCTTCTTGTTCACACTCCTCCTCAGTGGGTGCACCCCCATCAGTCCCCATAGCTGATGCAGCAGCTTGGCGGGCCTTCCCACTTCGCAGGGCAAGGGCCTCTGTCCGTGCAGCCCTGGCCTCGTCGATCATGGCTTCTAGGCGAGCCTGCACATTCCAGCATGTGTTGTGGTGACCCCTATTCAACTGCCATTAGAAACGTTATAAGTAGGAGCACAAAGACCTCAAGTGTTTTTCCTGTACGGACGGGAGTTGAACTGCATTTCATTGCTTTGATCAAGGAAACGTACAAACACACACCTGGACGTCAGCCTTGTACTTTTCCTCCTTGTCCATTCGAGCTTGGAGCTCTTGCAACTGGATGCTCGCCTGCAACATATTTGTGATAATGCGTTTATGCAAGTGTATGTATGCATGCATTTTAGCATGTGTATGTGTATAGATATGTATGTGTTTAAGCATGTATGGATATGTGTGCTTCAAGAAGGGCAAAACAAGCATCTAGAAGCCTAATCATCCTGCTTGCGAGCTTCCTTTACACATTGAGTAAAAAAGGGATAGAATGAATTATGCAATTTGAGCGCTCTACCAGTCTCCCTTTGAGAGGAAGATCTGCAAAAGGAAGAGCAATGCTTAGTGCAAATGAGATCCACTCTTCCAATTTGAGCAATATATACGTGCCTCTCTCTTTTTAGGCAACGGGTTCCCTGGTAAGCACCTTTAGCCAACTAAGTTAGCTGTGTCAACAAGACAGCTTATCAGCTTTTATGGTTGGCTACTGCTTTGGCAGCCGCCCCGCCCACTCACCGAAACCTGCTGGCGAGAGCTTGCATCTCTTTTGGACTTGAGCGCCGCTGTTTCATCTCTTGCTGTGTCCCGCTCCTGCATCACGCGCACCTTCTCCTCAACGGCACCATTATACCTAAGTCAGGGCGTGGCATTCGCACAGAACACACTAAGAAACCATGCAGGTCAGGGCGTGGCATGGGTCAGGGCGTAGCATGCGCACATACATACAACATGCGCACATACACTGGGTCAGGACGTGGCATGCGCACATAACAAACTAAGAAACCATGCAGTTCAGGGCGTAGTATGTGCACATACACTAAGAATAACAAGTAACCAGTGAACACTAAGAAAACCAGATAACAAATAGCTGAACAGAAAATCCTATTGCTTTAGAAGTTCAGTTCTTATTTTCTGTCAATGAGCACCCTGCTTATTTGTGGAGCATCAGAGGATAGTGAATTGAATGCCAAATTGTGCTATGTTCTTGTGCATGCCCTAACTCGTGAGTGACAGGCCATCAGAGGTAAAACATGCGGCAGCCTTCCTCCTTTCTAAGTTCCATGCACATTTGGTGCATGCATAACTTAATGGGTTTGCAAATCCTAATGGAAAGGTTGTGCGACGTTTCTGAGTTTTAAAGCAGTCATTCCACTCCTTAACCACCCTGCTTGTTTTATCATGAACATGAAATAGGTCTGCGATAAAGCCTACAACCTGACCTCTTTGTTATTGTCTTGTACTACTAGCTTCCTGATCAAGTGGCTGTGCAGTTTAATTAAAACATCAGTACCTCCTTATTTTGCACCTATGACACTCAAAACTAACACACCTGGTGCGCCACTCAGTGACCTCTGTGTTCAGTGAGTCCACCTGCTGCTCCATGGCAGACATCTTGGCCGTGCGGGCAGCCAAGTCAGATTGGAGGCCTTGCATGCGCAATTGCTCAGATTTCAAGAAGGCCTACGGAGGATTGCATGATTCCAGCAACAATAAAAGCTTGATGTGCACAGCGTTGCATGTGACACGTGCATATTTGTACTTGCATACACGTTTCAGATGTGTAATATCCCATATACTTTGAGGCTTCCCTGAGGAGTCTGGTCACCTACGAATTGTATACTCCAATGTGTAAGAGATTTTGGCCGGCCCTTACTAAAAAGATGAAGCTTGCATGTATGCGCAGCTGTCCAAACTGCATGTTGTGCAGCCTCTGTACCCATTACGCGATTTCCCTGCATTCATCTAAGTTTAACCTCGCCAAAGTGCATGAAACAAACACGTTTTCATTCACATCCTGGGCGATTTCCAGGCCCACCTCAATCTCAGAATTCTTCCTCCCGGCATCAGCTTCAAACGCCCTGATCTGGGCCTCGGCTTCCTGCTCTGCTGCAGCAGCCCGCCTTTCTGATGCCTACAGGGCAAACCAACCAATCAATACATGTAGATGAACAAGCTGAATGAGGGAGATGCCTCCTGACGGCCTGCTGGGAGAGTAAAATGGTTAAGTAGACGCATTGCGAAAGGGAGGTGCTACTCAATTGCCTGCAAGGCCAACAATACTATAAGCAAGGCATACGCACTGCAAGAAGGCCCTGGCAGGTGCACTTAATATCAGGGGGTCCGTCAACACTTTCTTAAGGTGCTTGCAGACTAAAAGGAGCAGCGCCATGAGCTGATTCTTGGTCAAATACCGCAACGGTTCCTGCTGGCCTGTCAAATTATGAAACCGGCAGCAGCATCTTTGGCTGCACACAGTAGCATCTTTAGCTGCACACAAGAGCAGCGCTGTGCAACGCTGCCTCGTCTACCCTACTCCTACCCCTGCTCCTACCGTGCAATGTCATCCAGCTGCGCCTCTTTTTACTATTTAGGTGAAAATTCTTCGCCTGGTGCATCTCACGATGCAAACCAAATAGAGCTGCTTGCCCCACCTGTGCAATGTCGTCCAGCTGCGCCTCCAGTGCGGTCACATGCCCAGTCTTGGCATCCAGCTCTGCCCTCAGGTTCTCCACCTCCTGCAAACAACAAAGAGTTCATAGCCGTGCGATTGGTGTGCCACACCAGAAGGCCTTCAAGCAGGGAACATTGTTCATTTTGTGCAAGCTTCAGGGTGTCAGATTCATTGCAGTCAACACATTGATGCCTGTTATAGCGGAGGACTTATGCACTGCCGACAAGCTGACGCGCCAGCTTGTCGGCAGTGCATAAGTCCTCCGCTAAAACAAGCGTAGAACCTCGAGGGGTGCAGGGTTTGAGTCCAGGTTGGGTCGAACGCCAGAAAATGTCTATAGCAGAATGGAGGCTCGCCGCGTCAGCCCACAAGGCCGTGCGCAGCCGGGGAGTCGAAACCCAGGCAGAGAAGCATGCAGCACTTGAGCCCCCCTCGAGGGATACGCTTTTGTTATAGCGAAGGACTTATTAGGACGCGCCAGCTTGTCGGCAGTGCATAAGTCCTCCGCTATAACAATGCCTCAAAGCTGCACTTACTTACAACGTGTGATGCAAGGTGAAGGGAGAGAGGCAACTGATCACCCTCTATAAACTTGCTGGCGTTGAATTGCGCTGCCTGTGTTTGTACAGTGCCATTTTAGAAAGGGATTTAATGAACGAATAAACACACAAGAATACCTGCTGTGCTTCCGAGAGTTGTGATTGTAGCCCCAGGATGTTGGCGTTTGATTCAGTGCTCAGGCGCTCAGCCTGCACCAGAAAGGGCAGCAGCAGTTGAAGAGCAGTGAGCGTTCTCTGTTTGGGCATGAAAACAGTGTTGAATAAAAAGTGCAATGAAGTACATACGATTCAATATGCACAGGTGAGCCAGCTTCCTCTTCAACGAGGTTCAGTCTTGCAGTTTTGCACACTCAAAGAATTCAAGTGCGGTACACATTTCTAGGGTTGGCCAAAACCATACATTCATACGGTGTGTATTTATGGTATTTTTAGCGGGAAAATTACCACACATACGGCCATATACGGTGTTCATATACGTTTCTGGCCAACCCTACACATTTTGGATTTGGCCGACCCTTTAGGTTTGCTGTGTTTCATGATGCTCGTTGGTGCATGCATAGGATTGGCCATAACTGTATATATACACCGTATATGACCGTATATTTTGCGATTTCTCTGCCAAAAATACCGTATACCTATACACCATACACATAGGGTTATGGCCAAGCCTATGCATGCAACAACAAGGGGATGCTAAGTCGGTTCCATCTAAGAAAAAACACTCAGGTGTTGAAACTGCAAGGAGGGCGTTCCTCACCTTTAAAACGCGTGCCTCTAGGGCTTTGATTTTGGCCTGTGCCTCCTCCAGCTGCGTCCTGACCTCCTCTACCTGGCCCTTGCTTGAGGCTTGTGCTTTGGAGATGGCCTGAGGGATAAAAGAGAGGAGCGCATGCGAGTCAAGGCACGTGACTTCAAATGAAGGATGGACTAGTGAACAAAATTCTTCCAAAAACGTAGCGGAGCAAACAGGGCTACGTTGCATTACTGTGCATTGCACTGCTGACACTAACTTTCTGCGCAACTTACATGTTTGCTCATATGCTTTGATCCAACCCACTGATGCGCACCTCGTTGGCCATTGCTGGGTACGCCTCTTTTAGAAACTCGGACAGCTTCTCCCACTTGGTGGGGCCGTGCGTGTTGGCCACAAAGTCCTCTATGAAGCTGGCAAGGTCGTCCTGCAGTGACGCAATGGAAGCTCAGTGCGTGCAAAGCCACAAGAAAACCTGCAGCACCTTCACTCCAAGCTGGTACCATGTGACCGTGTCTCAAACACTTTTCTATCTTTCGTTTTACACCAGAACTTAATATTACACACTTCAATGCGTGCTGCAGCAGCCCAAGCGTCCTGCCTGTGCCTTACGTACCCAAGCAACAGGCATGCTAGACAATGCAAGCTACACCCACCCACCCACCCATCCACCCTCCCCCCCCCACACACACCTGCATACTGGCCAGGCTTGTGCCTTGGCGCACGGCCTTGTTCATGTTCATGTTGGCTTTGTACAGCATCTCGTTCACGTGGGATGCCGCCTCCGCCAACTTGCGCCCTGAGAAGTCGTTGTAGTATCGCTGCACAGACTCCAAAAACCTGTGTGCGTGCATAGCATCGCGCACGGCTCAGCACAGTGTTTGCTAGTGTTTTGTTATTATTGTACACCTCAAGTCATTGTACAAGGATTGCCTGGCTGCCGCTAGTAGCGATTGCTTGCCTAACAATCCTGCCAGTTGATAACCAAGGTTGTTCAATTCGGGGTTTGGTCTAAAGTTCGGGTTCTCGAATTTAAGCGATCTTTACCGAACTCTAAATCTGCCGGTCGGCAAACTTTAATAGGCCCAGTGCAAAATTTCGCTCAACAGGATGCTGAATTCAATTTCAAACTTCCTCCCATTCATTCCAATATAACATTAATACCGACATGATAATATCATTTACCCAGTTTTTAGCCACCCCAGCTCTAGGAAGGGGCTTCCTAAGCAACTAGCAGCAAATTCCGACCCCCAGGCCCCTTGGTTAAATTGATTAACGGACGGACCGAACAGTTTGGCGTTCGCGAATTTTGAACGGACTTTACCTAACTCTTGTTGGCAAAATCCTGAACTGGACAATTTTGTTGATACCCTGTGCGATCGCAACACCACATCCAGTGTTACTAATAACTAGGATTGGCCAAAACCGTACATATACACCGTATATTACATTGAATTTGGTGATTTCCCTGCCAAAATACCGTATATACACTATATACCGTTCCTTTCCGATATCATCCCGGGTAAATAACGTTTTTTGCCCTCCGGGGTGGTTCCGGTATCGTTTAATATTTATTTATTTTAAGGCTCCAGGGTTGCCCGGGATTGGCGAAAATAAAGTTTTGTGGGTGGGTGAACAGTGATGAGCGGAGAAGGCCCCGCCCCAGGCCTAGCCCCAGCACCTGCAGCAGCCCCAGCACGACAAACATGCGCCCCAGCACCTGGAGCACGACACTCCTGGACAGCACCTGGAGCACGACACACATGCGCCCCAGCATCATGGAGCACCTGCCCCAGCACCTGCAGCACGAAACACATGCGCATGCACACACGCGCATGTGCACACATACTCACACACGCACACGCACTGCCTGGGGTAAATGCCCACCGGGATTTGTGCGGGAATGGCTAAAATATTTATTTTGAGGCTCCGGGGTTACCGGGAATACGTTTAATATTTATGAAATTTGGGCACCGGGATGAGTCCGCGAAGGTACGGTATATATATGGTTTTAGCCAACCCTACTAATAACCCTGTAACTCACTTGGCCTCATGCGCCTTGCGGATGCCTTCATCGCCCACAGAAACGTCTTTAAAAGTGGCCACTGCTAAGGCTAGGCACCTCTGTGATTGCAGGTGTCGTGAGCGTGCACTTGAGCAACGATTACAAACACAGATGCAGAGACCTTTGTACATGGAAGAGCTCGAGTGAGAAGGACAGGCACCATAGCAACGATCTTCCTACTGTATCACCTGAACAGCAGCTTTGTGTTGAGCGCATCATTTACATACTAAGGCCACAGAGGAGGATTGACAGGCAATCAGCTCTAGCACGTGTTGCTTTCATACGTGCCGCATCCAGAGCAGGTCTAGCCACGGCTGGACACCCAAGCATGGGCTTTCATGTTCCAATTAGCTAACGGGTATCTTAGTTATCTCTCTCTCTCTCTCTCTCTCTCTCTCTCTCTCTCTCTCTCTCATCCCCTGACCATTCTTGTCTAGCAATTTTGCATGGAAAGCTACCAACACGGTTGTGACCAGCAAAAAGCATGAGCAGCGAAGTTGTATAAATTACGAATGGCTTCTGCATCTGGTGCATTCAGGTCGCGCATAACAGGACAGATAAGTGCAGAGATATATCTTGGTTTTCAATGCTCATCCCTACCCTTTTTGTCAGTCTTATTTCACTGCACTTACCATCCAGACCTCCGGCACCATTTTTAACAATAGCAGCATGGAAGTAATACAGAAGAAATTTATGTGCTGGAGCGCAGGAGGTATGCGTGCTCGAGCACAGTTGGAGCAAGTTAGGTCATTGGTTTTCCCCTGTTAAATTGCTGCAAAATGGGTGAATAACAGGCATGGGGACACATTATGGTTTGGCGAAATAGGTGCAGGGTTAGTAGTAGGCATAGGGCCACATTACCCCCGCTCCTCCGACCGCCAGATTTGACGTTATAGTAACGCGTGTATATGTTGAAGGTCACACGTGTGTATGAGTATATTTAAAATGCTCGGGGCAGGCAATTGGTTTCATTAGGTTTGCATAAAGTCGAATGGCATAGAACTGGGTGTGCCAGCCATGATATTGACCAGCATCTAACTCTCCCCACACTATCATCCAGTGCATCCGGCTTTTACACATGTTGCATGCAGTGTGTGCATGCTCGCACCTGGTGCTCTGCCATGAGGGCATTCTCATCGGCCGCAATGGCTGCATCAAAGGATTCCTTGTAGGCGGCTTCTGCCAGGTCTCCTGCTCGGCGGCTCTCACTCTCTGCCACTCCCTGTGGATGCACGCACATGCACGCACACACACACACACACACACACACACACACACACACACACACACACACGCACACACGACCAATGGGAATCAGGAATGTAAGTGAGCGATTGCAGCAATTGAAAGAGAATGATTATGACCAGAAGCAGAAGGCTCTCTGCCACTTCTTATCAGGTAACCACGCGCAAGATATGGGCAGGTGGCAGACACACAGACATAAATTAGAGGCGGTGGTGGAAAACAAAGAGGATGCGACAGCTCTTACACCTGATGTTGCATTCGCCATTGTACCAGCTCTATCTACTCAATAAAAGTAACCAAACTAGCTGTTTTCTGACGATCACTTCAATCAACTTTACGCACACTGCCACGTGGTACCGCCGTGATGTAGCAATGAAGTGCATTGCAGCTGTGTTATAATTGTGAACGTTCCTCTAAAACTCACGCTCCCAAGACACGCACACATAAAACACACACACCTGCCATGCTGTTGCGATTGTGGGCACCGCTCCTTTGTTGATGGCATCCACGTAAGCCTCCACAAGGCCTGCCAGCACCGGGCCTGACATGAGGCCGTTACCGAAGCGCTTGGGCTTGCTTTTGCTGAAGATGAGGTCCACCAGCTTCTTGACACCCTGTCCAGGAAGCATCGCAGGAACGTACATTTGCATGTCAAATGCCAAAGGTATTGGGTTTGAACAGCCTGCATGTGCTGCCAGGCTTTCGTTTGAGGAAGGAGGCACAACGTTTTTGCATTTCGAAGGCAGTCAGTTTATTAGGGTCTGCATATGCTGACGAGAATGCACAGGCATTTAAACAGGTTGATATTCTGTAATGAGCGTGTCTAAGAGTGTTACAGCACGAGCACATAATGATGCCCACACCTCTGCTCTCTCTCTCACACACACACACACACACACACACACACTCACACAAACACACACACACAGCGTGAGCACTCACCGAGCTGAATTCTGGCCTGAGCTGGTCCTTTGGCACTGAGTCCAAGTTGGCCAGTGCACCCTCATCATGCATGGGCCTCACGAGGGAGAAGCAGTCTCGGTCTTTGAATAAAGCCCTGTGGGGGGCGCACATACGCAACAAGCACGTTGGAAGAAGAACAGCTCCAGCAAGGGTGCTCCAAATTGATTATGTTTGTGCACAAAATTTTCGGTGCTTAGGGCAGGCCTGCAGAAAATTTCCAGGACACCAAGGTCGTTAACTTGGCTCAAGAATTAAGTCAACAGTCAGTTTTTTCCCAACGTGCACTTGAAACTTCCACTTTGCTGCAACTGCTTTCGCTTGCAGGATTTCCGTATTTACTTGGCTTTAACTTCGTCCTGGCCCTCTGTCGTGCCGACCTAAACACCACACTCAAACACTTATGCTAGTCATTACCATGTCCTGTGCTGTGCCTGCCTGACTTTTTACACAATGGAGTAGAATAACTGAGCGGGAAGGTAATAGTTGGTTTGTGTTTGCTTCGAGAAAACCCAGGCAGGCATACAGCAGGCTTACTTGATGGAGCCTCTGATTTCGTTCTTGGAGGCCACGCTTGCACCCTCGCCATTCACAGGGTGCAGTGCCGTTTCCAGGTACTCAGCAGCTGTAATCTGCAGGATCAATGAAGGGTGTGCGACCTCCTCACAATGAGCACTGACAACATCTTAAGAGCTGATGTTTGCGGCGGATTGGCGCCAGCCTACATACACAGTAGGAGTAGTAGACACTTGCTTGCAGGGGCCAAAGGGTTAACGATGAAGTGTAATCAGCAGCTCCCCATTCCATTCACAAGCTGCACGGGTTAATTTACGCACAAGCGTGGGTAGAGAAGACAGGGCTGCCTTGAATTTGGGGGACAACCTTGGAGCTGGAAGGGAAACACGAGTGCATGTCTGTTAAACTTGCGTGCATGTGCATGTGCGTGCATGTCCAATAAACTTGCGTCCATGTAATTATTCACGAAAGACACAGTACAGGACAGATTAGGCGCTCACAATGGAGAATTGCGTGGTATAAGGTTGCAGGTGTCAACGGCAATGCGCGCTTTGTTGCTGTCAAACTCTGACTCTCCTACACCCTGACAAGCTTCATCATGGCTTCAGTATAAACGAGCTATAGAAGAAAGAATGTGTTGTAGCAAAATGCTGTGCACGAGCCAAGCTTGTCTCTCAGACCACTTATTTATGACAGACTGCTTTTACTTACATGGCAGATTACTTTCATATGAGCAAAGAGGTCAAGTACTTACGAATATGAGGGCACTAACCTTGTGACCATCCTCTTCCAGCTTCAGGTAGAAGTCCCGCAGGAGCCAAAGGAAGGAGGGGGCAAATTCGCTCAGGGAGTCCAGGTCACCTGCAAGTAGACGGTTGCATGACATCAACTGCACAACATTCAGCGAAAGGGAGACCTGCTTCTTTGACCTAGGCTTCATGAGAGCACGATGCATACGCTCGCTACATACAGGACGAGAAGCACATCTGCTAGAGCCTGAATTCCAGGCAAAAAAAGTCCTCGTACAGCAGTTTGACGTGGTCAAATAATGAAGCATCCACGCACCCTCTTGCGCCTGGCCCGCCTTCACCCGCACATGCTTGGTCATCTCAGTGACCAAGGACAGCCGGTCCAAAGCCGACTCATCAATGCCGCCCATGTGGTTGTACACAAACAGGCAGGACAGCAGCACTGCCAGAGAGAAGATTTGGGTACTGTATTGCGCAGTCTGCATGCAGTTTACAAAAGTCAAACGCATGTCGTGCGAAGCAAGGAACGAGGACTTGAAGTCAGGCTTTTTACATGAACCATATTGCATTATAGCTGATTGAAGTAAACCTCACGCGCATTCAGGACATGCAAGTAAGCTGCGCAGCAATTGTGCACAAGTGGTAGAAAAAAAGGGATCGCCCTCTCGCTTTATCTCTGCAACGCACGCAGCTGCCCCTTGTCCCACAGCTCACCTGGTCATAGGCATCAATGCCCTCTGTATCCAGGAGCACCTGTAGACGCCAAGGGAGGGTGGAGATGAGATAGAGCCGTTCAAGTCTGTTCAGCTTCTCCCAATTCGATTCACGCTTTCATTCCCACCGTGTACGACTCGCTCCCATCCACGCCCTCATGGCGCAACGGCTCCGACCACATCCACAGCCCCTTGGTGCACGGTCGGTGGGTTGGGCCGATGGTGAAGCCTTTTCCCCCTCCTGCAGAGACCAACTGGTTCAGGATGTAGCTTTTCCCTTGCCTTGCCCTGCCACACACTGCAACCACGCCCAGGGGCGAGTGCACTCCGCGCAAAACATCCAGTGCTTCGTGGCCTATCTCAAACTTGTGTGTGCTTGCATTGAAGCTGACCAGAGACAACGGCCTGCCGCTCATTATTCTGTTTTATCTCTCTTGCGTATATAATTGCTGCGATGCGGGAAAACGGTTGACCAACCAAAAATCTGTTCGCAACTCGCTGGTTTTAATACTTAGCCCTGATTTTAATACTTAGCCATGGTTTCAATACTTAGCCCTGAACCATTGCACCAGGCGGTGTTCAAATGTCATTGAAATATTTCGCTCTTACTGCATCAATTTTCATCTTATTAATAACATGAGTAGTTTATCTGCTAACTCTCTTTTTTACCAGTTGCCATGTTGCACTGTTCTCTAGATGATAACGAAGGCTGCTAACAGAACGCTGCCCCTTGCGGCTGCAGCAGCTGCCAAACGTGTGCAAATGGCCTCACGCACGCGCTTATAAAGTCCAGACATCACACCCTGCACAACCACATCCAATAAATTAAGCACGGTGGCAATTTCAAATATAAAATAGCTCAATCCAAGAAAATACTTGGCCATACACTTACAGAGCTCAAGTGCTGCAAAAACACAAGACCAGACCATCAACCAGGAAGACAAAAGAACAACAGAATTCATTGCGGACATTCTTAAAAGACAAGGATACAAAAAAAATAGTAAAACTCTGGAGTTGGTGTATATCCGAGCGATGGGGCGGCACCAACTAGCTTAACAGAGCGCCGACAAATTTTACTCAGATCTACTGTAAGCAAGCCAAAACATCTATGGATGTGAAACCAACCATCCCATTTACCATGAAAACACCATGCTCTTAGCCACAAGACACGCCATCTACTCTGCTGCAGTCAGCACAGAGGACACAGCCACATTCATGCTCTTTTTTTTTTTTTTTTGGTGGGGGTTGTTACACGGTCCTCAGCAAGGGCCTGACAGAATGAAGGAAAAAAAACCTATAAGACTGGGAAAAGGAAAACTCCTGCCTAAACAGAAAAACCCT